>Ga0247765_1000193_pt1 | contig 49355 bp, 44 predicted proteins | sample UWRJL106311C6_FD_179949 | JGI IMG/M metagenome (GOLD analysis project Ga0247765, IMG submission 179949) | Plant litter microbial communities from Arlington Agricultural Research Station in Wisconsin, United States - UWRJ-L106-311C-6 | ecosystem: Environmental > Terrestrial > Plant litter >... | reverse complement strand
GCTATCTACAAGTTGGTTGAGGCTCCTGCCGGCACGTATGCGCTCTACCTCCGCAATAGCCTCGGCTTCGCTTCTACCCCTGGATATCCGCGAAGAAACTGTATCCCAAATTACCTTCCGGTGACAGAACTGTACCCTGATATTGCTGCTAGGGCGCCAGCGGCTTCCCTATTGGCCCTCCAGCTCCTGGATTGCCGGTTGGCTTGCAACGCCTTCTTTCCACTCCCGCTAGATATTTTTAACCGTAAATAGCTTCGTCAGGCTCGTAAGGATAGGGGGGGCCGTAGGCTGGCTAGTTGGCGCTGGCTCTGGTAAAGGCCCTGGGGGTATAGGTATTAGGGCCGGCGCTGGTACCGGTACTTTTAATATTAGGTTTGGATTGGTTCCCAGGTAACCGGTAATAGTAAGAGGGACCTTACCAGAAAGGAGGGTATCTAGGATTTTGCTTTCCTAAGTAGCCAGTTGGTTGGCCAGTTGGTTAGCCATCTAATTGGCGATTTATTGGCCGGCGTATAGGATAGCTAAGCAAGTGTTTTCTATAAGCCTATAGAGCTCTGGTAAGGTACGTTATAAAAGGAGGCTTAGTGGTTCTACTATATCCGTAATATTAACTCGTACTATATGTGTAAATTCCTCCTACTTTTTGCCGTAGAAAGGGGGGTAAGAAAAAAAGGGTAAAAATAGATATTAGGGTTATAAAACGGTAAGATTCTATAAAAGTACTATACGTAGGCGCTTTATAAGCTTAAGGAAGCTATTGCTAGTAAAATCGTCTTTATTAAGGCCGCTTTATGCCTACTAGCGGCGCCGCGCGCGCGTATCGAAACAAGGCTCCTACTTTTTAATCTACGGCCAGAATTGGCTTTATAAGGTAGTTGGAGGATCGTATACTACGTGCGATAAAAAGTAGTCCCCTGGCGATTTAAAGAAGCCGGCGACGATACGTATAAACTAGCGCAGTAGGTACGTAAGGTAGGCCTAGTATAAAACGCTCTAATTCCAACGACCAGCCTGTAAGATCTATACGAGCGAAGTACCATATATTTCTACATTTTATACTCCAACTTACCGTAGTAAATACGTCTTTTTCGCTGTAAATAAGCTAACGGCGCCAAAAATATACTAGGTATTTTAAAGTTATATGTTGTAAAAAAGCTCTTTTTCGCGTTTTTAACCAATAAGGACCTTAATTCTATACTAATCCTAATAGCGGCGAAAAGAAGGCGGCGGCTTACTGGTAATATATTATCGCTAGAAGAATAATTATACCAAGGCGCCCTACGTACAAAGAAGGGGGTTCTTATAGCGTAAAGATCCTATAAACTCCTTTTTAGCCGTTTTATTTATTTTGCCGTTTTATAAAAGCGAAATAAAGTAGCCGTACTACGTAGGGCTTTCGGTAAAGGGATAATTAAGGAGAGAAAGGTTGGTAAGTTCTATCTTCCGGCGGTTCTTTCCGCGTAAGAGGTAGTAATAGCCGAAAAGAAGATTAATACGTACGCGTAGATTTTGCAATATAGCAATTACGCCGTAGAGTAAATGCTCTTAAATTGCAAGTTACTTAGCGGTTAAATACCCGGCTTAAATCCCTTCGGTACCGCGATCTTTAAAACTAGCGCAATTATAGCGATTTTTTTAACAGCTGCGCTAATCCAAAAAGCTACGTACGGCTATACTGCGTAAATTTTTCGTATTCTTACTACCGTACGCTACTTATAGGTTCCAGAGCTCCATTACAGCGGTAATATACGTATTTACCGTACTTTTAGTAAAAAGGGTACCTTCCTTAGCATTACTAGTACTAGTTACCGTAGCTATAATTAACGGTAATATATAGCTTTTACAATCATCAGCTAAAATTTAAGCCGCTTCGGTAACCGGTACTACCAACGTTACGGTAAGGGCTTCAACTTCCCGGAGGGCGGCTTATTTATTAACCAGTAGTAAGGGATCCGTATAGCCGTCGCCGCAGCTACGTTACTTTTTCGGTACCTTAATACGCCGTAAAAGGATATCTTCTTTCAGCTAAGCGGCCAACTTATTAGGCGTAACAAATTCGCCGTCCGGCTACGTAAATAGGGTTCCATCCGGCGCCGCGCGTAGCGTACCGTACCAGGTCCTTTACTCGCGTTGCTTTAATACGTAACTTCTCGTTATATTCGCTAGCTATTCGTCCTTCTTCGCCTGCAAGCTAGCCCTCCACACCTTCTAAGCGCAGCCTTTAGCGGCCGTATACAAGCTATCGGCCATAGTAGGATATTGGTTAGTAGTGATAGTAGTAATGGTAGTAACGGCGGCGATGGTAGTGATCGTAGTAATGGCAGGTGGGGTAAGGCGGCCTTACGGCGCCTTATAGTAAGTAATAGGGGATCTGGTTGCGGAATTAGTAGCTGGTAGCGGTTGGCTTCCAGCGGCCGGTAGCGGTCGGAAATAGGTAGTTTGTAATAAGTGGAAAATCGCTTATTAACGGAAACTTATCGGCGGCCTATAGGCGATTATACCAATTATAAGGAGAGGGTTATTAGTAGTAGTGGGAGCTGGAAATAGTTTAGCGGATTACGACGTAATTACGCGCCCCCTTGATAAGATATACTTATCGTAGGCCCATTTTACTAATATAATCCTGTAATTAATTAGTAGCGTTATAAATCTTTAATAATAGTAGGATTTATTAATAATTAAGGCTTATATAACCCCTAAAAATGCAATTTTTAGCCTTTTTAGCTTTTAAACCCTTATAATTCGATTTTTTAATCGTTACAACGTTGCCTACGTTACTTAAGGCTATTTACAAATTGGTTAAAGCTCCTACCAATACGTATACACTTTACTTCCGTAATAGCCTCAGCTTCGCTTTTACCCCTGGATATCCGCGAAGAAACTGCATCCCAGATTACCTTCTGGCGATAAAACTATACTCTAATATTACTACTAAGGCGCCAGTAGCTTCCCTATTAGCCCTTTAACTCCTAGATTGCTAGTTAACCTGTAACGCTTTCTTTTTACTTCCGCTAGATATTTTTAACCGTAAATAGCTTCGTTAGGCTTGTAAGGATAGGGGGGGCCGTAGGTTGGCTAGTTAACGCTAGTTCTGGTAAAGGCCCTGGGGGTATAGGCGTTAGGGCCGGCGCTGGTACTGGTACTTTTAATATTAGGTTTAAATTAGTTCCCAGGTAACTAGTAATAGTAAAAGGGACCTTACTAGAGAAAAGGGTATTTAGGATTTTGCTTTCCTAAGTAGTTAGTTAGTTGGCTAATTAGTTAGCTATTTAATTAGCGATTTGTTAGTTGGTATGTAAAATAGCTAAGTGAGTGTTTTTTATAAGTTTATAAAGCTTTAGTAAGGTACGTTGTAAAAGGAGGCTTAATGGTTTTACTATATCTGTAATATTAACTTGTATTATACGTATAAATTCCTCCTACTTTTTGCTATAAAAAGGGGGTAAGAAAAAAAGGGTAAAAATGGATATTAGGGTTATAAAACGGCGAGATTCTGTAAAAGTACTATACGTAGGCGCTTTATAAGCTTAAGGAAGCTATTACTAGTAAAATCGTCTTTATTAAGGCCGCCTTATACCTACTGGCGGCGCCGCGTGTACGTATCGAAATAAGGCTCTTACTTTTCAATTTACAGCTAGAATTGGCTTTGCAAAGTAGTTGGAGAATCGTATATTACGCGTAATAAAAAGTAATCCCCTAGCGATTTAGAGAAGCCGGTAACGATACGTATAAACTGGCGCGGTAAGTACGTAAGGTAGGCCTAATATAAAACACTCTGATTCCAACGGCCAGCCTGTAAAATCTATATAAGCGAAGTATTATATATTTCTATATCTTATACTTTAACTTACCGTAGTAAGTGCGTCTTTTTCGCTGTAAATAGGCTAATAGCGCTAAAAATACGCCAGGTATCCTAAAGTTATATACTATAAGAAAGCTTTTCTTTACGTTTTTAACTAATAAGGACCTTAATTTTATACTAATCCTAATAGTAGCGAAAAGAAGGTGGCGGCTTACCGGTAACGTACTATTACTAGAAGAATAGTTATACTAAGGCACCCTACGTATAAAAAAGGGGGTTTTTGTAGTGTAAAGATCCTATAAACTCCTTTTTAGCCGTCTTATTCATTTTACCATCTTATAAAAACAAAACAAGGCAGCTATATTACGTAGGGCCTTCGGTAAAGAGATAATTAAGAAGAGAAAGGTCGGTAAGCTTTATCTTCCGGCGGTTCTCTCCGCGTAGGAGGTAGTAATAGCCGAAAAGAAGATTAATACGTACGCGTAAATTCTACGGCGTAGCGGTTATACCGTAGAATAGATACTTTTAAATTACAAGCTACTTAGCAATTAAATACCCGGTTTAAATCCTTTCGGTACCGTGATTTTTAAAGCTGGCGCGATTATAGTAATTTTTTTAACGGCCGCGCTAATCCAAAAAGCCACGTACGGTTATATTACGTAGGTTTTCCGTATTTTTACTACTATACGCTACTTGCAGGTTCCAAAGCTCCATTACGGCGGTAATATACGTATTTACCGTACTCTTGGTAAAAAGGGTGCCTTCCTTAGCATCGCCAGTACCAGTTGCCGTAGCTATAATCGATAGTAGTATATAGTTTTTACAGTTGTTGGCTAGGATTTAAGCCGCTTTAGTAACTGGTACTACTAGCGTTACGGCAAAGGCTTCGGCTTCCCGGAGGGCGGCCTACTCGTCAACCGGCAATAGGGGATCCGTATAGCCGTTACCGCGGCTACACCGCTTTTTCGGTACCTTAATACGCCGTAAGAGGATGTCTTCTTTCAGCCAAGCAGCCAACTTATTAGGCGTAACAAGTTCGCCGTCCGGCTACGTAAATAGGGTTCCATCCAGCGCCGCGCGTGGCGTACCGCACCAGGTCCTCCACTCGCGTTACTTTAATGCGTAACTTCTCGTTATATTCGCCGGCTATTCGTCCTTCTTCGCCTACAGGCCGGCCCTCCGCGCCTCCTGAGCGCGGCCCTTAGCGGCCGCATACAAGCTATCGGCCATAGTAAGATATCGGCTAGTAGTGACAGTGGTAATGGTAGTAACGGCGGCGATGGTGGTGATCGTGGTGATGGCAGGCGGGGTAAGGCGGCCTTACGGCGCCTTATAGTGGGTAGTGGGGGATCCGGTTGCGGAATTAGTGGCCGGTAGCGGTCGGCTTCCAGCGGCCGGTAGCGGTCGGAAACAGGCGGTCTGTGATAAGTGGAAAATCGCTTATCGACGGAAACTTATCGGCGGCCTGCAGGCGATTATGCCGATTACAAGGAGAGGGTTATTGGTGGTGGTAGGAGCCGGAAATGGTTTAGCGGATTACGACGTAATTGCGCGCCCCCTCGATAAGAAGATGTACCTATCCTATCAAGGCGAGCCTATCTACTGGGTAGGTAGGTTCAAGGGCCATGCGAGAGGGGTGGAGAGAGGGATGACGAAATTAAAGTAAGTGAGAAATGGCCGAGATTACGGGGATTATTACAGTTGAGGTGGAACGTCGTGTTCAGTAAACACTACAAGTGCGTAAATGTCACTGTAACTGCTCTGACAGCGATGAATTCTACCGTGTAGGTAGATGGGTACCTAAGCTAACGCCTGCCGACTTTCATTCATGCACCCTCCCCTAGCGCTCAGCTTCATCCAAACCGATTGATCGTACAAAAGCCGTGTCGGACCAGCATTGTATTTCCGATGATGCTTCAGTTGCCACCCAAGAGACTGCCGACGACAGGGAGGTTTCCTATGGCACCATTAACAATTCCTGCTGCGCCACCAACTACGGGCAGACTGCCTGTCGCACCTCCGAGGAGGCCCGTGACCGGGGCGACGATTCCGCCGACCAAGGGACCGAGAGGGTTACCGGCGCCACCAAGGACACTGCCGAGGATGCCACCAGTGAAACCGCCAGTGACTCCACCCAAAGCACCACCATTCAAAAGTCCACCAACCCCGGGGAGGTTGCCAGTGACGCCACCAAGACCGCCGCCACCTGAAAGGTCAGTTACTGGAGTCGATCATGGAAGGGGTGTCTCACCTCCGCCAAAATTGAGCAGAGAGTTGATCAGGTTGACAACAGGCTGCAACAGGGCCGAGAGAATGCCGAGGCCGGCACTGGCGTTACCGAGATTGGCGAGTCCGCTAACACCGCCGAGGTTGGTGAGACCGCCAAGGTTAACCGGGAGGGCCGGGAGGATAGCCCGGACGACGCCGCTCTGCATTGTGTCACGAAGCTGAGTCAGGGGCTGGGTGAGAGCGTCGATGATAGCCTGTTGGTTTCCGTTCTTGGACTGCATGATCCTCTCTGCCTGCTTGTTAGTACATGTAATACCTAATTGTGCAAAGATCAACTTACGGATGTTCTCAACCTGGCTCTGGACTGACTGGACCATCTCCTGGGCAGCCTGGATATTCTTGACGTACTGGGCCTGCTGAGCCTGCTGAGCCTGCTCGGCGTTTTGAGCCTGAGGGGCGGCCTGGGCTTGGGGAGCAGCGCGCCGGACACGGCGGGTCTTGCTCGGGGCTTGGGTCTGGGGCATGTTGCCGTCAACGCCGGGGACGGGAGCTCCAATGACGATATCCTCCTCAGGAAGAGGGGGAACGGGTCCCTCAATCTCGCCTTCGTCCTCTTCCTCCCCATCATCGTCACCATCCTCGTCCTCGCCCTCATCGTCCTCACCCTCCTCGTCCTCACCTCCCTCTTCATAGTCCTCTTCCTCCTCCTCTTCCTCACCATCATCATCACCATCATCATCATCATCGCCATCATCACGCTTTTTCTTCATCTCAGAGGCATCCTCCTCAGGGTTTTCCGGCGCAGGGTCAACGGGCTGTTCAGCGACATCACCGGGCTCAGTCGGTTCAGTCGGTTCAGTTGGTTCAGTTGGCTTACCCTCGTCCTGGGCGTGCTGTTGGTGCTGCTGCTCCATAGCCATCATTGTGCGGGCCGCATCCTGAGTGATGCCGGGGACCAAGTACGCAGGGACGGGTATAAAGTCCTTTGGATCTTCAGGCGCCTTGGGGGCCTCGGGGAGTGGCGAGACCTCAGGAACAGCTGGAAGGCTGGGAATCTCGATAGGCGTGTCCGCACGTTCAGCGAGGGGGGCCGCGAGGGCACCACCCAGGATGAGGGACAGCTGGAGGAGGCTGAGGGTGAGACTCTTCATCTTGGCGGTAACAAGAAAGCTGAGTTCAAAGATTGGTGAGGAGTAAAAGTCGGAGGGATGAGATCTCTGCTGGTTTACAGTGCCAACAAGAAAAACCCTGCCAAGGTCGGATCTGTTCTCACTCTTATAGGCGAGAGAATCCCTGAGGTTTCTTTAGAGCATCGTCATTGGGGATGACGAGAATCTTGCTTGATTACATGGCGGAATGACATGCCAGTTCCAGTCTCTCAACACGCACAACACCGGAATGACTTAGATGGCCAGTTCTTGCCCCCGACAACTAACCACGAGGCTGTAAAGGCGGGGTTCAACTGAAAGGAACCGTGTCTCTGAGACATAACAGTAGGCCTGCCTCCAAGGGATAGAGTGTCTGGAACGTTAGGGCGTGTGTCGGCTCGACGACGGTGAACCCGCTAATTCCTCAACCAGCTCCGTTCCCCAAATACAGCGAGAGCAGCTCGCCATTTTGAAATGTGAGAATCGGACCGAAGGATCATCGATGATGTCGTTTCATCTCACCGTCTCGTGGAGTTGACAGAATCCAGGGCTAACCACATACCACACCGATATTGCCCCCCCCGCAAAGCAGGATTCTGCGACAGGTCACCAAACTCGCCTGAATTTGTTTTCCCCATGTGATTTTCTAGCAAGCTCTGAGCTCTGGGTTGTAGGGTAAAAGGAAGGCGCGATGCTAACCCTGTGCACGAGAAGTCAAATCAGGGCTCCGTACGAGGTCTCTCCGTCTTTCTTGGTGTCTCAGGTTTATCACACCAAATTCCGTGGTCGAATCGGTCGTCTGATGTACTAGTTTCCACATACCCGCGGTACCATGGCTGTTGTCTCCGGCGACAAGCCTCCCTGAGAATCTTCTCCGAGATGGTCACCACAACTTTCGGGACTACCTACATGTAACCACCCAGCCCCTCCTGTATTAGCGATCCGACTGAGGTCACCCGTCCACTCAACCATTCCTCCATCTCCAACCCAATCGCCCGTTGGTGGACGCCCATTCGCTCACCCATCCAGCCATCGCATACCACTTCCGGCCATCTGCGCCAAAGGTTTCTCGGCCCCCAAATTTTGCCGTGCTCTCTCCGGTGTATGGCGTTGCGAGGCCGTCTCTGAATAAGATAGAACCGTACTCAACTCTGGAGTCCATCCCGATCTTGGCCCCAACGGCGGCTTCGGCACAGGAATATCAGGAGCGAGCGGAACAAAACGACGCTACCTTAGCGAGCGAGCCGCGGTCAGTACACCTTGCCCCCCATGTAATCGAGCGGAACGCTGGGGAGGGAAAGCATGTCGAAAAGGAGCCCTATGTGGTCAGATTCCCACGGAACGAGAGGCGAGTTCCCTTAGAGTCGGATTGGGAATGTATTGTATGTGTAATCGGGGTGTGGCCGGTATGCTTCGCGCTGTTCTGCGTCATCTCCTTGCCTGGCTCATCTATGGAATTGTTCACAGCGAGGGATCAGAGGGTGTACAGCTTGCAGAATCCGTGCTGGAAGAAGAAAAGGAGTGGGTGGGCGGCTTAGGTCGGCCTTCGGAGAGCTGCGAAAGAGTAGTTATAAACGGTAGCTTAACAAACAACTGGCGCAGGAAGCATGCAGAAACGATTATAAAACTCAAGTTGGTTAGTAGCTTGCCTTGACCACAGCGAGGACTGCATAGGCTGCCTGTCACAAGCTCACGGCCCTTCCCAACTTGCCAACCTAGGTCTCGATGGCTTACAGCGGCTTACATGTGCACCTCGAAGCCGTGTGCAGATGACTGTTTCATACACAATGGGCCCCTAGGGGCACTGGAGTAAGCGCCTACCATAAACGCGGCAACGCTTAATCCAGCTTCCTTGGCCCTACGACTCGGCAACAATCCTTGCAACTTGGGGCTCTAGAGTACATCATCAAGCAGTTTTCTTCCCAGGTCTGGGTGCTTTGGAGATTTTTTTGTGGCACACATCACGCTTGATTTCCTGTACTTGCCGGCTCAAAATATCAGAGTCGAACATGTAAATGACTACGAGAAAAGGGAAACAACGCCCAATGATCCATCATCCTAATCAGGTACTGCACTGATGCCCTGAAACGAATTACTTCATCCTCGCTGCCCGCTCTAGGTTCACGTGGTTCCTCCGGACCTGGTCGTGAGCCCGCTCGCTCTGCGTCGATTGTTAGCCATCTGGCGGACAGGCTCGTAGTGTGAAATCTCACCTTCTCCGTAATGCGGTCAACCTGTCTGATTTGGTCTTCGAGCTCGGCATTGATTACACGAGCGGCACCATTCAGCATCGAAACACCGGCAGCCAGCTGGTCTGTAATGTTGTCGATCTCGTCATTCAGTGCTTCCTGCTCGCCATCGTCATCCTCAAACTTGAACTCCTCCCTCCTAGATTTGTTGGCCCTGCTGGCGCCGAGCTGTTGCGGTCGCTGGAGGTCCTGCATCACGCCGTCCATGCGCGTTCTGCCTGCGTAGGCACCTGCTCGAGCTTCATCACGAGCTCTCATTTCTTCTATCTCGCTCTGCCGGGTCCGCTCGTCCAGCTCAGCTAGCTTCTTCTTGCTTAGCCCGGTCGGTATGAACATGGATCCGTTGAGCTTGTTAAGCCGTTGTGTTTGCTCCTTGGCAACGCGGTTGTGCACAGCTGCGTCTGGTCAGTGCCTAGTCGCTAAGCTGTCATGAGGCAAAGACACTTACAAGCATTATCGATGTTTCTCTCGGCATTGTCCAAATGCTCCCTCTGACGCGCCAGTGCTTGGGCAATGTTCATGGCGCTCTCCGTTCCAGCGCCGACCAACTGCATGGACCTGCCGCCGCTGGCAACAGTAGCCTTTTGTGTGTTGATGATCTCCCGCTTGATGTCCTGGACTTGCATCTCCTCCTTTTCCTCCTCCGTCAACTCGCGGTCTTGGCCATAACCGCCGTACCCGGCGTCGCCGGACTGCCCAGAACCGCCGGGACCCGAGTCCCAGTTATTGTTCTGGCGGGCTGCCGGAGGCTTATAGTCGTTGAATAGGCCGCCACGGCTATCTTCATCACCTCCGCCAAACCCACCATACCCTCCCTGCCGTTGAGGTGGATTGTAGGATTGGCCGGGCTGCTTGTTATCGTAGGGGGCGCCGCCGTTATCGTATCGGTTGCTGCCATACCCACCAGAAGCGCCGAGCTTGTCGTTTCCGTACCCAGAGCTCTGCTGAGGAGCGGGACCTCTGTTCGGCTGCGAAGTATTACCGGAATACGGGGGAGGAGGACCGCCATAGCCAGCACCTGGCGCTGGACCACGGGGAAGACCTCCTCCGCCGCGAGGGCCACTGGGAAGGCCAACGGGACGGCTCGATTGATATGAGTTTGAACTCGGGGCGGGCGACTTCGCGTAAGGGTCTTCGGCGGGTTGTCTCGCGTAGGGGTTCTCGTCCTGTGGAGCAGGCGAACCCCGGTCCGACTTATCCTTCTTGCCAAAGAGCTTCTTCATTTTGAAATGGCGAGTAGGTCACCGCAGTAGAATAGATCCAAGTTTCGAGTATTGGAATCAACTGCAAATGTCTTCGTCGACGTGTATTGAAGGAGGGAGAGTGTCGACAGTGTGAACGAGTTCAGGCGATCAAGACAGGAGGCGGGGTCGACGCGGCGAGCCTGTGTCTTGGGTTTGTTCCAGACCCGAACGGTGCGTTGACAAGGGGCGGATCCGCCCCGCCTAACTACCTGGCGGCCTGCAACTCCGCCCCACGCGCCGCCACAGGTGGATCGTCAGCAGCTGGGATGCTTCCAAGCGCAATTTACACTACGACAGCGCCACAGTCCCACAAGACACGGACGGGCAAGTTTTTGACAGATGTATTGTTGACTCTGCAGTCTGCACTCGTTGTTGTCATTTGACAGCGAGAGCGCACGATCTGCACAGTTTACGCCCTTCTGTCCGCATGGCTGCCCTGCTCGCCAAGACCCCTGTTTTGGAGGCATCCTTCGCAGTGGTCGAGAAATGTGGGGCATCAGGGCCTAGGCTAACTAGCCCACCAGTTATCTTATCGGCGGTGAGGTGACCAACTTGCTGATGCGTCACAACCTCAGCCCTCGCCCTACACTTGACAAGACGAGAGCAGAGAAGACAGGGCTGGGGCTCTTCCTCTTGCACAACCTCTTTGCCGACCAATTGCTCCTACCAGAAACTGTTCAAGATGCACGCGCTTAACTAGAAATCGGGTGATACTTTTGAGCTGTCACCAACGATCCTTCCCAGTCTTTCCCAAGACTTTATCGGCCAAATCTCGAGCGAATAAGCTCCTACCCGCAAGATGATACCTCGAATACAGCACTCCTCCAAAAACACAATGTTAACCTCTCGCCAAATATTAGCTCTTTAAACTCTCGGCCGACCCTTGGTATCTAGAATATATATGTATATTTTTTTGGCCTGCCTCTCGCTTCGCCACGCCCTGAACGGGGAAATTATTCCAGCAGTACCTGGGCAGGACTGACTTTGTCATGTCAGTTTTTACCTTTGACACTGATCCTCAGCGGGTCTCGTCCCCGTGGCTACGGCCGGCCGATCCAGACAAGAGGATCACGGCGAAAGTGCAATCGACCACCCGACACGGAATTGTCGAGTCGGGAGTCCCGTCTGACTACGGCGTAACCAAACTCGAGGCTGAGCCTCAGGATGGTCCGACAGAGTACAAACTTCACCTGCTCCTGAGACCACGTCGAAAGTATGAGCGCACCAGTACGCCAACCCGCACCTCAGGCTCCGTCCAAAGCCGAGCCCCGCTCGATCCCAGGTCATCAAAGACACCAGCCGTCGGCGGCGTGTCTAACCAGACACGCCAGGACCGTCTTGAGCATCTCACCACACAGTTGCTATGGAGATTACAGCAGTCTTGCCCATATCACGCCAGCTCGGCAGCACAGGAGCTCGTAGTTCCTCGCCTACCGACTGATGCGCTATCGGTGGGCGCTGAGGTCAAGATGGGAAAGCTTCTCCCAGGACTGGAAGAATCAAGAGGGGCACTGTATGAGATTGGCGTGGCAGACGACGGCACTCTTGCTGGCTTGACTAAGGATGAGATGGACGAGAGTCTTGCTACACTGCGTATCATGGCCTCGAGCTTGGGATGCACCATGACCGTTCAGCGCATGGTGAATGTCGGCGACTGCGAGTGGGTCGACTCAAGCGACTCTGAGGACTCTCCCGGACCAGTCTCCGAGGCTCGACACCATCATGCGAAGCTGTGGGTGGCCGAGGTGTTGGTTGAGCCCCCACGCGCTGACAAGAACGGTGAGAACGGATCAATACACCTTCAGCCTCAAGCTCAAGCAACGGAGTCTTTTCCAGATCCAAAGCGAGGCCCTATGACTATGGACCAATTGCGTGTTACACTGACTGGCCCAACTACATCCGGCAAATCCACATTGCTAGGCACTCTATCAACTGGAACACTGGACAACGGTCGAGGCTCGAGCCGGCTCAACCTGCTCAAGCACCCACACGAAGTGAACTCAGGAGTGACTTCGTCTGTCACACAGGAGCTGATTGGCTATGATGAAGGTAACATTATCAACTATGCGCACAACGGTGTTGAGTCGTGGATTGACATCCACAACTTTACCAAGGGGGGCCGGCTTGTATACTTGCTGGACTCTGCTGGCCATCTGAGGTATCGGCGCACGATCCTCCGTGGCATCGTTGGCTGGGCGCCCCATTGGACACTTTTGTGCATCCCGGCCGATAGTGCGGACTTCTTAACCGACACCATGGCTACTTCCTCTATTTCGGATGCATCGAGCACCGCTAGTGCTGGCTTTGACTCAACTGATGCCCATCTCGATCTCTGTCTTCAGTTACGCTTGCCGCTGGCAATTGTCATCACCAAACTTGACCTAGCCGAGAAGGCCAAATTACTGAGGACGCTCAACAAAATTTTGACCAAGGTGAAAGCAGCGGGACGCACGCCACGGCCACTTAGAAGTAGCGCACCCCTTAGGCCGGAGTCGAGGTTGACATGCGTGCCGGAAGATGACCACCAAGCGATGAGCAAAGTTCTGGATGCTATGGTGGCAAAAGATGACTTACTATCTGTTGTCCCTATTGCGTTGACAAGCGCATTTGATGGGAGGGGGATCGGCCAACTTCACGCCCTGCTTGAGAGGCTCCCACTACCCCCTGGGCCGACGTCGCACGACTACATAGGCGCGGCCCTGAATCCGGAGCAGCCGTCGTGCCTGTTTCACATCGAAGACAAGTTTAGCTTACCGGCATCCTTCGCTCTGGCTACAAGGCATGCTGACCAGCAGACCGATCGGGGGACTGTTGTTGCCGGCCATATGCGATTCGGTAGCTTGTCCATTGGGGACAAAGTGATCGTGGGACCATTTCCACCCGAGGAAGATGATTCTCGTGGCCAGACTCCAGAGGATCGCTTGACACCTGGAAGCTATGGTCTATCTATGTCGCACCCCTCGTCAACGGAGCTCAATCGAATAGCTGCCAAGAATACCGTTTCAGCATCGGCTATCAAAGGCAAGTGGCACACTGCATCCATTGTCAGCATACGCAATCTTCGGCTCCCTGTTCAAACTCTCGCTGCGGGCCAAGTCGGATCCATCGGGATGGTCTTCGACCCACCGAAATCCGAAGGCAACGAGAATGGGGCGGGCAATGGCACCGGACCGTTAGCTAGCACGCCTAGAATACGCAAAGGTATGGTCCTAGCCGTACCGAGCCAGCACATGGTCGCCACTGGGCTCTCCCTGCAGGCAGTAAGTGGTCTGACTGCCGTGTTCGATGACGCCGAGGCTGCTTCACTCCAAGTTGGGAGCTTGGTCAACGTCTATGTTGCCAGTATCCGTGCAGCGGCTCGTGTACTACGAGTTGCGAAGGTTCATTCACGGGAATCGGGGAGCAGGCTGCCAACGGAGGAGATTGATGACTTGTTCAGCTTGAGCGAGGAGTTGGATGTTCGGATTGAGTCTGCGTCGCTGGGGGTAGACATCGGAGTCGAGGTGCGGCTCGAGCTGTTGTCAAATCGAGAGTGGATCGAGTTGGGATCGCGCATCCTGGTGCTTGAGGGTAGCAGCAAAGATAGGTCTGTTCTGGAAGGGTTCGTCGGAAAGGTAGTTGAGATTGTCGAGTGAAGCGATTTCGTATAGTTCTTGCGTTTTGTTTGAGCGTTTCCGCGTTGGATTCTGTTTTCTCCCGGTATGGCTTTAGTCAGAATCATCTTATAGTTTAAAGCAGCGGCTTGTAATCCTCTCTTTTCCTTCGCACCTAAACGCCGAATCTATGATATTTTAAGACGCAGACAAAATCTCTCATATAACAACTACTATCTACCCACTCTGTGTAGTAGAGATCACGCCCTCACCAACCCATAGAACAACGTCCACGTCAAAATAAACCCCGCCAGCCCATTTAACAACCCTCCAGTCCACAACTCAAATGGACTCCGGAAATAAACACTCGTATCAAACGGTCCTGCCACATCACTCTTTTTCCCTGCCGTTGCCACCACGGCCGACGCGGGCGCCACGCGCACGATGTAGAATAACGCAGAGGTCAGGAGCGAAAAGATAATGTAGAAGAGGAAGCCGCTGTAGGATTCGAGGCCGAGGATGCCGGCGCTGACGCCGAAGAGGGAGGCAGTGAGGGATTGTAGGTTGTATAGTGTCTGGATGGCAGGGATTCAGTTAATTTGGTTGCTGGGATGGAGGTGGGAGGAGGGGGAATAGAGGGGATGAGTGTGAGCGGACCTTGGAGTTGTGCTGAATGGACTCGGGGACGAGGGGGGCGATTTGGTATTCGCGTTCTGAGGGCATCGTGGGCCTTTTCTTCTCGCTCTGGGTTTTCGTAGGGGGTTTTAGTTAGGCCAGGTAATCGTGGCTTCGTCAAACTCAATTGCTGGTGGTTTGGATGTGGTGCACTTCGTAATTCGGTTCTCTCCGGTTGGTCACAGCTCTAATGCGCAGCGGCGCCCCACAGCGATCATCCGCGAGCACGTGGCTTGGCATGTTATGCTCACCTCCAGCTTTTCGGTGTGGGGAATTTCCAGGTGAAGAACGCCCCGGTAAAAGAAATGAGACCTTGGGCGGGAGCCCGTTCGGGGTGGCCAAATCCGTCTGATGTTAGCAGAGCTTGGCCCTTGTCGGAAGAAATTACGCAGTGCTTCTCAACCTGAAGCTGCATTGCCACAGGGCAATTTAGCAATTTTTCATCTTACAAGGGCTTGCAGGATGCCGGTACGCGACCCATACTTCCAAGTTGCGCTGTGTGTTACTCTGGACAGGATTCTTGATTGTTTGGGAGCGTGTTTCGAGCAAGAGGCGGGCCAACGGGCTTTACTAGCAGCGCGTTTTGCCCGTCAGAGCTCCGAGCTTGATATCCCCGGAATGACGTTGGACTTTCGCGATTCGGGCTGGTACAACGGCCACGCTTGCCTTTGTGCTGCGTGGCTGAAGAAGAGCTAAAGGCTGACCTTGGCGAGAATAGTAGGCTCCTATTGGCTGGAGATGACGCTTAGGATTGCTAATATTCTTGTAACCGAGAGGCACTTGGATTGGTTTTAATCTGTCGCCAGAAAGTTGTGGAGGCCGTGCTTGTTAAGGTTTAATGAGGTGCTAGTGAGCCGTGTCCGCAAACCTTCAGGAGCTTTCGAGTCCCTCTGCAAATGTTGGTTGTTATCTCTCGACCACTCCCCAGAGCAGTTCCAAGTTTTACTATCTGCTGCGCGCTTCCTGTTCCTCGAAACATGCAGAGCGGCTCCCGACGGCGCTAGCCCATTCACACGGTCCAAAGAGTAGCTGCCGTCACTCGTAGCCGCTGCGTGACCCACCCTCACACGTTCTGCATCTTATCTCGTATCGTGAGACGTCGGCACTCAACTCAGATCCAGGCTGTTGGTAGGAGACAGGCGCTTATTGAAGAGTTTGTCGTGTGCACCGATGGAGAGGTAGCCAGTTACCATCTCAACACTGCAGTAACTTTCATGGAGACCGTCATTCACGATCACACCCCTCTCGCCGAGTACCTCAAAGGTGGGTTTCCTCGTCTGTTCTGTCCTTTGTCTCCGCGGTTGCTTTTCATCAACAATTCTCGCACAAACGCTGGGCAAACAATCTGCTTTTTTGCACGCTCCCTACCTACCTTATCAGCTCTTCTAACTTGGCGCAATGGTAGACCAAGGCGAGGAACACCAACAGCATGAGAACTGGGCGCCGACGCCTCCCGAGTCTGAGAAGCACGATGAGTCGCCGCCGCAGAGCCCGGTCTTCGCACCAGTCGGCCGCCCAATAGTCAAAAAGCGGTTTCGTAGTAAAATACCGGACCCGTTGCGCATCGATATTCCCCGCAAGACCCGACTTAGCTCGCTCCATAACACGTACTCGAGCGTCGTCGCTTCCAGCATTGACCGGGCCGATAATTTCAAATTTATTGAGCAGTTCCGTTACACCATTGTGGCATCGCAACTCCTCAGCGGACACTCCATCACCGGGCAGCCGCATTACCACACACGGTCTCGGGAAGAGAGTTCGGGTGCTTTGAAAAATGCTGTGGTTCCGACATCTGCGGGTATAATTGCTACTGCGACGGGGGCACTTCTCGTAGCTTGGATCATCAGTTGGGTGTACTATGGCGGGTTCTCGCACCTGACAAAGAAGCGAGTTGTGTTCGCAGCAGTATTGCTGCTTGGGGGTGCTTTGGTCTCGCATGTCTACATCCGGCAGCAGTGGCTCCGATACCTTCGGGAACAGACACTGGGAGAACTCAAGAGCTTCATAGTAAGATCTCAGGACTTTGACGGTGCGTCTAGCGCTGCGCTGTCCTTGATCCAAGAGGTCGAGCTCGTCTCCAGGGGCTATAAGATGTACGTTTGCATCGTGAAAGCGCACTCTGTTTCTTTGATATGCTAACTGACCCTTAGAAGCGCTCCCCTGCCTCCCATCAGCCGCATCGAAGACCGGAGCCAAGTACGCCGATGTGTGCGGTTGCGGAAGGTCCTCAAGGCACAGTTCGCCGCTATGATCCAAAACTACATCCAGATATCCAACGTGATCAAGGGATTTTCCGAGCAACTTGACTTGGAAAAGTACCACGATGTATATGATGTCAGTGATTTCGACATGCAGGATGCCCTGCAGGGTTTCACGGACGGTGAGTTTGAGGATCCTGAGTCGCTGCGGGTGTTGAGGATTGCCGCCGCCCGGTTCCACACCATAAGGAAAATTCTGCTTTGTGCTATGCTGGCCTTGGAGGCAACCGGCGACAACAGTGATTTCCTGCGGTGGTCGGCGGCAGTTGAAGGGCTGCGGAGCCTCAACGACATCATTGGGTCATGTTATGAAAAGATTTGTAGCATCCTCAGCGAGGACGGGGGTGAGTGACTTACTCTGGGTGTGGCTTGAACTATAACTGACTGGAGCAGCACTCCCCACAGTTCCGGACAGCAAAATGCCGTTGACACCAGGCCGGGAGAAACGGCGCACACAATTCCGCAAGTTGAACTCACTCTCTACCGGCATTCGAGGTTTGCAAGCCAAACTTGCGCTGCTGCGAGAGGAATCGGAGAGGACGCTTAACGAAGCAGAGGATGTATCGGAACTCGGGGCCAGTCTCATGACCCAGTACGAATCTATCGGGGAGGACCTCAAGATGTTGCAGCAGACATGGGAAGAAGGGAAGGCGGCCCTAGCTTCGGGTATCGACCGGAATGAGAAGAGGCTATCATCAATAAGCACCCTTCTCTCCCCGGTGACATCACTGAGCGGCCTGACGACGGTGGATGAGGGAGGAGCAGTTGAAGCATTTAAGGCTTTGACAGGTGAATCACCTCCCAGTTCGACCTTTGGCAGTGCACCCGGTGAGCAGGAGGAGGCTGAAGTGTTTGAGGCTGTTTCGGTGCAGCAACGACCGCGGAGCCTTCTGACAAGAGAAGAGCGGATAATGAAGATGAAAGAGGACCGAGAGAAGAGGGAGGCGGCGAGGGAGTCGGCAGAAGCGAACCGAGGAATGCTCCGTGAGCTCGAAATGGTCATTAACCTGCGACCCAAGCGTGCCACCATGCCGCCCATAAAGCCTGTCTCCGGAAGGCTTTCGATATGAAGTGACGACACCAACACTGTCTATTATTTTCTTTTTGCCAACCTCCTTTTTTACCCTTTGATATAACGACATACATGGCCTAGGCTGGTCTCGGAGAAGAACAGGACACTACAGAAAACTAGGGGCGACTTTGTATAGAGGCGTTCTGGTTTCCGCTTGGTTTGAGGGATTTTGACCCGATGGCGACAGCCATGGCGTTTCGTGCGTGGACTGGCACATTCCAGCACATTTCATATCATGATAATGGTCATTCACTAAAGTGTAATTAGAGCTTTTTTGTACCAAGTTGTATAACAGGAATCATGCCAGTAAATAAGTCTTTTTTCTTCACTCATGGGATGTCTCCTTTGGATCAAAATTCCTTTGGATTTGCGGCAAGGGTCGGAGCCGCAGTTCGGGCCGGAATATCCGTAGCATGGGCCTGAAGCTGGGACTGGCCAGATGTGGAATTGGGGATCCGGCATTGCGCCAACAACGATGCCATCGTACAGCATAGGACCGCGGGGAAAAGACTGGGAGCTACCCGACTTGTCGTCACGCTGAGGGAGTCCTTGCTAGGCCACAAGGCACAGCTAGGTAACTACGCCCTGATGCATCCCCGAACAGCGTCCAGGAAGGAGGAGTCAAACGCCTAGCCTGAAAATATTACTGATGATTATCATTCATGTCTGTGTCAATTCCATAGCTGAACTGAGTGATACTCTGTCTTGTGTAGCTGTTCGAGGGATTTTTCATGTTTGACGTGACAGACCATTGCCAAAGGAGAGGCCTGCGAACGTGGATATCAAAAGCACTGGTTGCGCACAAATTTGCACCAAGTTTGGGTGACCCCACCTCCCGTCCTCTTGGTGATGCTTGTTCGTCATCTTATAAGCCATTTTCACGTCAGTTAGACTGCCGTAGTATTTGTACCTGGTCGGGAAGAAAATGGATCGGTGCATGACGTACCTCATTCTTGTTAGATGGGTGTTGCGGTCAGAGGTGGTGCGTGGCCGGGAAGCTAACCTAAAGTGGAAATCAATTTAGCACTTTTGTCGCGTCTCCAAACTTCAAAAGCGCGTCGTGCGTCTGGGCGGCTGCCTTCCCCTCGCAAACACCCAAAACCTGCAGCCCAAGAATTCCTGTGCTATCCGTCGAAAACACAGCAATTGTGCAGCGCACTTTCGCCTGATTATATCTGTCTATAACCCATCCTTCTCAAGACAAACCACAAGCCCATTTATCCAGCAGTAGGTGGCCAACTCCTCGGTCCCTCCATCCGAATATCCTGCTTCGACAAAACTGACCAGGTGAAGAAATGTTGGAGGCACGGCTTGAACAGGCGGCCGTTTTGAAGAAGGTCAGTATCTGTGTCGCGAATATACAGTTGCATGGTCCTAATCTCTTTTTCTCAGGTCGTCGACGCGATCAAGGACCTCGTGCAGGATTGCAACTTCGACTGCAATGACAGCGGTGTCGCCCTGCAGGCCATGGACAATAGCCACGTCGCTCTGGTAGCCATGATGCTCAAGGCCGAAAGCTTCTCGCCCTTCCGCTGCGACCGCAATATCGCCCTCGGTATCAACCTGACGTCGCTCACCAAGGTGCTACGCGCGGCGCAGAACGAAGACATCCTCACGCTCAAGGCCGAAGACGCGCCCGATGTGTTGAACCTTGTCTTTGAGAACTCGAGCAATGACCGCATTTCTGAGTACGATCTCAAACTTATGGATATTGACCAGGAGCACCTGGGCATTCCTGATACCGAATACGCTGCCTCCATCAGCATGCCATCGGCAGAATTCAAGCGCATCACGGCTGATCTAATGGCCATGTCTGAATCTGGTGTGTTACATGATAGCGGTATGCATCTGCGGGACACTGCGTACTGACAAGCAACCCAGTCACAATCGAGGCGAGCAAGGACGGTGTGAAGTTTTCTGCGCAGGGAGATATCGGTAATGGGTCCGTCATGTTGCGCCAAACTTCTAACGTTGAAAAGCCCAACGAGGCTGTCGTGATTGAGCTCAGTGAGCCTGTCTCACTCACCTTTTCCCTCAAGTACCTTGTCAATTTCTGCAAAGCCTCGGGACTCTCTCCATCGGTCAAGATCTGCTTGTCCAATGAGATTCCTCTCTTGGTGGAGTACCCTCTTGCTGCTGCCAGTTACCTGCGCTTCTATCTCGCGCCTAAGGTTTGTCATGTCCTGATAGGAACTTGGCGGGATACGGCTGACACACTAGTACTACAGATCGGCGATGAGGAGTGAACGAGGGAGTTCTGGGATTCGGAGTTGGAAAAAAAAAACACATGGACACGACGTCTACGCATCATGTCTGTTCCGAGCAATGGATATAACCTTTCAGGTAGGCATGGGACGAGGCGGGACACGACTGGGTCGAGGTGAGGTGGGAGAATGTCGCACAGATTTCTAAGAGTGCGGGGGTAACACGATTATGATCAGGAATGGCCTTTGCCATATGGTAATGAAATCCCTCTTTTAATCTCTGTTCAGCTCAGCTGTGGCTTCGACCGGGTCGTACAAGTTACCTACTTTTGTGCAATTTTCGAGGACATCCCACGGTCAGCGCAACTGGGCGCGCGCATCCGCCCGATAATTTTTTTTTCCTCTCCGACGTGGGGTGCTGGGTCCCGTATTTTAGTTCGTGGCGGGGTCCCGCAAGTTCCTGAATCAGCCTATCTGGTCAGCATGCTTTTTGCCTGCCGGCTTCTCCACTGTTCCTGGAATCTCGGCGGCTGTTCCCCAACTCGGTCGAGACATACAGAAGAATTGGGAACGACGCAGTTGACGAACCACCCGGCATCGCAGCAGCAGCAGCAGCACAGTATTTTGCCGGTCACGTTGCAGATTCATGCGAGTGGCACTTTCTCGTTCTTTTTACTTTTGGTTTCCCTTCTGCTATTCCTACTTCAACTTTGGTTTTTGTGGGTTTTGTGGCAACCCATGCGTTTTACCCCGCGTAGTATGGGAAGGACTTAAACGGGAGTCCTTGCAGATCAACCAACGATTGGCAGCCCGTCAACCACCACCGGAGCACACCCCGGCGCTATCCCGCGGCCCGTCTGCACCTGACGGAATCACATACAACCCCCGACCGGCTACTTGCCTCTTAATTTATTTCCAAAATAAACCAACCAAAGCGTGTTTTAGCGAGTTAAGAAGGGCTACTTGCTGATTGAGGATCTTGACGGGGGGCTGCTCAAGAGTTCGGAAAGCATTGGAAGGATGGGTGAAGCCCCGTCCGTCCCAGAAACGCGCGTGCTGGCGGTTGCAAGTCATGTAGGGAGCAATTCTTTGATTCCTTCTCTTCTTTGATCTTCATCTCAACTTATCTGGCCTATGCCCGGAAGCTAATTTTTGGTGAAGGTCGTCTCGGGGTGAGTTCACCCTATCCCGTCCTCGCTCCCCATCAAGTGACTCGGTCGGTTCCGCGCTTGAAGACACTGGGGGGAACCCAGACCTGTTGGTGGCTATGAACAAAGCTTACTCTCTTTACAAACAGATATGTTGGAAACCGCATCGCCGTATTTAGCATGCAGTCGCTGGGCTGTGATGTTGCTGCATTGAATACGGTACATTTCAGTAGGTCATGCCTGGTCTCAATCCAGGAGCTGAGGAACTGACTTGGTCCCTAGGTAACCATACCGGGTACGGACAATGGACCGGCTCACGTGTCTCAGCCCAGGAAATTACCGATTTATACCGGGGACTGAAGGAGTCATATCTTGATGACTTTGACATGATGCTCTCAGGTTATGTCCCCGGTGCGGAAGCCCTCGAGGCAGTCGGGCGGATAGCACAAGAGCTAAAAGAAAAGGGCAAGGCGAAACCGGGAAGCTTCTTTTGGGTTCTGGACCCCGTCATGGGCGACAATGGTACCCTTTACGTAGCGCAGGACGTTGTGCCCATGTACAAGAGTCTTATCCCACACGCAGATCTGATCTTGCCCAACCAATTTGAGGCCGAGTATCCCCCCCCCTTTTTTTTTCATCACACAACCTTTTGTCATTTCCTCACACGGATATAGACTCCTCTCCGAAGTCAAAATCATCGACATGGCCTCCCTCGGCCTCGCTATCCAAGCTATGCACCAATTTTACGGCGTCCCCCACATCGTCATCACCTCTGTCTCCCTCGCCCACCCAGACCACCCTGACGCCTCCCTCTCGGTTGTCGGCTCCACCATGACCTCGTCCCGCCGGTCCCGCCCCTTTAAAATCGTTTTTCCCGCCATAGACTGCTACTTTAGCGGCACAGGCGACATGTTCGCCGCCTTAACCGTCGTGCGCATACGCGAGGCCGTGTGGAATAGCCCGGGCCTGTCGGAAACTGAATCCTGGCGAAGCCCAGATGAGGTAGACGCACTGGAGTTGCCGCTAGCCAAGGCATGTGAGAGGGTTCTCGCGAGTATGCACGAGGTGCTGACCAAGACACGTGAGGCCATGGGTCGGGCGGGTGTGTCGGTGGAAGTTAACGGCAAGGGGATGAGTGATGATGATAAAAAGAAGGCGAGGTTGTTGAAGAGTAAGGCAGCGGAGCTGAGGTTGGTTAGGCATCTAGATAGTTTGCGGTTGCCAAAGGTGCAGTTTCATCCGGCTAGAATGTGATGATAGCTGTCGCGGGAAAGACTAGGGTTCTGTAGTCTGTCTAGATGTAGATGAAATAGGATGGAGACGGGCGTTTGGGGGTTTGAAAGGGAGGGTCAGGCAAGGCAAGCGATAGACGGCAGCATGGCGTGCGCCTTGTTTTTGGTCCGGTACAGTCCGGCGGGCAGATAGGAATTGGCTATATTGATGGCGCAAACCTTGTCGCTTTTTGAGCAAATCTTTAGTTAGTATTTCAGAGGTAACAGGCCCGGTGTTCAGGATGCAATCGCTGTCGCAAGTTATGAAGCTACTCTCGCATTCCATCACACAGAATCCCATCAGTCTAGCAGGCCATCCGACCCAGCCCACTCATGTATTGTCCTAGTTGGTCATGAATCCCCTTTCCCTTTTTTCGGGGCACACCTAACCGCTTCCCCTTCCCAACGCCCAACCCATCCACATCCTTTCAGATTGCGAGGACGATCAGTTACCTAGTTCGTCCCCGTACTCCCAAACCCCCCCGCCCCCCTAACACTCTCCTCCAACTCCGCCACCTCCACCACCTCGGGCGTATAAATCCGCTCCAGTACCAGCTGCGCGACCCGATCACCCTCAACCACGACAAAATCTTGGTCGGAATGATTAAACAGCAACACCTTGACTTGCCCACGATAGTCGGCGTCGATTACACCGGCGCCCGTGTCGATGAAGTTTTTGGCGGCGAGGCCGGAGCGGGGGGCAATTCTGCCGTCTTTGATTACACTCAGCATTGATCTCGGGTGAGTGGTAGTTGTAGAGTTCGAAGAGAGAGAGAGAGCGACGGGGAACATACAAGTACCTGCCGGAACAGCCATGCTGATATCCGTATCCACCAGTCCCTTCCCGCGCGCGGGAACCGTTGTCTCACGCGCGGCGTAAAGGTCGTAGCCTGCAGCGAAGGTGCTGCCGCGGGTGGGGAGCCGAGCTTTGTCTGAGAGCTTCTTGATGAGCAAGGGAGGGCTCTGGTTGAGGTTGGTGATGGGGACGGTGTTGCCGTTGTCCATGGCGGTAGAGTCAGTTTTGACGCGCTTGGCGGGGGGCGAGGAGGTGATGGTGCTGGGGGCGGCGGTGTCGGTGGAATCGGTGGTCATTTTGGCGGACAAGAAAAAGCAGAAATGCGGTCGCTATCGTCGTAGAAGGACTTTTATCGTCGTCGTCGTCGTTACGCTAATGTTAGATGTAGCTGCGAGGGTACGGATCATCAGTCAGTCGCTTAGTGGAGGTTGGTGGCAATCGGGACGTGTTTGGGAGACGCGACGAGCCCGCGACGCGTTAAGTGGAATTGATGCAGGCCTGTTATTGGCCAATTCCTCACATATGGGTTAGGGTTACTCTTGGCGATACCAGGGCATGTTGCCTCGACCACCTGAGCCGAAGCATTGACGAGCTCAACGTCGCCTCACCTACAGGATCAAGCTTCACAGGGGAATGCCGGGCGGGCGCCCGGCTAATCACGATTCGGCGCTGCCACATCCCACCTCCTAAGTTAGTCAGTGACACGAATCAGGAAGTCGCTCCGGTAATGATTCAAGAGAGCGTTACAACATCCGTGCCTGGCTGTCAGCCTCCCGCCAGGTCCTGCACGTGTAAATCGGCAACTGGCTTGGCAAGTTGAAACAACAGGCAGGATGTACCCACGCAGCTGGGAGGTACCCAGACGGCAAAACTTCTAGTGCCACGTGGAAGGGGGATCACAGATCACGTATGATTACCGCCCCTAAGGAACTCATCCGTTGTCGTGTGTCCAGCCCATATCCTGCTCCCTTATTACTAACTTCCTAGTCATCCAGCTCCCGGCCAAAGTCGATAAGCCGCAGCCGCTGGGCATCCTTGGCATGAAATTCGGCTACATTGGATCGGACAAGAAACCTTGCTGCTGCCGACTCTCGAGGTATGCGAATGTACGACGCTGAGTTATCACCGCCCGCCTCCATGGTTTTGTTTAGTAGCTGCTCGATAAGATCACGCATCTCAGTTCCTGCCTCGGATGCTTCGTCTCTGTCGCGTTTTCTCTTCCCCTTTCCGTCCTGCTGATCTGGCGCACTTCCCCATATCTCGTCGATCCGTCGCTGGCGCTTGTCCTCGTCAGGATGGTCTTTTGCTTTTTTTAGCTTCCCATGTGCGCTGAAGCCTGCGCTGAGCTCCTCTGGTTCGATTTCTGTCAGCTCCCCCACCACCGGGCCGCCTAGTTCCTCAGCGGCCAGCATCGACGCTAGGTAGTTCTCGATGAACCAGTCGAGACGCTTCATTGTGGCCGCCGTCTGCTGATCAAGTGTCTTTTTCTGCTGCCCAAGGCCGTCAACTTTCTCCTTGGCGAGCTGCCAGGGTGTTTTTTCTTCTCTCGTCTCTAGATCACCGCGCAGTGCTGCCACTCGCTTCTCCAGAGCCGTTTGCAGAGCTTGCTGTTCTCGCAGGTTAATCTGCTCCTCTTCCACCTTCTTCCTGGCCCGCTCAAGAGCGCTCGCCTGCGTCCGTATGTACGTATTGGTCTCCTCGGTGGTTTGGTACGCCTTCCTCAGAGTCAGTAACGCTGGCAAAACAGATCCATTTGATGGCAGAAACGGCTCTGCTTCGGCAGCCTGCGTGTAGGCTTTGACCATGATCTCCATCGAGTCTTTTGCCGAGAGGTCGGCGTCCGGAACTCGACTGGCAGTTGCACGCAGCTGATGCTAAGTCAGTGGGATATATTAGCAGGTAAAGTGAGTATCGAAACATACGCGTTTCAGCGCCTCTTCAGCCTCCGCAATTGCAGTCGTCAGCTCGTGCAGCGTAAAATCCACATCCGCCTTGTAAAGATCTCTGGGCAGACTAGAAACCCCCTCCATTTTCTACAGCACGTTTGCTCTCAGTTCGGAGTTTGCAATACTGGGAATACCAAGCCTGCTGTGTGACGTTGGTGTTTTCGTGCGGGTTCAATCTGCCAAGCAACGGCAAAGACGCGTCCAGCCACTGGAAGTATCTGTCGAAAAACCGCGGATAACAGTAAGAAATAACGCAATGCCAATGATGAAAACCAGCGCCCGCCAGGATTTAGCCACGGTCCGATGCGAAGGAGGAGACTGCCCTCAGGATTCGTCGTGTGATTTCCTTTTGGCAGTCGGCAGGCTAAATCACCAGAGACCTGACTCGATATCGGTCCGTCTTCGATCTATCAGCTGTCAGACGGTCCGGCCCACTCTGAGGACTAGGTTCCGGCAAGGCTGCAGCTGTGGATCTCGCTGGCATTGGTTTCATCCATCCTTCCCTCTCCGCATTCCCAAACCTCTTCGAGACATCCACCTTCCCTCATCAACCCCTTCCTCTTCATTCCCCAAAGCCCACCGCGCCGGAAACTCACTTACGGCGCTTCTACTTGGCTCGATAGCGCCGCGAGCTGCGTTTTGACTTTTAGTGTCACGAGCATTTACCTCCCCGGAAATTCCCCAATTCGTCCACAACACGAGCTCTCGCCACCATCATCCCGCGACGGATACCCGCGCCAGCTTAGGTGCCTTGATTTTTTTCTTGCTCAAAGACTACTAACGGCTGCTTATCACCGCCTTCGACCGAGTCGCATCATTACCAGCGCAATACCTCGGCCTTTAAGGGAGCGGCGGTTTATTTAGGAAGAATAGACTGGTGTTTTCCGGTTTGACGGGCGAAGGTTTGAGATACCTTGACTGCTTCATCCAAAAGCTGCCTCCCTCGCACCAACCCACACCTGATTCTCTCAACCACCCTTAATTTCTGTCTGCGCGCACCCTTACCGCCTGACACCCGCGATCACCTCCCGTTTGCTTTCCTTCTCTCTTTTCACAGAACCATCAGACTGTTGCGAGTTTCATCCGCTGGTCCTCCTTCACAATACCACACGCGCGCCGCAATTGAATTGCGCGTGGCTTGCCCTCGGCATTGGGTTCGTCATCATTCGCCTCAACCTCACAAAGCCATCCGCCTCCTTTCGCGCTCACCGTGCCCGTTTTCCCTCTTCCTCGACCCAAGTCAGCTTAACCTTTCAAGTGCGACCCCGACCCTCCGTCAAGCACCTGCCCGATCCAATCTACACTACACCAGCCCGTTTTCCTTCCGAAAACCCCCCAAAGGTGTAGATAACCACGCGATACTTCAATTGAGAACTTTCGACGCACAAAGAATCGCAACAACCCGAGACGTGAAAATTACAGACTAACCTACAATGTCCGCTTCACCCCAAATGACCCAGTCAGCCAAACGGCCACTCGAGGAGGTTTCGTCCCCCTCCCGAAACGAGCAACCCGAGGCCAAACGGCCAGCCTTGGATAAATTCGTGAAAGAGGAGCCAGAGACTCGAGTGCCAGCCGTACAGCGAAATGGCGACAGCACTCCGGCACCAGCCACAGTCGAGACAACCAACGGAGTTTCGAAGACAAATGGAGAGAAGGAGGTTAAGGACTCCCAAGGCGACACTGTCGTCCCCGATGCTCCTGCAAACAAGTCGGCAGCAGCTATCATCGGCACCGGCAGTCTGCCTCAGGCGCAGTCGGGAACTCCCTCCAACACTCACGATGAGACTGCTTGGATCCACGTCCGCGCTGTTATTTCCAGCCCGGAAGCGGCAACCATCATTGGCAAGGGCGGCGAGAACGTGTCAAAGATCCGTCAAATGTCCGGTGCTAAATGTACCGTCAGTGATTATCAAAAGGGTGCCGTTGAGCGTATCCTGACGGTTAGCGGTGTTGTTGATGCAGTTGCGAAGGTATGCATGTCCGAGTTGTCAATTATGCTTCGAGTCATGCTAACACTGGTAGGCTTTTGGTTTGATCATTCGCACCCTCAATAACGAACCTCTTGCCGATGCATCGAACCAGCACTCCAAGACTTACCCTCTCCGCCTCCTCATCCCTCATGTCTTGATTGGTAGCATCATCGGGAAGGGAGGGAGCCGGATCAAGGAGATTCAGGAAGCTTCGGGCGCGCGACTAAATGCCTCGGACGCATGCCTTCCCCTCTCCACCGAACGGTCGCTCGTTGTTATGGGCGTCGCCGATGCTGTTCATATTGCAACCTATTATGTGGGAAGCACACTTTTGGAGCAACTTAACGAACGCTTCGGCGGCCCTGCCGCTTCAGCTTACGCTACCCGTAGTGGGGGTCCAGCGGGCGCTATGCCCGGAGGCATGCAGGTCGTTCCATATGCACCTCAACCCGCCGGAGGCAACTACGGCAATCGGGACCATTACAACCGTGGCCGTCCTGATCCACGGTCTCATCACATGCCGCCCAGCCAGCAGTACGCGCCGCACTATGGCCATCCCCATCAGCCTCAGGCCAATCCTGCTATGCCGGTACAGTACGGCGCCCATGCTACTGCCAATGCGGGTGGCTACAACGCTGCTCCTCATGTGCAGCCTCACCACGCGCCGCATGTTGGTCCCCAACCTCACGCTGGCCCCCATGGGTTGCCAGTGCCCGCCAGTGGTGCAATGCCCGGCGCGCCGCTTACACAGCAGATCTACATTCCCAATGATATGGTTGGCGCCATTATTGGCAAGGGGGGACAGAAGATCAACGAGATTCGCCAAATCAGTGGCAGTGTTATCAAGATTAACGAACCCCAGGACAGCAGCAACGAGCGTTTGGTCACTATTACCGGCACCGAAGAGTGTAACCGTATGGCACTCTACATGCTATATTCAAGACTTGGTGAGTCGAGGGACACCAAGCCCCGCGTTAAGGCCAAGCTTTGATTCTAACCTCACACCCGATAGAAAGCGAAAAGCATCGGATTTAGTACCCCCATCGTCTTTGTCATGGAGATTTGGACGGCGTTTAGGTGCTTTGGACCAATGGAAAAGCTTCTTACGGTATTTTCGCAACACATATTGAGCGGGTCGCAGCGGTGTCTCAGTTCATAGACCCTTATAATGACACGCTCTGCACATTCCCTTCCCTGGCCTTGCCTCATCAGCCAGTCTGTCATTTGACTGTGTTCTTTGAATCCTGTCAACCCCCTTGCCTTGCATGACCCGCCCTCATGAATCGTCCTAGCCTCCCTGAGCTATTCCCATGCTGCCTCCCTCGAGCTGTCCCTCTGTTCAGCCGATCTTCCTGGCGCGTTGGTCGGCCCAACCCCAGCCTTACAACACGAAACATCACATATCTTTTGTTAAGGCCTAATACTGATGTTGCTTCGAGTAGTGTAGGAGCGACATGAACGAGGAAGGATGAGAGAAAGACGAATTAAATATGCCATTTGCACCGGTAAGCTGCCTAGGGTGTCAGACAATCCCCTGGCCTCGTAATGATACTTAGGTACAACGACACGACGTGTGTTCTAACAATAAGGGAAAGCCACCTTAGAACCTTATTGGCTAAGGAAAGTCATTACTATGTGAGTTTGAGTTTCTTTTGTTCTTCGAGCCCCTTCCCTCGAACGGGCCAGAAACCCCCTCCGTCATAAAAAAAAACGCATCATGTCATACATGTACCATTCTGGTTTAGTGGGTCTTGTTGGGCTGAGCCCGCCTGCTTCAACATTGTGCACCTTCAATTCCGCCTACTATCAATATACTCCCGTACAGGTGTTGCTCGTGATCTGGTCCGAGTGTATCCATTGCAAAATAGATGGGCGAGGTTGAAATATTACTTGGACGAAGTGGTGCCGTAAACCCAGCTGTTGAAACATAATACGTCAACAAGAATCTCTGAGGGAGGGAGGAACGGAGAGGGGCAACGCAACTTGTTCCACATCTGACCGATGAAGCCGCTTCGCGGACGCTGCTCGTGCATACTCTGACGACGCGCAATCGACGCGGGATCGTCCTTGCGCTTCTGGGCTGTGAGACCTTCGAAGAGGCCGTGGGAGGCCTGGGTTTGGTTAGTATCGGCTTTGGTCGGATGACACGTCGAAGAATGGACACACCCGCCGTTGAGAGGTCGATGAGGTAGCAGAGCCGGCTGAGGACGTCGAGTCGGATCGCTCGGAACGGAATGACTGATTGTTGTCGGCCATGATGATTGTCTGAGCTGCTGTAGTTGGGTAGGTAGGATATCTTGGAGCCGTAAGGTGCGTGGCAAAGCTTGCGAGAGCTTATTGAGTCTTGCAGTTGATGTCTGGATCGAGAACTGATAGAGTATCCGCCGTGTGTAGTGTCTGGGTGGTGTCGTGGACTTTATTGTCGAGTCAAACGATGAAAAATAAACCTCTTGCGTCGAGATTACCATCAGAGGGAAGCGGGGTTTTAAGTAGGAGTGGTCGATGGGTAGTCAGGCCGGGTGGTCGGCAGCTGCGTTGCTAGTTTCTTTGTCAAGCAGCTGCAGGTGAAATGCAAGAACCAAACTGGGAGGTTGATCATTATGACTTCACCCAATGAGAGCTGCGGGCAAGCGGGAGGGCCGGCATTTGTGCAAAAAGGTCTCAACTCTTAGGAGGCAATGCTGTGAGGGTTCCTGAAGCTTATCATGATGTACCTGCTTGCTCGGTGCGCGAGTCAAGTTTAAGGGGATATGCAAGATGAGAGTTGAGGAAGGCATGGTCCGATGATCAACCCCGCATCAGTCCAAAACCACAACTAGAACAGCCCATGGGCTAACCTCCACAGATAGAGCTACATTGGATTTTGCATGGGATTGGAGGATCCTCGAAGCTGTAGAGGGCTAGCTGCATCGGGTGTTTCTTTGTTCTTCGGCAAGCTTGAATTCTATCCAAGATCTCAGCCACCGAGTCTGGGGCTGTACGAGGTTCCCCCCAGGAAGGTTGTAACAAGAGTTCCCGATCGCTGTTGACGCACGAGGAGCCCCAACATCTTCAGTTGGGTTTGGGGGTGGGTCTCTGGTCTGAACCGGGCGGTAACGACATCGCCTCCTCGACGTGCAGTAACCAAAAGCTTATCCTGTTGTGCTGCAAGGAGGCGCGCAGTGCAATCCAACCCTTGAAATGTAGCTCGCGTGGTGCTTGGCAGCCCCAATCCCAGCCGCAAGCACTCAGAAACCCTCCACGGTGAGTTGTCCCAGGTTTTATTAGGCTCCTCGTGAGTAATCTGAAGCCCTCGGCCAAGATCTCGACATTGTTTCAACCCAGCACTCAAGTAAATCTTACCTATCCTGACGTCTCCTCCAGCGCCTGGTATACCATCAATATAGAACTCCTCAAACTCTCAAAGATCGTAAGCGGAAGACTAAGAGCCAGAATAGTGACCACCCAACAGTGGCGGGGTAGGAACGGGGGATTTCAGGGTTAGGAAGCGTTGAGCAACGACATTTAAGCCAAATCAAGGCTTTAAATATTTACGCTCAGGCGTTGAATTCTTCGCTGAGCCCTTCGCTGACCGCAACAATGCAATAGTGAGATGTGAATGTGGTGGCTTGGCGGCCGTTTCCTGAGAAGGAGTTGGTTACTTTCGCACAAACCCTTGGTCCCTCCAGATCGCCCAACGGCCCATCCACTCCGGCATTCTCCTTATAATCAATGGATCGACAGACAAACTAAACGGCTCGGCTAAAGACTTTCACGGTTTGATGTGAAATTTTGAGGCCTTCCCTGTTGTTCGGAGACAGTAAAACATCTGCTGAACTTGCCGTTAGGGTGCCCCACAAAATTTCCATCCCGCCAATCAAGACTGTCTGCTCCACCGAATTTCTGTTGAATCTGTGCTGGGGCAGCCGGACAGCAAATATCTCAACATCAGCACCATGTCAAAAAAGCGAAAACACGCTGCCGATGGCAACGTTCTTAGAATCAACGGCAAGACCATTTCCCTCGAGGGATATCTGACCAAAAAACTACGGCAAGATGGCGATCAAAAATCAGCAGCCAACTCGTCACAACAAAATGAAGAACTGCGGTCCGAGATCCAGAAACTGACCAAAGATGAGTCGACACCACCCTCGCAAAGACAGAAGGCAAAACCCAGGGGCGACCCCGCCTTCTTCGCGACCCGCCAGGGACTTCCCATCTGGAAATACCAGGATGACATCCGTCGGGCCCTTCGCAAAACCGACGTGGTGGTGCTGGTAGGCGAAACGGGTTCCGGCAAGAGCACGCAAATCCCGCAGTTTCTGTACCAGGAGAAATGGTGCCAGCGGCGCAAGGCCAATGTGCCAGTTGGTGATGGGAACTGTAAGGTCGAGGAGGTGGCCGTGGGGGGCATGATCGCCATCACGCAACCTCGGAGGGTGGCGGCGACAACATTGGCACACCGCGTGTCGAGGGAGGTAGGCACGCCCCTGGCGGGGAGTTCAACGCCGGGCGCGAAGGGATTGGTGGGGTATTCAGTGAGGTTCGACCACCGCGTTCCGCAAGGGACGAGGATCAAGTATGTCACTGAGGGTATGCTGCTGCAGGAGCTGCTGCGCGATCCGCATCTCAGGCAGTATAGCGCGATCGTGGTGGATGAGGTTCACGAGAGGAGTGTGGACGTGGATCTGCTTTCGGGGTTTCTGAAGCAGATTGTCACGGGGGACAAAACGGGGAGGGGGGGAGTCCCCCTCAAGGTGGTGGTCATGAGCGCGACGGCGAATGTAGAGAAGATAAAAGAGTTCTTCTCCGGGAGCCCACCTGGAGGTGATCAGTCTGGGGAGGGTGGGAATGTAATCTCGGTGGAATACCTACAGATTGAGGGACGCCAGTTTCCCGTCGAGATCACGCATACACCGAAACCGGTCCCAGATATCCAGGAGGCGCTGTTAAAAACAATCTTCAAGCTTCACACGGAACAGCCCCTCTCAGATAAGTACGGAAAACACGACATCCTGGCCTTCCTTACCGGTCAGGAAGAAATCGAGTCTGCCCAGCAGCTGATCGAAGAGTACGCAGCAACACTCCCGGCTAGTGTGCCCAAAATCAAGGCGTACCCGCTCTTTGGGCAGTTATCTATCGAGGCCCAGCACGAGGCTTTCCAGCCGGTAAAGGCATCTTTCACGAGAAAGGTGGTCTTGGCGACAAACATCGCCGAAACGTCCGTCACGGTCCCTGGGGTAAGATATGTCGTCGACTGTGGCAAAGCGAAGATCAAGCAGTTCCGGCCGCGGCTAGGCATGGAATCGCTTCTAGCAAAGCCGGTATCAAAGTCTTCGGCAATACAGAGGACCGGCCGTGCCGGCCGTGAAGGGCCCGGAAGGTGTTACAGGCTTTACACGGAGGAGACATATGAAACCCTGCAACAGACAGACCTCCCCGAAATCTTACGAACTGACGTTCTGGGGGCTATCCTAACTATGAAGGCAAGAGGAATCGACGATGTGCTTTCTTTCCCACTGATGGACCGACCCGAAATTGAGTCGGTTGAGAAGGCGCTGATCCATCTGCACATGCTCCGCGCCCTGGATGAAAAAGCGGTCATCACCGAGATTGGGCGTAACATGGTGTTGTTCCCAGTAACGGCCCCCTACGCGAGAGTGCTTATCGTCGCTGCTGATCCCAAATTCGACTGCGTGCTCGAGGCCATCGACATTATTTCGTGTATCACCTCGGGCGACGACATATTTCAGCAGGTCCGGTCCGAGGAGCAGGGTCACGAGGATGTCGAGACGTTCCGCAAGGACCTCTGGCGCCGTGAGGGCGACCTCATCACGTACCTTACGACAATGCAACGATACACGTCGGAGAATTCAGACCGCATACGCTGGTGCAAGGAGCGGCGTATCAACATACGCAATATGCGCCTGGCCCTCAACATTCGCAAGCAGTTGCGAGGTCTCTGTGTGCGTCATGAGCTGCTCGCCGAGGTGCCACCCTTGGACCCGCAACCGTTTGTGCCCACGTCTCCGGAGCAGGCGGAAGCTATCTTAAAGTGCTTTCTACGCGGGTTCGCGCTTAAGACGGCCCTCCTCGCGCCCGATAGCAGTTATGTCACATCTGTTGGCAAGCATCTCGTGGCTATCCACCCATCGAGTGTTCTCCACGGGCAGAAGAAGGAGGCCATCATGTTTTTGGAGCATGTTTATACCCAGAAGAACTACGCCAAAAAGGTCAGTGCTATCCAGGCGGAGTGGGTAGCGCAGGCGTTTGAGGAATAAGCATGTTGTATGTGGGCCGTAGCTGTTTCCAAAACGATCGAGTTTCGACGCATCTACCCAGTTGTCAAGAGGCTGAACGTGAATTTGAGGTCTCGAATTCCAACATCCCGGGCATACGAATAGATGGCTCTATTCGACGCCGTGCAAATAAATGGCACTCTAGTTTTTTGGGTCTCGAGCAAGCCCTTACAATCCAGCACCTGAAAGTTATCAGCGTGGGACTTGGGGTGCTGTGCATATACGGTATCTGAATAGCCGGGGGCTATGTCAAAAAGACGTCCAGCAAAGATATTACACCTTGGGTCCTGTTTGCAATTGGGGTCGTTTGGTTTTCAGATTGAGGCTTTGAGCTTGAGGTTCCCCGCCAAGCCCTTAATGACAGGGGAAACGTCCTTGAGGGTTCACCTTAGGACGGTCGGAAGACAGTTGTATGGCCAACGAGCGGTGTGAGAAACTCCTCGGTGCTGCAAGGTGTCGGATAGAAAAAGTGGGGCTACCAACGACAAAACAGCCACCAAACATCGTGGATTACTGCAATTCTGTACCCCCCCGAAGCCTTTCTTCCCCTTGTTGCCATGGCGTGGGGATGAGCCTGTCTTTACCGCCCAAGAAGCCTCCAGCCCGAACGCCGAACTACAATGCTTCACACTACCACCTCCGTATCTAAATACCATGTTGCGTCCACATTCGAATCCAATTCCTTGGTTGAGAACCCATTCCCCAAATACGCGAAGCGATTCCTCCTCGTCCCCGTCGACTCGTAAACATACTCCCAATCCTCTCCTCGGAACCGTTCCAGCATATGAAAGAAGTGTATTCGACTCCCCGGATGCAAGGCTGTGACCGGTCCACCAGACTGACCACCACCTGTAAACCACGAGCGGCCGCCAGGAGCCGCCCAGGCAGTGCGGGGCATAAAAGAGGAGATGTGCTCAAAGTAATCATTGACGGCATCTTGGGAAGGAGAGATGGCCTTGATACCTTCGGTTTGGCACTTTTTGATGATACCCGTGATATACTTGGCGATGTGCTCGCTTACGGTAAATACGCTGCCATGGCCGATGGGGCCGTTGGGGCCGAGGAATGCTGGGGACATGTGAGTAAACCGAACCAAGTGGTAGCTCGTCAGTCGAGTGGGACTTACTGAAGTAGTTGGGCAGTCCCTGCACGGCGCAGGACATGTATGATTTAGGAAGCTCCTTTCTCCAGATCTCCTGGAGATTTCCGTTGCGTCCAATCAGGGGAAATCTCGGGCGGAAGGATGTGTCGAAGCCAGTGGCGCAGATGATGGCATCCACCTTGAGTATCTCTCCGGACGCCAGCACCAGACCCTCAGGGACAAATCTCGTCATCCCGCCCGATTTGACCGCCACGTTTGGTTTTGTCAGCGCCTGAAGGTATGCATGACCGGGCGTCATCCTCCTGAGACCCAAGGGAAACTCCGGTATTAACTGCTTGCATAATCTCTCGTCCCCGCCGAGCATGAACGTCATATACTCTTGAACCTTGCTTCGCGCAAATGCTTGTACCGGACCGTCCGCAAGCACCTGTCTCGATTGTATCAGACTTGCTTGCTACATAGCGGGCCACATTCACTCACAATGGGAAAGTTATTATTGACGAGCACTTCAATGTTCTTGGTAAAGCGCCGGTAAAAGACTGGGTCCGACTTGAACTTCTCGATAGTCTCTGCGGAAAAGTTCTCTCGCTCGTCTAGCTTGATCTGACCCAGCACCTCCTGTGCCTGACCGAACATGTTCCACGTCCGTATTCGTGGCGGCGGAACCCATGTGGGCGTCCGCACTATGTGGTACAGCTTCTTGGCACCTATATGTTGTCAGCCACGGTTATGTCCAGGGCGACACACGAGGCTCACCTGGTTGTAGCTCCGGTAACACCTGTATGCCGGTAGCGCCATTACCAACAACTGCAACTACCTTATCTGTGGGGTCAAAATCCTCAGGCCACCGAGCTGTATGGATGAGTGTGCCTTGGAACGTGCCGAGACCCTCAGCGTCCGGCCATTTCCAGTTGCTTTTTCAGCAGTTAGTGAATCCACTCGTCACAACCGGATGTTTGCAGTAAGAATTGGAGCAGCAATGGCAGGCAACATACTTCAACACCCCACTCCCATCCACAAGAAAGTGGGCATAGTCAGTGAACTCCTCATCCATCTCGAGATCCCGTACAACCAGCCTCCACAAGCCCTCCAGCTCGCTCCAACTCGCCGAAACAATCTGATGTGATGTTCTTATGACTTCCCTCATGCCCTCGTCGTCACAGATCTGGCGGAGATACTCTCCAATCTCAGCGGCAGAGGCGAAGAAGTTAGACCAGTCATGTTTTGGCCTCCATGAGAACTGGTAGTTATGGCTCGGGATATCGCATCGACAGCCGGGATACCGGTTCTCAAACCATGTGCCTCCCACATCGGCGTTCTTCTCGTACACGACCACCTCATAGTCAGTCAGGTTAAGACGGAGTGTCCGGATCATGTTCAAACCGCTCGCCCCCGCTCCGATACCGACGATGCGTATGTGCCGAGCAGAGCCCAGAGGCTGTTCCCGGACCGTGTAGGCATTCTTGGTCGTCATCGTCAATCGTTGCGGCTCGCCTGCTGTGCAGCCGTGGTCGTGGCGATCGCGAGATATCTCAATGACCATGATGAAAGGAAGAGAGAGGAGCAGGAACAGAACGAAGAATGTGGGATCCGGGAAGGCGAGGGTGGTGCGGGAGGTGGTCCAGAAGAGGGTGCAAACAGAACCAGACATGGCACACTCACTTAGTGAAATGTAGTCACTGCTTCCAGGTAGCTTGGAAGCTTTTATGAAATGGAATGAAAATAGGAAACTGCTACCTCGCACAGGGATCATACATGAAGAATATCGGATGGCCGCCGGTTGGCGGATTCGCCCCGGACCCGACCATTTCAGATTGGTAGGAGAACGCCCGCGGGCGCAACTATTTCCGCCGCCTCACGTGTTGCGTGCTGCGTGCTGCGTGCTGCGAAGACAAACACGGGAAGGTGAGTTTATCATGGGTGTTGACGAGAATGCGATAGGACAGGAAAGCGGGATATCCATGCAATCCCGCGAATTGGCCCACTTGCAACCTCTTGTGGCCTAGACTAGCAGCGTGCCTGCGTCCTCTTGACAGAGAGAAGGAGGGGGAGGTGGGTGTTGACGTTTGCTTGCCCCTCGCAGCCCCTGCACGGCTTTCTTGGGGGCCCTCAGCCCAGCCATGAGGCATCGTTGGCTGGTTTACGGACCGCACATCCAGATGCTCGACTGGTTCCCGCTTCCCGGACGCCTGCGCGCCGCAACCCGAAGCCAGCTCCGCTTGCTCAAAGCTCAATCGAGCCAAGCCATGCGGGTATCCTCTGGCGCCTTGTGTCTTGTGCCTCGTTCGTGCTCTCCTTTCATGCTCTGGTGCGCTGCGCCTAGCAGCTGTGCGGGTCTGGCGTACGGGTGCCAGCAATTGGGAGGCGTCTCAGAGCTAGTTATTGTGCTTCCAATCCGACGCCAGCAAGAATTACGCCAAATAGAATCTGTTCGAGCCGGATTGTCCCAGCTGTGTGTCGGGGACCGGATTTGCTATCAGAGCCATAGCAATCGTATCCCAGCCAACCACAACGACTGCCGGTGAGCAGCGAATGGGTGAGGAAGGAATCGTCCAGCAGTGGTTAGGGTTGCATGTTCCCGTCTGCAGTCTGCAGCGGCAAGGAGCCACCAGGTGCCAGCAGTTACTAAAGAACTGCTGGGCCAACACAGACCCCGCCTTTCCAGGAGCGCCAAGCTGCGTTTGCAGAACCCTACCTAGAGACGTAAACCCCAGCCAAGTTAGGCCCTCTGAGTGCCCCGCAGCACCAGCAAAGTTAACAACTCCACCACGTCTTGGTTCTAGCAAAAGAAAGATCACGCCCATCAACCTCGCACTTGTCTCGGCAGAGGGGCCACACCGAGACATTCCGCACGAGCGCGGAATTTTCCGGCTTTGAATTCCGAACTCCCAACAGCCGCAAAGCATCGACTCCGACCACTATGACGGGGCAGTTTTCTTTCTCCTTCGCGGGGGACGACATAGAGGACAATGGCCAGGTGTTTGTGTCTCCTGCTGTGCAGGCGAACGGCGCAGCTGGCGATGCCACTGTAGCAGTAGCCGCACCAACAGTGAGTGCCTTTCCAGTTCAGGGCAAGCCGCTGCTCGCACCCGTCCTCCATGATTTGGATCACATGTTGTCTAGGCTGCCGTCAAAAATTGCCTATGATATCCTCACAGTAACCATGGATGATGGTAATACCCTTGACATTCCTCGCCGCGAGTTGTGGGACGTGCGGGTACAACTCATGGCCGAGGACGATGACCCCTCTGAATCAGGCCTTGGACAACATGATGTGAAGACTGGAATCTATGAAGGCGGATTCAAAAGCTGGGAAAGTAGCCTCGACTTGGTAAAGGTGCTTGCAGCCGAGAAAACGATCGATGTCTTGAACCGCGGTTCCTGTGTTGTAATCGAGGTGCGTCCTATACCACAAACCATGGTGAGTGAGGCGTTTTCGAGCTGAAGAAGCTGACGATGACTTAGCTTGGCTGTGGCACAGCGCTGCCATCATTGGCCATCTTCCGATGGGTGTTGAATCAAAGAGCACCGGATTGTACACCTCCCTTCGTGCTAGTGCTCGCCGACTACAACCCAACTGTGCTCTGTCTTGTCACTCTGCCCAATTTCATCCTGGCATGGGCGCTCCAGCAGCAGGGAAAGGTTTCGGTACTGGATGTGGCGTTTACTTCAGACGGGGAGTTGGAGTTATCCGCAGAAGTTCTCCAAGCTTTTCGGGATCATCTCTCATCGAATCATATCACTCTATCCTTTCTCTCTGGAGCATGGTCGCCCGAGTTTGTCGAGCTGCTGCATAGCTCGCCAGGAATAGTGGCAGGGGCCGAGACTTTGGTGATGGGATCAGAAACCATTTATTCGCCGTTTGCCCTTGAAAGCTTTGCAGCTACCCTCTTGTCCATCCTTAAACGACAACAACAAGGGCAAACAACCAGTCATGCAACTGCCATCGTCGCTGCCAAGAAGCTTTACTTTGGCGTCGGCGGCTCTCTCGATGACTTCACTAACAGGATAAAGACGCTCGGAGCTAACGTCGAGACTCTCAGAGAAGAGGTTGATGGGGTTCACCGAGGCGTGGTGAGATGCCGCCTCTCCTGGACTAGTTAGAAGGTTTAGGAATCTCGATCGTTGCCGACATGACCCTGGACGGGAATGGACATCGTCACGAGATAGGTCTGCGCCAAGTATAGTCGACCTACGGGCACGAGTCGCCCACGGGAAGGTGATGATATCATTGGGATATCAACAATGTTTCAGACTTCTGGCTCGCCTTGTTTGGGCCGTCTTCGGGAAACGGATCCATATGGTTGCACTTTATCCGCCGACGACTGACACTTGCGAGTGTTGCGGCTTTGGGCGGCACAGAGCCATTGAAACCTCGTTTCTCCCTTTGCCAGCGGGAGAATAACCGGGAACAGATCCTCCTTCGACTCTGATGCGTGCATCGTGCCATATTAGCATGGGGGGTGGGATAGGAAGTCGGTGTCGAGGTTCAATTCTGAGGTGACATCATCTGCCTCATGGTGTTGTGGACGCACCTCGGTGCTTCATCGCTCATGTGTACTTTGGTGCTGCTGCGGCTCGTTTCTACTCCTGAACACGGCGGAGACTAGTGCAGCAGCAGGAGGGATCTTTCTCGTGCTTCCTCCGAGTGGTAACTGATTTGTCGACTTGGGCCCTTCAGTTTAGAACTTTACGACTGTTTCCTAGTTGATAAGTGATCGAGCATGGAGGAGTGGGGATCTCGTATTTTGTTCATGGCGTCAAGTTTTCCGATCCTCCATTGTCGACTATCCCTCGTTGAATAAATGAACTGCCCGCCCAATGACTGCATCTCGGGACGAGTCGCGCGACCTGCAGTCGGCAATCGCAAGAAAGATGGTGTGTTTCTCACCAGTTTTTGTGGGGCGCATCCCTTCTTGCAGCTGCCTGGACTTGTGGTTGATTCCATCAAGCCTGTACGACGACATTGCCCTGTTTGAACATGGGAAGACGCTGGACGTTACAATTGGCTGCCGGCATACGGAGGACAATCGGCGTGCAACGGTGCGACTTGCATGATCCGGAGTACTTTAGCGCCTTCTGGCCAACATTTCCGCATTGCAACGCAGACCTTGACAGCTGAATGCACCGTGCCGATGTCTTGTACCCATCAAGAACCCTGCTCTGAGTCCTGTCATCGTGGATACACGTACAAAGTGCGGGACCCGCTCTGCCTCGACGTCGTCCAGAGATTGGGTCAGAACTGTGTGCGAGCCACGTTGCGGCCCCACATTCTTGGCTTGCGTACTTGGTGATAGTTAAATTCGGAGGGAAACTTACAGGTCGGCGCGTCTTTTGTGGTTGCCACAACTGGGCATGGAGGCACCCTGCAAAACGGCAATGCAGAGATTGACAGATCCACGCTCAAATTTGACCCCTGTAGCAGCAGACTGTCGTTGTCGCGCGACGAGGCGCCTGCCTGGCAATGGACGGCGTCAATAATCGTTTTGGGCGAGGTTTTTCGCAAGACGCGGCTCGTGGCGAGCTGAATGTTGAGGATGCACCATTTCGGATGGAAGGGGGAGTGGGAGGAGGAAGCCGCTGGGCGTCATTCCAGAGGATAACCACCCAGGCCCCCGTTGCCGTGGCGGCCAGCTGAGGGCAAGCCACCATCCCCGCCCTGCATCACCGCAAAAAGCTACTCTCAAGACTGGAAGAAACAAGAAGAAAGTTATCCATTCTCGAGCCAAAACCCCTGATGCAAGATCCGTGACGAGGCAAGACCTTGGGCCCTTCAGGGAACCTGTTCAAGGCCAGAGCGCGGGCCGGTCAGCCCCAGGTCGATTCCCCGGGTTCTTGCCCCTGCCTTGCGAGGGATCGCAATGTCGCCCAAAAGGGGAAGCAATTTTCCCACACCCGCTTCTTATTGGTGAGGAGTGGACGTAGCGTCCCTACCCCCGTCTCGTGTCCTGGATTCGTTTATTTGGGGCCCCCTGCCCTTCAAGTGCCTGCTGCTTCTCTCTCGAATTCTCTTTCCCTTCCCACCTCGAACAATCTCTTCTGTCACTCGACGCATAATAATAATAAACTTCACCACGATCGTTCTGTCAGCTTATCCTGACCACAACCGTTCAATTGCCCTCGACACGCATTTACTACAGAGCATTTCAGTCTCGGTACGTGACACAAGCTGAAACTCCTCCCATACACGCGCTACGCTTTCTCCAATGTTCTCGACCTCGACTGACTTTCATCTCTTCAGTTAACTTTGAACATTTAACATCCACGTTTTAACCGCCTCACACACAAAATGAAGTTCACTGCTACCGTCATCGCTGCCCTCGCGGCCGTTGCCTCGGCAATCCCCGCCTTCACCAACAGCGATTTCAATCTTCAGGAGGGCAAGCCCATCACCCTGACCTGGTCGGGTGCTACTGGCCCAGTGAACATCCAGGTCCTGAGCGGCCCCAACAAGGACTCGCTGGTGCCTGTCGTCACCATTGGCTGTATGTTCATGGCTGCCGATGTGATGGATCTGGTCGTTGAGCTAACAAATTCTCTGTAGCGGGTCTCACCACCACTTCGCTCACTTACACTCCCTCCGGTCTGCCCTCGGGCAAGTATGCTTTCAAGATCGTTCAACCCTCGACCAACGAGGAGAACTATAGCGTCCTGATCGACTACGTTGGCACCGGTTCTACCTCCACTCTCGTCTCATCCACCCGCACCACGACAGGAACGACCACCCGCGCGACCTCGTCCTCGTCGACCACCGAGGAGTCGTCCACATCCACGTCGCAGACCACCACTACCACCTCCGCTCGTAGTAAGTCCATTGCTCTGATTGCCACCCTTGACGGCGCACCAGTCTAACCAGAACTCGTAGGCTCCACTACCACTGCCGCTGCCACCACTACTCGCGCCACCACCACTCCCGTTAACAACAACGAGGGCCAGCGCTTTGGCTCATCCCTGGCTCTAGTCTTCATCACCGTTGCCGCTCTTGTTTTCTTCAACTAGAGGGTACCGCCTTGATACGATGGCTGGCAACAAACTGTGGCCGGCTACGTATTAGTCAGGCATTTCCGGTATCAATTCCAGTACATAATTTACGAATAAGGACGTTGTTGCTTGGAGTTTAGTGGCGAGCACCGGGGAATGACGAACGAGCTGTTGCGCAGGCTGCACTGTGGAGAATCTGTGTTGGCTATGTCTGAGTCTAGATCTCAATGATACGGTGTGCGCATTGTGCTATGGAATTGGGAAGACAAAATTGGTGGCACGAGTGCTGGGACAGACCGCACTCGGTGTTTTGTTCATGTTCTGTTGCCACCAGCCAGATGGGGGCACGGCGCGGATTGAAGCCGTGGGAAGAGCATTTAATGGCTCGAGTAAGACTTAATATGAATTTATTTTCGGCTTCGATCTCAATGCAGTCCCCTCAATACTCCATCGTGGTGGGAACAGGACAGTCTATCGTTTTAAATTCGTCCGAGTTTTTTTCATGAGCTTGATCTGCCCTCCCCGCCGTCGGCAGTGTCCTCGGACGATTGCATGTATGTAGGTCATCCTGCAGGGACGTGCAGGGTCTGCAGGGTTTGCACGAGGAACTAGCTATTTTGGAGGGACCAATTGACGCAATCTGACCAGCACTTGTCGTCATCCAGAACTGGGTTCCCCGAATTTCTGCTCCGTATAGAGTTCATGGTCCCGTCTGTACCGTCCCGACGGGAGCGGAAACTCGGACGACGGGTGCCAGGTTCTTCGGCCAGGTTGAGGCCGGATTAGCTTGGTACAGTGTACCAGCATCCGCAGCAATGGAAGACAATCTTTCGTTGTCAACAACATGGACAATAGACTGCGTATACTATGGGGGTTCGCCCGCACATAATCCGGGATCATCACTAGAGCCCACCTGGCAGTCATACCTGCTCCGTGCAGCGATTCTATCTGTTAAAACGACTGTTGTAATTTTCTACCAGGCGTGGGTGGGTAAGCCACGCAGGATTCTGTCAGCAGAGTTACTGTCAGGCAGAAAGTCTTGCATTGATCATTTCTGTTGTCTTTACCCTCTTGTATCTCCTGCAATGTAAGAAAGATCTTGCCGCCCAGGAATTTCGAATACCGCGTGGCGTACGAAAAAAAGGAGAAATCCGCAATCGCTGAAAAGGAAATCGTACCTTGGTACTGTACGAAGGCTGGCTCCACACAGACGTTTTATGGGCCCGGGATGGTCGTTTTAGCAGGCCCTGTCTGCAGCGGCCAGAGAGTCTTTGAAGTCTTCACAGTCATGCTCAGTACTACCGGTGTCAAGGAGTCGTCTCTGCTCAATAGCTGCTACGTATTACGATTGGCTCTGGACCTCGTCTTACTTATCTATATAGTTTCTGTGCGCTTCTACTTTACTCGTACAAACCCATTGTAAACCGTCGTCACCCCTCCCGTTGCTATCGGAGAGCATGCACAATGCCCTTCCCACCGCCTTCACCTTTCTCTCTCTCTGTTGAAAACTTTGATTCATAACGCTCGACACCGACTGTGCCTCCTCCCTCGGAGATTCTCCAGACTGAGAGCCAATGCTCTGAGGCAATGGCATCTGTCAACTGGTTTTATTTGTGGGGCCAGTTTGATATCTATGGTCCGAACATCAATCATCGGATTTTCACAGTTTCGCCTTGGGCGGTGGCGTTGTGCCCTCCTCAGACACGAGTACCACCACAATGCAGATATCGTCTTCCTTCCCTCCGTGCCACTTCTCGAGCGGGTAGTACTTGTTTAACTCCTTAGCAAACGGCCCGTCGAGCTTCGTGTTTAAGCTGGCAGCCTTTGCCGCGCTTACAATCTCCGTAGCGATGAGACTCTGTAACGTGATGATGGGCCGTGACCGATTTCTTTCACCGCCGCTCTCCGCGTCAAGGGGCAGTTCTCTTGGTTGTGTATATTGCGACAGATCCGCCGCAACTTGCACGCCAGAGTCGGTGGTCGCCCACGCGCCTGTCTTCGTCATCGTGCGGCTGACGATGCGTAGGATATCTTGATTAAAGAGATTATCCCACAGCCCATCGCTGGCAAAGACAAGAACATCGCCATGTCGCAATCCAAGCCTGGCCACCTCGGCGTCTCGCGGCTGATCCATCAACCGCGCGCCACCAAATCTCGCCGCACGAAGCAACATGCTCGGGGGCACGACGCTGAGCTGATACGGGGTGTTGAACGCATGGGTCTGGGGCTCACTGTAGGTGTGCACACCGTTCAGCCGTAATAGGATGAAGCCACTGTCTCCCAGATTAGCTACTTCGAGTGTTCCGCCCTCGCCCAGGAGAGCCACGGTGGCCGTGCTCCCTCCTGCCTTAATGGAGGGGTCGTGGCAAACGGCCGAATAGCCCTCATGCATGAGCTGACGCGCCGTCAGTGGCCTGGAAACCGTCGCCGGCTTATATTCGTAGGCCGTCTGCGCCATGTAATCGCAGAAGGCGTGTGAAAAGTCGGCCGGGTCTACACCGCTATCCATCCATCCGCCCACGCCGTCGGCAACACCCAGAGCCACCTCATTTGGGCTCGTGCCGAGCCGACTCACGAAGAAGGCGTCTTGCCCGGACTCGGGCCGTGAAGACTTCGCTCGGCCGGGCTTCGGCGGCTGGACGCGGTTGTAGGGATTGAAGTGGAAGACATGCATCGTTGGGTCATAGGTGTGCCCCTTGGCGATGTACGAGGCAGCAACATTGTACATAAACCTGCCATTTCCTGCCCCAGGCTGCGCAGCTTGTGTTGACGAGTAGTCGCGCTCGTTGCCGCTGCATTGCGTGTTGTACGGATTCGACGAGGAGAGCGCTGAGGGCCGGGAGCTTATCGAAGATATATACCGTATCGGTAGTGATCTTTGGCTGGCCATCGGTCTCACAAGCTGTAATCTTGGATGACACGGCAGCCATAGCAGTCGGCCTGCGCCAGTTGCCATATCTTAGCGATGGATGCGCGGGAACGCGACGGGGAAAGAGGCGTTGCGAAGCCGAATTGCGACGACAATAAAGCTGTGCGAAGCCCGGCTGGGCTCGCCTGACGGAAATATTACTGAATAACAAGGTTTATCTTAGACATCATCGAAAAGTATTTAACGTGGTGCGGATAGGCCAGATGCTCTCGGGTACGCGCCGCATCCGGCCCAGACCCTTAGGTCCAAAATTTAGCGTGGAAGGTGCCGCGCCATGTTTTGCCCGCCTGTTACGAATATCACCAACCCCTAGGCCACGCGAAGTCCGGACTTTATACCAAATTGCACTGCAACACCCGCCCAACCTACGCGGAATTAAAAATCAATACCGTGGCCGAATCAAAATGATATAATAAAAATAACAAAGCAAATTTGAACGGTAGATCTGCATTGCAAACGGAATCTGACCGAGTGTTGGTTTGTGCAGCACCTGGTATTGGCGCCAGTTGCAAAGAGCCGGTAGCAGCTGGGGTCGGTATAGCTGACCAGACCCCAGTGTCGGGCGCTAACGGGCGCTCTCATTCGCGGGCACTTCAATTGGAATTCGCAGGCAGGTAATTGGCTGGACAGTGCCGAGGTGTCCCGGGAAGCCGAGTTCCAAGTGCAGCAGAAAGGATCATCGACTGCGAGCACATTCGAACTTTATTCGACGCCACCAAACACCACCGCCTCGCGCCTTCCTTCGTCGCATGATCAACCTCAACTCTTTCAAACGTCAGTTGCGACAGTAAATACCCCGCGCGGGGCCAAGCAGCTGACCTTCCTCACAACGAAACCTTCCTCTGACGACTTTCTCCGACTCTCTCACCCGCCGCGATCATGGCAGCTCTCCGCTCTACTTCGGCCTGGGCTCTCGGCTCCGCGCGCCCGACCTTTCGCCTCGCCACCGCTGCCCCCATTCGTGGCTTTGCTCAACTCGCCGATGCTGCTCAGCAGAGCAACACGGCGGCGAGCGAACCGGCCAAGCTGAAGACCTTCCAGATCTACCGCTGGAACCCCGACACGCCGACTGACAAGCCTCGCATGCAAAGCTACACCATTGATCTGAATAAGACAGGGCCCATGGTGTTGGACGCGCTCATCCGTATCAAAAACGAATTAGACCCGACCTTGACGTTTCGTCGCAGCTGCAGAGAGGGAATCTGCGGAAGCTGCGCGATGAACATCAATGGCACGAACACACTCGCCTGCCTGTGTAAGTGACCTTGGAATTAGCTGGTATTTTACCACAGCGCCTACTGACGTTGCGGCAGGCCGTATTCCTGCTGAGGACTCCGCCGAGATGAAGATCTACCCTCTGCCGCACACATACGTCGTCAAGGATCTGGTGCCCGACCTCACCCAGTTCTATAAGCAGTACAAGTCGATCAAGCCGTACTTACAAAGGGATACTCCTTCGCCAGATGTCAGTTCATGGGCGGATCTGGGACCTAGGAAAACGTACTGACCATATTCTACTGTAGGGCAAGGAGTACAGACAAACCAAGGAGGACCGCAAGAAGCTCGACGGTCTGTACGAGTGCATCCTGTGCGCATGCTGCTCGACCTCGTGCCCGTCGTACTGGTGGAATTCGGAGGAGTACCTCGGCCCCGCTATTCTCCTGCAGTCGTACAGGTGGTTGGTCGACTCTCGTGACGAGCGCACCGCTGAGCGCAAGGATGCCCTCAACAACTCGATGAGCCTGTACCGCTGCCACACCATTCTCAACTGTACTCGGACATGCCCCAAGGGATTGAACCCCGGTCTGGCCATTGCTAAGATTAAGAAGGAAATGGCATTTTAAGGAAAAGATTTTGATCTCCGTCGTGTACGTTTTAGATGTTGGCCGCGCATACGTCCATGTGCAACTCAAAATGAGTAGGGAAAGCCGAAAGTTGGATGTACCCTCTAGTCTTTACGCATGGTTGGAGTTTACTTTGTCAAAATAAGGGCAACGGGAAATATTCCTTTTTCCAAGATACAGTTATATCTACCACATGTCCAAATTCTGGTACTGTACTTCCCATCAAGCCATGTCCGTCTGGTTACGGTGGAAATCCTTATCTTGTTTGTAACAGCCCATGCCATATCTGCCTAGGTATGGTAAGCTTCCGAGAGAGAGAAAGCAGTAGCAACTAGTTAATCCTCATCCCACTCGTCGCCGCCTCTCACGCCACTTGGCTCGGCTCGTGAGTCTGTGTGCTTCTTAGCATCCGGCGGAGGTGCATCTTCATAATCCTCGTCAAGCGCCCGGGCCAACTCGTCGGGATCTTGCATTCTGGCATCGGGGTCCACGGCGTCCGTTACGCCTTCGTCCTGGAAAGACTGCTCGTGCTCAAGGACACCTTCATCGGCACTGACTGAAATACCGCGGGATCCCCACTTCGCTCGGGATCCCCCCCGGGAAGCGTTGTTTCCGTCCCTGCCGCCCTGGTGATCGTTGTAAAACGGCGCACTCTCTTCATCCTCCGGCTGTGTGAACTGCCTGTTGCCAAAGATGCGGCTGAGCAACCAGCCACGGCGAAGGTCGTCAGCGTCAACAACACCGCCGTTTCGAAGCTTGACGCGCTGGCGCGTCCAGTACACCCAGGCGAAATCAACGTATAGGGCGGTTTGAATAATGCCAAAGATGACGGAAATTGCGTTTGGTTTCTTATTGCTCGTGTCGAACTCGCGGAGAATCCAGTTAAGAAGGTAAAGGCCGCGGTATGAGCCGAGGAAGACGATGTAGAACGAGGTTATGACGGTTGGGACAGTAGTTTGACGGAGGAGAAGAAGTTGCGGGAGGACACAAACGGATTCGAGAATTTGTGAAAAGACCCAGAGCCACTGTCCACGTGTCAGTGCTTTGCTGGTGTGCCGAACGACGAACTCCCTACCTCTGTAAAGGACCACCTCGGCGAAAACGTCATCATAACCAGTGGCGATAACAGCAAACTACCTGCCAGGATCAAGGCGCCCATCTTCCACGCAATCTCCTTCTCACGGGTGCGCGGGTAGACGAAGCGCATGATGCCGACTGTGTAAAACGACGACAGGAGGTAAAAAACCTTGAAGAAGTAATTCCAAAGCCATGTTTCCTGGAAGAGATCTGTATATCGAGTGATAAATACGGCGGCGTAGAAAACTTGTGTAATAAGGGACACGCCTGCATTGCGGGAAGATTTAGTACTGTGCTTCGGCAGCTTGGGAGAGAGCATCGCACCTTCGGCGCTCCTATTTCGGTGAATGGAGAAAATGAGAATGCATTTCGCCGTAATGTGGGACAGGTCGGCCGCTATCCTGAAGATCTACCAGCAGTAAGCTGCCCATGCCCACTTTCTCACAAGAGAAAACTCAACGTACGTTCCAGGCCACCATCTTGACTTCTCAGTATGATCGGGTGGCGCTGTGTTTCGAATCGCTATGTATTGTCGGGCGACAGCTTTGATCAGAATTATCGCATCGCTTTTTGGTGTTGAAGCGAACCGTGGGAGACGGTAAGAGGTTCTCAGGTATGGTTTGGTTGGAGTTGAGGATATATTGGCCTTTCGTGCTCGATCGAGTGTGCGGCTGCGTGTCGGGATGATGATCGGACTCCCACAGCTGACGCGCCGACAAGGACTGTTGGACCCCAAGGCCCCCACACGGCCACGCTTTGATCTCCAGGGTTAGGGTTATGACAATTGACAATTGGGGGCTCCAGAGTTACAACATAAGTCCCTGCCGTTAACATGCTGTTCTTTGGTCGTTTTGTGCCGACGGGGACTGCGACATCCAGCAGACAAGGATGCGTACACACCTCTTGCCGAAAAACTCGCCGTGGTGGTCATGGTACTGGAGGAATCTATCATTGCAAGAGCCGAGTGGATAAGATGTTGGGTAGTGGTTTTTGCATTCCCAAGTGGTCTACTACAGTACCGTTTGAAGCAGTCTTGATCAACGATAGCCTTATTTATACCCTTTTTACATGAGAGAGATCAGATGTCGTGATGCATAGTAATACACATTCTTCACTTACATTCGGTTTCTATCCCCACGCCATATGTAAAGCTGCCGTTTTTCATTACTGCGACTCCCCGCCCTCACCATACCCCTGCTCCCGGATGGCCTTCATAAGCTCATATAGTTGCCTTATTTGCTCATCTAGCACAGCTAAGTTAGGAATAATTCCTTTGCACGGGAGGAACGTGGGAGGCTTCGAAGTCACGGAAAATAAAACACTCACCACTCATCTTGGCAATTTTCCCTTCATCCAGCCGTTCACCCACCCAAGAGTCTCCTTCAATCTTTTGCGCGTACAGCTGCCATTCGGTGAGGAAGCCGATCTGGGGGTTTGGGTTGGGTTTATCTCTGTTAGTCAACACTCTGTGCTCGTCTGGCCGTCTTTAGCTTCCCAGGGGGGGGGGGTGTTCCTCATTCCAGCCTGTGCAAAGGA
>Ga0247765_1000192_pt1 | contig 49444 bp, 55 predicted proteins | sample UWRJL106311C6_FD_179949 | JGI IMG/M metagenome (GOLD analysis project Ga0247765, IMG submission 179949) | Plant litter microbial communities from Arlington Agricultural Research Station in Wisconsin, United States - UWRJ-L106-311C-6 | ecosystem: Environmental > Terrestrial > Plant litter >... | reverse complement strand
CATGACATTTTTATTCAACTTAAAGCAGGGTCGAGTTTATCCACAAGCATCAACCCGTCTCGACCTATCAAGGACACACTCATTCTGGACAAATTATTCTCAACACGAGCCGCATGTAGCAAACATTAATATATCTATATTAGAAGAGAGAGAGAGAGAGAAAGAGAGAGCGCACAATCATCTAGTTACCAACGACCCGTGTCATTGCCTTATTTTCCTTTTTCTGAAAAAGCACCACTCGCCAACAACCCAAACCGTCTTCACTTCATTCCCTGCGATAACATTGCTCTCTTCCCTTGACAAAAAAATTGCCCACATCCCGACAACAGAAGCGAAGAATTAAAAAAAAAAAAAATGGCCTTCCGACGCAGCACGGCAATTAGCTTTGCTGCCCTTTTTCTCTTGGTCTTGATTGCCCGCTTACCGCCAAACAAAGTATACCCTCACACCCATTTGCGCGACGCATTGCTGTATGGTCTCGATACCTTTGTGATTGGCACTTTGGGCTGCACGGTAATCCAACACCACCGGATGGGGAGAGTCGCTGCCGCTGGGAGGCGGAGTGATAACCTTTGTTTGAAAATAGGGACTGGGATGGGGATGATTGCTGCGGCGTATAACTTGCGACATGACATTCCGACTGGAGGGTCTGGTTTTGACGCGTAGAAGATGGGTGCAAGTTGTATATCAATGACAGGATTGGGACTTTCTGGGAAGATCGCATAACAAGACCCCGTCATGGACGCAGTGAACATTGAGATATCAATAGAGGCTACGCAAAAGCTCATGCAACGTACAAGGTTTCAATGGCTCTACTCAATCCTAACCACTGCTACTGGTCTTGATTGTTACTTGATAATTACCTGGCCTGATTACGTAGTCTGGAACTAGGCAGACTCAACCAAAGCCTGGGCACAATCCGCAATGAAACCCCGCATAATCCTCTGCCCAATATACACCTCGGTCGCCTTGATCGTCTTGTCCATGGCCGCCACATCATCCAATTCGCCGAGGGCTTGTTCCTGACGCTGCTCTTTGAGAACCCACTGGCCGCCCTTGTCGTTTTTGGCGGGGATCCAACCCGGACAGCCGTCGCCGGCGTTGAAACGCCAGTATATCTTGGTGTTGGGCAGCGGCGCGAAAACGTTGATAAGCGATCGGAACAGAATGTTGATCACATCAGTGTTGGTGGCAATGCTGGCCATGGACTCGGCGAAAGGCTTCAGTGGAGGAGGGTTGCCGAGGCGGTGCTCTCAGTACAAGCTACCCCCCGTGTCCGATATTAAGAAAGCAGCTGGTGGGACGCGCGGGACCATAGAATACACGGTGAGGACTTCGTTCCAGAGCATTTTTCTTTTTCCGTTAGCACTCTAATTTCAATAGGTTAGAGCGGGACAATGCGATATCTTACCATCCCAGGGGATTGTTGGCCTGCAGTCCACCATCCAGAAAGCTGCACTCCCCAATCTTGAGTGGTCGGAAGAAGTGCGGTGTGGCCGATTTTGCCCGACATACTTCCCACGGCTTCATGTTGGGCAACAAAGGCTGCTCCAGGGGGTTCTGGTAGGCCTGGAGCGTCACGGAAGCGTGGTTGTTTGTGCCAACTTGATTCAAGCTGCATCTCCCGTGCATCGAGTCGATGGTAGCTACCAGGGAGGTGTGTTTCATGTCGATTCGCGAGAACATAGAACTATGTTGGGGCGCCAAGTGTGCTACGCGTATTCAAGTTATCAGGCGCAGACAAGACAACTTCGTCCATGTTGCCAAGTCTGGTATTTCCGTCCACTCCTAGCGTGCAAGAAGAGAAGTGGAACGCATGTTGAAGGAAATCGCGCAACCCCCCCTTTTTTTTTTGAGTGATGTTCATTGGCGGCAGACACTCCTTCATGTTGCTCGTGGAGTTGCTTGTACGCACACGTGCTGCATGTGGCGTTGATCGGATTTAATTCCCACAACTCACCGAAGCCGTAACCGACCCACAGAAAAAAACCGGTAGTTTGTTCAACGGGGTCATTTAAGATTACCTTTCCAGATAAACCCCTGAAGTACTTTGTAGGATCAATAACGGCAATGCAAGGTACCCGATCTTTTTGCCATTGATTCTCTGCTGCCTGGTGTGTCGTGAGTTCATCATGTAGCGGACATGCCATTTGCAGGGATCTGATTGGTTGACGAGTTACGAACGCGCCTGATACTACTACTCTGACCAGACTTTTTGCTGCTGCTACTGCAAGGTACTCGATAGTTTCCGCTCGATTCTTTGGAGCCAAGATTCCTTTGTGCGACCAGACCACGCATAGTTGGGTCTGAGGGATTGCCAAAAAGTCAACGCATGAGGCACGGCACGGCGGCCATTTTCCACGTCTGGTCTGGTGCGTGCCAAACGCGACAAAAAGTCAGAGCAATTCTCTCCTATGATTGGTGTTTATTTGCTAGTGGTATACGAAGCGCACAATCCTGACGCAGCAGCAGGAAATGAGGTTTATGAAATGGGATTCAATCAGCTAGATCAAATAGCTCGCATTATGGTTGGGTGCTGGTGAGGTTTCTATATAATTTGTCAAGATTCTGCCTTTGTCTCCATGATCAGACTCAAATCTTGTCCGGTAAAAACCGCGCTCGTGTTCCTTTCATCAACTTCGCCATTTTGAACCACCAGAAATCTGTGATTATGCGTCTTGGAAGCCTTGTCGGTAAGTCGCTTTCAACAGCTAGATCCGACTGGACCGGATTGGATGAGAGACTAATTCTCCGTAGCCCTCGGCAGTCTCGCCAGCACGGCCAATGCCTGCTTGAATTATGGCGTCGTCTTTGACGTTGTAGACAATGCCATGGACTTTTCATTTGTCGACAATGGAGTCACGGTCTGTTCGGGGAGATGGTACACCTGGCAAGGGGGTTTAGGAGAATACTATTGGGCGCCAAACTGTCTTCCCGGCTGGCGAGTGGAGGTCAGGATGTGTGGTGCCACGGGCCCTTGTCCGCTGGATAACTGGAGGATCACCTTTGGGGCGCCACACGGTGTCTGGTCGTGGGAGACGAGTTGGTGGGGATTTACCTCGAGCAACAATCATCGGTCTTGGGGTGCTTGGGGCAACCGATTCTGCTGAAAACACGACACTGTGTGACAAAGCCTTGTACGATAGTCGAGTGCCGATCAGACTTAATTCATAATACATCAGAGCTCGTGTACGGCAGGGGTTTTTTTTTTTTTTTGATAACATAACATGAAAGACGCCAGGAAAAAAAATTCTCTCCAAGTTTCATGCATACCTTAGGTAAGTTAATCCGTGTACAGTCATCCATGTCTCTCCGCTCAAATCGTCTCGGTAATCAACACCGATGCCAAATAACAGCGCAAAAACGCCGTCCCCGCCTCGACGGCGGTTCGAATGGCGGCTGCGCCCTCCAACGCAGGCAGCAGGTGATGCACTGTCCAAAACAAGAACAAATTCGTCGATACATAGGTCTCCATTCTTTCACAGCGTACCACCGACTCACCGAGGTCGACCAAAAGCTGGGCACAGGACCGATGAAAGAGAATGTCATCATCATCAGACACGGCTTGGGTACCAGATATTGAACTGAAAGCGAGCGCAGCAACGTGGTCCGCTCGCTTCCTCAACTCGACTGGTTCCAGTACGTCGCTACGGACAAAGTCGCAGTTCCGAAGTTGGGGGATCCAGTCGAGAACCACACTGACAATGCGATTCTCGGAAAGAGACCAGACGGCTTTGCGGGCGGGTTTGCGGACTTCCTCGCGTCCATCCGGGTACAGGATCAGATCGAGCATGCCGTGTTTGTCATACATCATGACCCGAGCAATGTTTTGAGCCAAATGCTCTCGTGACATGATATCTGGAGATGATGATGATGATGATGATGAGAGAATAACACCGCGGTTGAGTCGGATGGACGTGGTGGTCGGTGCCTTTATCACTGTGTTTCGCCATCGCTCCAAATCGAGACCGGACAATTTGGTGTTTCGCGTATCAACAAGAGATGCGCCCTCAATGCTTCTGGTATTGTCATGCACTGACGAACAGGTAGCGGGAATGACCGTGTAGATTTCGGCCAATCTCGACGCCAAGAGATCCGCTTCGGCGACGACCAGAGACACAAATTGCTGTTGGTTGGAGCCATCTTGATGATGGTTGACGAGCAGGTCAGCAACCGTCTGTGGAGGGTCCAAACTTGAAGTCTCGACATGAGCTTGATCACATGTTTGATGGCGACACAAGACACCGGGGTTGTCTGCCGCCAAGTGGAAAGCCACCACGACACAGCTTCGGGGTTTTCCATCTTGGTTCCGGTATCGATGATGCACGAGAGCGCCTGCCGTAAAGAGGATCGAAATGGGTCTTTCCGGGTGTCGCACTTCCACCACTGTCGGACTGTTATCATCATTATCCCTCATGGTTGACTTCTGAAACGCAAATAGACTGTCGACTGCATCTTTGCAAAGGAAAACACTATCGTTCTCGCTCGACCAGGGCTGGCCCGCCGCATCGAACCGAAGCCGGCGGTTTCCCTTGTGCGTGCCGGGCAAAAAGGCAAAGTTTTGGCCGTTGGGCCCTTGCACGGCGCCTCGCTCCCAGCAGACGAGAATCTTGTATTCCTCGCGGAACGGGCTGTTGTCAATGTGCAGCATGTTTTCCTGCGCGTTGACGGATATGGGTTCCGTGTCTTTGCCGCGGGCGTCGGTCATGCGGATCGGTCCGCCCAGAGTATAAGCCATGACGGCAACAAGTAAGGGATGTGCAAATGCGCCGTTGAATGCCGGTGCTGTTAGGAATTCCGGATGCTTTGCAAGGTTGATGAAAGAGTGGAGGAATGCGCTGCTTCCTTCGGCGTTCATGGCTTTGGTGTATTGCTGAATGAGATTTGAAAAGTTGACATCGCCAATGAGGCCAGATACGACGGCGCATCCGTCGGTTTCGAACATGTCAACCAGCTTGAGAAACTGACTTTCTGTTTCGACCGGGTTGGCCCATCTCGCGCGAAGCTCGCCGAGGAGCAAGGTTTGGAAGCTTTCCTTTTCCTGGCTCGTCACGTGGCGCCGGTATTCATTGGCCTCGACGCTGAGTCTCGGCGTAGATACAGGTGGCACGAGCTTATGGAGAAGTGTCTCCCGCTCTGTTGGGGACAGGCATATCGACAAGTTGACGGGAATCATGTCCGCATGATCCAGGGTCATGTCAACCCTTGGATCATTTGGGGTGAGTTCGGTGACATTGGGCTCTTGAATCATCTTGAAGAGTGGAAGTGAAGAATGTGAGAGAGAAAGTTCAAACTGGCGAAACGCTGACTGCGAGAGTGTTCATGTCAGGGAGAGGATCGTTTCCTTGTGGTCATGACAACAATCAGATAACAGTGAAAGATATAGACCGTTCTATCTGTCATTTTGACTTCCCTCCCTCACACAAACCTCTCTATCGTGTCATGCTGGAGTGCAACTGGCAGGCAGCCCCAAGCTAAGCCGCTGCCGTGCCGTCGAAGGACTGTGTAGGATGTGGCGTTCCTGGAAGTGGTAATGGTCATGGAGTAATCACGAGTAATCTGCTTACGTCGAATGCGTGATAATCAACAGGGCTCTGGCAGCGGAGGTGTAGATAGATTACAACCAGAAGGGGTCAACAGTATAAGCTCATGCATTGACATTACAACTTGATTACCTCTAACCTCTGTCATGGTTATCCAAATGTCATTCATAGTATGCTGGCCTGTAATCAAACCTCTTGAGGGATGCAGTATTTCCAGATAAAAACTGAACAGCCTCTGTGTTTAGGGAGACAGAAACAACAAACACTCAGAATCATACTGTCTCATCACTAAGACTCGATTACCAAACACAACAATACTTTTTTACAATCACTTTTTACAAAAATGAAGTTTACAAACATCGCCACCATCCTCGCCATGCTGGCATCTGCCACGGTTCAGGGAACCCCACTGCCCGCTGTTGATCCCTCGATTCGCGAACCGAATCCCCTGTTGGCCGCCCGCGACCCCGAGGGTTCTGCCGCGCGTTCTGTCCTCTTGGAAAGGGACCCTGAGGGCTCCGCTGCGCGCTCTCTTCTTCTCGAGCGCGATCCCGAGGGATCCGCAGCTCGGGCGGTCTTGCTCGACCGTGACCCGGAAGGATCCGCAGCACGGTCTGCTGCTCTCTTGCAGCGTGATCCCGAGGGCTCGGCAGCTCGGTCGATCCTCGAACGCGATCCTGAGGGCTCTGCGGCCCGATCTGTCTTGATTGCGCGAGATCCCGAGGGATCGGCTGCGCGCTCTCTTCTCGAGCGTGACCCCGAGGGGTCTGCCGCTCGATCTGTCCTGCTTGAGCGCGACCCTGAAGGTTCCGCGGCACGTTCTATTCTCGAGCGTGATCCCGAGGGCTCGGCTGCCCGGTCTGTTTTGCTTGAGCGTGATCCGGAGGGCTCTGCAGCTCGCAGTGTTACTGCCTGAGAGACCTTTTTTTTTTTTTTATTGATGGATTTCAAGTGCAGCTGCCGTTCATTCCTTTCCGAGATGCGCAGTCTTTTGAGGTCTTAGCTCTGTCAGCGGAAGATGGTTGGTGCTGTTAGCGGGGGAAGAAGGTTTCATTTTGTATTTCAGGAAAGCTTACATGTACTCGCGAGATGTCAATTTGAGATCATGTTTGTTTACAACACATGCAGGTTGTGGTCGTGGAGGTTTCATAGTATGACGTGTCCTCTGACCAACTCAGTTTCCTTTCGCTTCAATAGTACCAGGTAGAGAGATATTGAGATACGTATATGCGTCTGGTGTCAGTAATCTGTCACGCACGTTGTCATCTCCTCACACAACCATATCTACCTATCTCTGCGCAATTCAATTGCTGCCCAGTACATTTAATGAGAGCTCTTGTAACCAGGCAAGTTAGTAGGGTACCTACCTAACTGAGGTAACTGGGGTGATAATGTGATGAAAAGAGGCTTACCTCAGGTATCATCGATATAAGCCAAAGCTCTGTCTGCTGTCTGTGGTGGTTAGAGGGTTACATCTAAGACCAACACGCCAGATTATGTGCATCATTGTTTTCGGGTTTAGTTTCAGTGAGCCATTTGTTCAGGGAAACGTACTACATACCGCCAGAGAATCTTTAGACTTCTCTCGTTCCAGTCCGTGTCCAGTCCTAGACCTGTTCGTCCAGTCCGCCATACGTACAGTTTCAAGTGTCCCCATAGTCAACCCTCTCCAGCCTACCATCTCGTAAATGTACAAACATGTTAGCCCAACGGCGTAATCCGCCCGATGGGCTACCCATCTTGTGGGCAACAACAAGAATAGTGTGGCCGGCAAAGACTTCATCAATCACATCGTACACCAACGGCTCCGTCTCAGGGTCCAAGCTCGCCGTGGCCTCATCCAGTAGCAAAATTGGCCTTGCCCCCGCAGCAGCAAGACAAACAATGTGTTTCCGCACGATACTCCTGGCGAGGCACAGGAGCTGAGAATGTCCGGTAGAAAGAATGGGCAGGTCAGAAAGCTGTGCATTCAAGATGGTACGGGCATCCATCTTCTCACCGGCAAGATGCTGCCAGACGTGAACCTGGTGAAGAGCGTCGACAATGACCTCGTCGGACGCTTCGCACCCGGGATCGAGGTTGAAGCGGAGTGTCGCACTTGTCATGGTGAATGGGTCTTGCGGCACCGTGATAAAGCAGTATCGCCGGAGAGCAGAACGAGAGAGGCTCGAATGATGCACTCCATCCACGTTGATGACGCCAGTGTAAGGGACGAGGCCTAATAGTGCAAGCAGAAGGGTGCTTTTTCCACTAATAGGGAATATCCTGTTAGTCTCAAACGGTTCTGTCAAGTCATTCTGGGTTTTTTTATCTTACCTCCCTGTGCGTCCGCTGATGACCACTTTTTGACTAGCCTCAATTCGGAGTGAGATGTTGGATAGTCCGACAGCTTTGGGGCTGATGTCTTCAGATTAGCCAGCCAATACGACAACAAAGGTCAGATTCATGTACCTGTAACTCGCCGTCAAGTTTCGCAATTCAATGCCTCCCCGCGAGGGCTGCCAAGTATCCATGAGGTCTAATTCGCTGTCGTTCTCTTCACGAGGAACTTCTGAAATCAGCGCTTTCAACCTCACCACCCCGCCCAGAGACAACTCTAGAGCTGACCACGCATCCACCATCTTTAGGAGGGTAAAGTTGACAATGACAACGATATTCAAGGCGACCCCCATATCACCGCCCGTCATGTTCCCCGGGAGGATAATGGCCGTGGTCAGCACCGAAATGGCCATACCGGCTGCCATTAGGTCCAGGACCAGGTTCAGCCACCGTTGGAGACAAAGCATTAGGTACACTGGCTTTTGGGACTGGTCAAGCGCCGCGGTGAAACGACTCTTGATTTGGCTCTGCCAGCTAAAAGCGCGGATAGTATCAAGTCCATCAACGGCTTCGAGAATCGCCGAGGATACCGCCGATTTAGACTCGAGCTCCATCAGCCGGAGCTGGCGGGATGTGCGGAGAAATAGCCGCTGCACAGCGTAAAGGACAATCAGACAAATAGGAAAACTAACGAGAAGTAGTTTCTGCACGCTAAAGAGGAGGGAGGCTTGCACCAGCAACTTTAGTAGCTCTTTAACACCAGTTAGCTGGCAATACTTTTTATTTTTATTTTTAATTTTTTTTTCCACTTGTGAGAACAGGGGGGCAGGGGGCAGGGAGCAATGGACGCGACTTACGGCTGAAGAAGCCAGACATGGCTACGGGCAGATCCTTGTCAACCAGCTGTATATCTTGACTGAAACTGTTCTTTTAGGTAAGCCTCTCATTCAATCAAAGCACGGCACCCGAGTGGGGGGGGGGGGGGGGGGGGGGGAAGAGGTCCGTACTAGTTCAAGATGACTCCGGCGTCTGTTGCGGAAAATAGGGACAAGGGAGCACTGTCGTTATTGATGTCAGCTGAATATGGTCATTGAGAAACTAGGAGACACCACCAACTGGGATATCGTCTCGAGAAGTCGGGTGTGGAGATTGAGTCCCGACTTGGGCGCCATGCGCATATATGTATACCTGTGACGAGTTAGCTCCATGCCTTCAAAGATTTCTCTATCAGTCTTTGGGAGAGGAAAGTGCCACTCACCAACCAGTTCCACTAATAGCCATCCAAGAAGCCAAAGACAAGACAAGATAGCCAAGCATGTAAATTGCCGAGGATTCCAGACCGGCTTCTGTCCACCATTTGATCCAGTAGCGGGGGAAATTACTGCAAAAAGAGTAAGCGGCCGTGCTGGCCATCATAAAGACTGAGTTGACAGTTCCTGCGGCAGCAAAGTAATATCCTGTATGTATTACCATGTAGGTTAGCGTCCCTATTTCGCAAAGATGAAAGGTTGGTTGTGAAAGATAACCTACGGTAGAGTGAAATTCCTCCCCGCCGGCGATCAAGACCTGACATGGAGTTGGCGCCTTGGCTCCAGGGTATTCTTGGGGCGTGAGATTCCTCCACCAGGCTGTGGCCTCGAATAGCCGGTGGAGTTGTGAGCTCGCTTTCCTCAGTCTTTGACGCGCTGTTGTCGGCAACCACTATACTCGCCACCCTCCCGCATTTCTGGACATTCATGTTGTTGAGAATACAAACCTCATCAGCCAAATGGGCATGATCCACTTCCGGACCGAGTGTTAGCAAAACTTACTCTCCCTAGGGCTGGAGATAAGAGATCAGGCAGCTTACTTGAACTGGCCATCCACAAGACCGTTGTCTGAGTCCTTCTGAACCACCCGTTCCGGCCAAGGAGATTGCTGACAATGTTGGACGATGTCCTCCGGTCGAGACTACCGAAACAGTCGTCGAGAATAACCGTGTTGCATTGTGCGTAAACCAGCCTGGCGAGAGCCTACAGTATGTATAACGGAATTAGAACCTAGCCACCTAAAAATTCATGTCAAGACTCTGCCACATAACTTACCAACCGTTGACGCTGCCCCGGTGATAGCGCAAGCCCTCGACTGCCAATCTCGGTCAAGTCACCCCGAGCAAGCCTCTCCAGATCATGATCCAAACAAGCCAAGCGGACGGCGTTGAGGTATGCTCCTTGGTCTAGGCGCTGAGAAAAGGCGCAAATAACGTCCCTGATGCTCCCATTCGGAAGCCAGGGTGCTTGGTCGCAAAGCCCAATGCGGCCGCTCTGCACCCTGACCAACCCCTCAGACGGGGCAATCTCACCCATGACCACCTTGGCAAGGAGCGTTTTGCCGGAACCAACCGCACCAGAAACCATGACGATGCTCGCCCGATGAACAGAGAGGTTAATACCAGCCAAGAGTACGCGGTTGTTGTCTGTAGGTGACTGGACGGTAACATTTTGCACCTCAATAACAGGGCGTTCCTTTTCCAGCCCGGGCTGACTTAAGGAAGAAGAAGGGGAAGCAAGCAGCCTGTGGTCCGCACGCGCAGGTTTGACGAGATATTCTTGGATGCGTTCCAAACTGGCAAGAGAGTTTGCCATGCGGGGGATCATATTGATAATGTTACTAGCCGGATAGGTGACAATGGCGAGAACCGCGAGGGCCGTGAAAGCCGTCTCCGCGTCGAGAGTGGCCTTGTGGGACATGGCTAACAGGGCGTAAAAGACCAAGGTGGCCGCAGGAGAGAATATGCCTACAAAACTTCCTACCAAGAAAATTAGTGCTCTGTCGATTCAATGTTGCAGTTTAGGTTCAATTCAAGTTTGTTGAGAGAGAGAAGTTTGGGTTTCAGGTCTGGTTTCACCCACCACTCATGAGATAGGCCACAGTTCTCCACCTAACCCCCCTGGCCGCCTCGAGCTCTTTGTCTCGTTGATCCGCCACATGTTGGGCCATCTCGTCTGAAATACCCAACGACTTGACCGTCTTGATCGACGCCAAAAGCGAGCCAACTGCATTGAGGCGCACCTGGGTTTGGAGATTCCAGTCCTTTTGTGCGGATTTGAGGTGTTGGGCGACACGACGACTGACGTGGGTAGAAACTAACACTTGGTAAGTATGGAGTTTTCTAGTGTTTGATACCCCCCCGGAGTTTACATGTAACCCTAGCAAAAAAGAAAAAAAAAATTAGAAAATAAAACCTACCAAAAATCATGAATATCGGAATTAGCCAAAGCCAACCGACCACCGTCATGAGAATAAAGATGCCGATAAACACCTCCAAGGTCTGCGCCCACATTTCGTGAAGCATCTCAAACATGAAACGAAGGCCGTCAACATCGGAATTGACGAGAGCAACGGCCTGTCCGTTGTTATTTTCATCGCTTCTCTCATCAATTGTCTTTGAGAATATCAGAGTCACGAGAATACCCCGAGTTTGGATGCTCAACCTGTTGACCTGGTGCTTGTATATCGCTGTGGATATCTGCCAAGTCTGGTCAGCTTACGGCCCTGTCTTGACTTCTCATAGCACATCTTGACAGGGCGTGCAACAGCGCAGAGAGAGGGTGTACTTACTGCGCTTCCGACCAGGATGAAGAAAGCCACGGCGAGTATCCAGCATCCCTGCTGCCAGTTCTGTGTGTGAGACGATGTGCGAGACACGAAACGAATAGCCAAACGTATAAGCATGGGCTGGCTGTACTGGAACAGAATGACAAACAGCCGAGTGGGAATTGCAGCGACAAAGGGGCGGACAAGACACTTGATCAGGGCTCTAAACAGTGTCATGGCTGATTCCGGTTGTGCTAGAAAGAGATATTTGTATTAGTTTTGTTCCTGCCACCAACACACAGCTTTGACTGTATGTGATCATACCTCTCTGGTTCCATCGATGTACCATCTTGTGTCCCAATAATCCAGATGCGAGCTTATTGTCCAATTCCGGGACACAAGTCTCATCCAGAACCTCGTGGTCTCCTCGGAGAATGATAGGGTTGACCCACCAGAAGAAGACGCGGCTGAGAATCCCGGCGAGCTCTTCCGGCGGTAACTCGGAATCATCGTCATCATGACGGACTAGAATGTCACCCTTTTCCCGACATTCGAGGACCAGCAGGGCCAACTGGGTGCACATTTGGCCCCATGCCAAGACCAAGGTCGTCCAGGACGATCCGGTCAGTGGCGATTCTACAAACTGCGCGATATCCAAGATGACGGTAGCGACTAGGTAGAGGGTGATCAATCCCGAAGGCCTGATGCATCTGTAGTGTTCCAGGGGTGAGAGCACGCAGATTCCCGCTGCTGCCACCAGCATGGGGATGCGATAGAGGACAACTTGGAGTCCGCGGGAAGCAGCCGCGTTGCCAAAAGAGAGCACTGACAAAATGACAGCGGTCACCTGATGCACCAGTTGGTAAGATTCATGTTCTTAACGTGTAAAGTATTAGCTTGAACGTCACTTACAAGTTTTGTCCTGCCGCTCCCATCATCACGGACTTTGATTGGCAGTCTGTATAGTTCATAGAGCCTCAGGGGTAGAAAGGATAAAAAAATTCCGCCGGCGAGGGCTTGTCCTATCTCCATCCAGGCCATGATCCACAGCTCTAGGAGGTAGTTTGCGAGAATGGGATATGATGGGGCGAGTTTTGCGCGAGACAAATTTCTCTAGGCTGTGTATGCACTACTACTACTACTAGGCCATTGATTCGAGCTGACTTTGAGCTGCACTAGCGAGGTACGGTCGGTGACATTTCCTAACCAGGAACCGCGGACATGGAGAAAATCGAACAGTGTCAAACTGCAAGCGCATTCTAACGCTCGGTCAATTCAAGTTTACCAAGGCAGACTTGGCCGTTGAGAGATTACAGTCAGGGGTCCACCCAAGGCTACTCCTGCACCGGGATGCCTTGCTTTACGACATGTCTGTGATACCATTTGGTCTCGGACACTCCACAAGAGTAAAGGTAATCGAACGATATAACGAGTGTTATTGTTGATTACCTGCCGACCTTACGGTCATGTGCCCGGCTTATGTTGATTATAGATGTTAGTTTCCTTGAAATAAAGTTTGCATAAAGTTTTTATCTTGTTGGTTGGTTATATCTGGTGGCAAGGCATTCATTCGGGCACAGGTTGAAGCCTTGGGGATGCACGCTAACCGCGGCACCAATCCCCAGGATTTTTTCACGCGGCGTAAAATCCCGTACGGCACCTGCAGGTACGACGTCATGCCCGTAGGACTGTGCTGTGGCACACGTGCACCTATACTCCAGTCCCATGTGTGAGCTAGCTGCCCGCCTACCTTGTTTCTAGTCAGTGATTGTACCTATTGCATAGGTGGCGTCCGCTGTAGGGAGCACAGGGTAACGAGCAATTCCAGCCCACTACAGCACTTTGCAGTCCGCAACCAAGAATTCAGAGCATTTTCAGTCCCTGTTATCATCAACCAATCAGTTGATTGTTGTCATGGCGTCCCGACGGCTTGTGCGTAGCATACTCGCCTCTCTTTTGACTACCATCACCATCGGCTCTTTCTTGTGGAGTCTCTATGGAAGAAACCAGTGGGGGGAACACGCATGGAAGTTGTCAATCCAGGATCAAACCTCATGTTCAAATCGCACACTTGGGGTAAGTACCTAACCAAGGGTAAACTTGGCAGGGAAAGGCAATTTGTACTAACATTGTGTCAAAGTTTGAAAAAGTGGTCATTGTCTCAACTGGCCCGTCATGGAGAATTGACGGACTCAATCAGGCCGCCAGGCGGACGGGAATTGACATTGATATCCCCTCTCAAAGGCAATGGACAACCGAGGAAGTTGAAGCTTTTCGGGGCACCGACAATAACAACTCGAACTCCTCCTCCAAGTCTCGTATAGGTCCCGGCCAAGCACAGTGCTGGCTTGGTCACCTAAATGTCCTGCACACCATGCTCGCGCAGGGATGGGCAACTGCTTTGGTGATGGAAGACGACATGGACTGGGATGTGTCTATCAAGCAGCAACTTGAACAGTTGGCACCCCTGATCCGCACTGTGTTCCCAAGTGGTGGTGACGATGGAAACATGAATCGTCCCCCACGGCCCAACTCCCCTTATGGCGACGGCTGGGACCTTCTTTGGCTAGGACACTGCGGAGAGTTGGTGCCCTCGACAGGTGTGCGATCCTTGATCGACTCGACATTACCAACCTCGGCACTCTATCGCGAGACATATGGCGACTATTCCTACTTTCCTCCGCAGCTGCGCATGGTCTACAAGACTCATAGTCCACTATGCACCTACGCATATGCTCTCACTTCGCATGCCGCCATGACCATCTATCAACGGGTGCGAGCAGCAAATCACCGCATCATCACGACAGACCTGCGCGAGTGGTGTCAAAGCGGCATTCTCCGCTGTGTCTCAGTGAACCCGGAACTCTTCCATCACCATAAAAAGGCCGGAAAGCCTTCTAGCCAAGTGGCTCAGGTTGAGGGATGGAGCGAGCTTGCCGCCGAAGAGAAAGTAGATTTCACTGCAAATATACGGCACAGTGCGCGGTGCAACAGCGCTGTCGAGGGGGAACTGGCGACGTGTCAGGATGAGTTTATGGGGCCGGTTCAGGAGCATCACTGAGAAGTCTAGTTTTTGGTTCTGGTACCTGAAATAAATATGTATTGCAACCAAGTCCTTAAGTTTTATGTTAGGAAAAGATGGAGAGAAGTAAATCTTCAGTTATCAAACTGTTCATCATCGCTCTCCAAACTCCAACTTCCATCTACGCTACCATCTGCAACTACACCTCCATTTCTTTCGACATGGCCAGTTGGCTGCATGTGATCCACGACATTTGTCTTGATGCGGCGAAACTTGCGTTTCATCTCGCTCAGATAGCGATAGACCTCGGTGCTTCTGTCCAGAATCCCCAGCTCAACTCCAAACCAGTAATACCTCAGAACATCCCGGATCGCTTTCTCGGCTCCTAGCTCGGCGGCGGCTCTGGTGTATTTTGGTGAACCGACATGGAGATGACTGAAACTGTTGAACTTGGCTTGTGCCTCCATGTCTTTTCGGGACGGCTCAGGGGTCACGGATAACTTCAGTTTCGGCTCCTGCTGTGAATGACCGACTGGTTGGCTGAGAATCGTCGATTCCGAATCAAAGTGGCCAGTTATTGCCGTAGCACACGATACCGGTGTCGGGGGCCAGAAATTCCGAGTCTGGGTCAGGATGCTCTGAAAATCATTCTCACCGCTGGTCTGGGAGGTAATGGTTTCGCTGCAAAACTCCGGGTGCTTGGTTTCAGAAATGGAGTCACTGAGCGTGCGCAATTTGCCACTAGGTGTCGGTGACGTTGCAAAGTTGAATAGACTGGCGTTGTCTATGCCGTGAACTCCTGGATCCCTGCAGGTTGGTGTGCCGAGTTCAACCATGTCTGGGAAAAACGCATGTGACTCGGTGTCGTCATAGTTCTCAACATCGCCAGCAATATTCTGCTGACATGGACTTTTGTTCTGCGTTGAGTTGTCCGAAGGCCCCCGTCGCGAACTGTTGGACCGGGAGTAAGCTGAGCCATGACGCTCCCCTTTTTACCACACAGGGAAATGTCAGTTATGCTAGCCACGGGAGGCGTGCTGTTTTCAACTTACTGAAACGGCGTTGTGACTCTCGGTTCTGCCTCCTCCGTCTCTCCAGCGCCTGTCTGCTTTTGTCGTCCATCCTTTAGAGTATTGTGGTAGGTGCACTTCCTGAGATTACTATTTGCCGTGCGGTTTTTATGTGGTCCACACAATTGTTCCAGGTTTGTTTCCCACTCCCTGCAGAACCGAATGGGAATAAGTACCTTACCTAGGTAGGTACCTAAGTTCTAGAGCTTGATGCCGTACTGCCTAGCGACCACGCTAGTCTACGATCAATCTCCTCCGCCTTCGAGCTATCACCAACGAGCCCGGCGTGCAGTCGATGGCAACTGCGCCCCAGGAGTGCAGGACTTGGTCCCCACCGGGACCAGTTAGCCAGTCGCCACTGCTGCGAAATCAGATGGATCATTTTTTCTTTTTTTTTTTTCCCACCGTCCGACGCGTGTTCCCAAGCGCGAAACGTAAACTGTGCCGTTCCCTAGCAATGTCGCATGTCAAGCACGGCGGCACCTTTCTGGGCACTAACGCCCACCCGGAATGTTGGAATCACCACCCTTGCCCTGAATGCACATCCACGGCAAAGACAGCCGGATAAAGGGGATTCCATGCTGTGAGGCGACTTTTACGGCCCCCACCAAGTTGAGTTGCCGGGCCAAGTTTGGTGTTATGCGAAAAGGATGTTCGGAGGATAACCGGCCAATCCTCAACTGGGTAAGGTAATGCAAGGTATGTCTTGACTACCTAGGTAGGTATCTATTTTGTGGCACCTGAATTTCCTAGGAAGCGCAAGCGACTACCCCTGGCTGGCGTGTTGCGAGGCTAATTCATCCTGACCACAACCAACATCAAATCTCCAAGCAACCCAGCCACATGCAGTCGGAGAGGGTACTATGCCTCGAGTACACCTTTATCCGCCGACTCGTGGAAAAGAGAGAGTACAGGGACCGAAAAAAAAAAACGTTTCTGAGGCAAATAACTCGAAGATTTTTTGTGCAATGTCAGTGGATAGCTTGAGCGACGTCGATGCGAGCGCGCTGGAAGAGACAGGTGCTCTCCTGGGCATGCCCGAGATCCAAAACCAGAGACAGACCGTTTCCTGGCCAGTCTCGCTGCCCGTGACCACTAAAGGCTGGGCTCGGATGTGTTTCTGGCTGCTACAGAGTCTGGTCACGGCTTTCTCGGCGATACTCGCAATTTGGACAATCTGGGTGTATTTCCCGTCTACCCTCACTCTGGACACAACAGAGACAAACTTGCTGGCAAAGACGGTCAATGGGACATATGCCGGCCTCTACCATGTGAAATATGACCAAGTTCTATTCTTGGGCATGCCGTATGCCCGGCCACCTCTCGGTGATCTTCGTCTTCGGCCTCCGAAATTCCTGAACCAAACTTGGGAGGGATATAGAAACGCAACGAGCTATGGTCCTCAGTGCATGGGCTACAAGGTGAGTTTTTCTCCCTCCTCCCTCCCTTCAATTAAGAGTTGATATCTTGGTATATGTGATCCCCGAGAGAAAAATGCTGACGCGGGAAACATTCAATGACAGGATCACCACTTCAACTACCCAAAATCAGAGGATTGTCTGACTATCAACGTGGTTCGTCCAGCCAGCAGCAGCGGCATTACTCAAAGCAAACTCCCCGTGGCCGTCTACCTCTACGGAGGAAGCCACGTAGGAAGTGGTGCGAATGATCCCCGTTATAACATGTCAGCGCTGATTGCCCACGCTACCAAGAATGGACTTGCCTTTATCGGAGTGACGCTGAATTACCGGTCTGGGCCGTGGGGTCTGATAGCAGGACGAGAGGTGCAGGGGACACGGAATAACAATATTGGACTTCACGATCAACGCCTGGCGCTGCACTGGATCCAGGAAAACATCGAGGGCTTCGGTGGTGATCCCCGCCGTGTCACTCTCTGGGGTGCGAGCTCTGGTGCGGAAGACGTCGGTCTCCACTTGACGGCCTATGATGGTCGAGAGGATGGGTTGTTTCGGGCTGCGATTCTACAGAGCGGTGGGCCCGTGACGCCGACGGGGATAAGATGGACACCCGCCGATGATCTTTACCACCAGTTGATTGAAACGACGTCTTGTCGATCTGCTGAAGATCCATTGAGCTGTCTCCGCACTCTTGATGTCGACGTGCTGGACGCTGCCTTTAACAGCTCCGTCGGCATGTTCATGTCCCTTCCTGCTATGGACGGCGACTTTGTCAGGGGTTATGGGAGTCTCAGTCTCAAGATGCGCAAGGTTGCCAAGGTGCCTATCCTGAGCATGACTGTCACGAATGAAGGTGCCAGTTATATCCCTGCAGATATGCACACCTTGGATGACCTGAGACGGCACTTGATCGGTATGAAAATGCTTTCTATTCCATAGCTTTCAATTAAACGGACGGCTTTGCTAACTTTCTTGATGCTACTACAAGAATCTCGGCGGTATCCCGAAACCTTTGTCGACAGGATTCTCCCTCTGTATCAGCGAGAACATAAAATGGGAGGCTCCGCCCAGATAGATGCTCGCGCCCTGGCCGATCTAGTACTGGGGGATCTCGAAATCAAGGCGGGCCAACGCGCTCTTTGTGAAGCGTATTCACAGATCGCCAGGTGTTATAGCCTCCGGTTTGACGCCATCCCGAACCGGCGGGACGACCAGGGAAAGCCGCAGTTTGTTGCACACGGCGCCGAAATTGCACCGCTGTTCCAAAACTTTGACGGAATGGGCTGGGAGCCTGGCCATAACCCGTTTTCAAAAGCCAGCGAGAGTTACTATGACATGGCGCGTACGCTGGGACTTCTCTGGGCGTCCTTCATCACACACTCCGACCCTAATACTGGGCGGAAAGGAGCAGAGGATCAGGTCATGTGGCTGGGATACTCGGTGGATCGTCCAGTTAACCTCGTGCTCAACGAGTCGGGCGTACCGTGGGTAGAGCCGGATACGTATAGGGCTGAGGCGATAAAGGTGATAAACGAGGTGCAGCATAGCATTTTGGATAAATGATTGTCATTTCTAGCTCTTTCTCTTCTTACACAAACGCCATGTATTAACTCCTCTCTTGCATGACCCAATTTTTTTTTTATGTATATATATAAATTTTCACGGCAGTCGAGAAAGCAATTGTAAAGACGAAGTGTACTTGTGCTACAGATGCGAATCTAAAGCTAGGAAAAGAAGATGAGATACCTACAAAGTCGACTTAATGTCTATCCCCTGACTTGCCGGACTAGGCGGAGGAGGTCCCGTCGCCCACATGACTGGCTCTTTCCCCAAGACAAATTCCATCGTACCACCTCGCTCAAAGACATCCTCCCAGGAAACCCACGATTTGGTCCACAACTGTCCGTTTATCTTTAAGTTTTGCACGTGGAAGGCATCCGCTGATCCGCCAGTAGCGTTCATTTCCAATGTTTTTCCCGACGAACCAGGCCGAATGACCAGGTTAGAAAACCAAGGTGACCCGATTAGAAATGTGGTCTGCCCGGTCAGGGGATATAAGCCTAACATGGCCCAGAGGAGCCACGACTCCATGGCACCGGCGTCACTTTCACCGGGAAGTCCATCGGGGGTAAGTCGATAGTGAGTTTTTGCGATATCCCGAACACGCTGGACTGAATGATCAGGTCGGTTCACAAAGTTATATAAATACGGAGTGGTAAAGCCCGGTTCGTTACTTGGGTCGAAAAGAGACTTGTTGAACCGCGCATCGCCGTCGGGGTATAATCCAGGCTTGAATGTGGCGTCGAGCCGAGCGAGAAAAGACTCAGCGCCACCCATGTGTTTAATAAGATCGGTCATGTCGTGGTGGGCATTGAATGAGTATTGCCAGGGCGGGCTCTGGTAGTCTACGAATAATGAAATGTTAGCGGCGGAAGCGATTATGACCAAGCGACGTAATAACGGTAAAGCTGAAATGGAGAAAAAAAAAAAAAAAAAAAAACTGACAATGTGAACTCCAGTAGCAATCACCGCAGCTGAGCGGGTTCTGCTCCAGAAACCCCTCAACTGTTCTGGGGACAACAAACCCCTTGAATCCCAAAGCCGTGGCTTCCGGATTCCAGTGCTGGCGCCAATTCCTCGATCGGTTGAGATATTTTTGCGAATCTGCCTCGCGGTTCAGGCCCTTGGCCACTTGATACAGCGCAAAGTCATTCACTGAACTGTTTATTTATTAGAGTTGTTAGCTGATACATAACTCACACCAATCGCGGACCTGTTTTCTCCCCTGGAAGAATAGAGACGACTTACTATTCCACTGCACGACTAACCGACCGGTTAAAGTTTGTCGTGATAAACCCGTGTTGGAGCCAATCTTGCAAAGCGCCGCGGCCTTCCTTGGTCGAGCTACCCGTGTCTCTCTCGTCATTATTGGACGGCGGCGCTATCTCGGCATCCTTAACCATGGCGGCATAGCCATCATCCCAATTGACGCGTCCTCTTACTCCTTTGACAAAGGCATCGGCAAGAACATTGTCCGCGTTTGAGCCTCCTTGGGTAGCGCCGTTAAAGTGCGACGACCGACCATCCGGGAGATATCCATCATGTCGAAAAATGTCAATCACAGCCTGGATGAACTCTTCATAGGCGATGGGGTGGATGATGTGGAATAGAGGGGTTAAACACCGGTGCTATTTTCTTTTGTGAGCGAAGAGCGAGTGTCTCGACGATTCGGAGAAATCGAGAAAGAAGAACGCAAATTCAAGGAAGGCAGGAGAGTAGAGTCAAGGCTTACTGTATCCCAAAGGGTAAAAATATCATCATAATAAGGCTCGCTCGATTCCCAAAGAGGATTCTCGCCCGTCTTGTTCGTAGGCAAGAGGCTCATGTGATACAACGACGTGTAGAGGAGCTGTAGCGCCGTGGTGTTGGCGGTATCCGAGGTTGTTACCTTTGAGAGAATCTCCTCGTTCCAGAGACTTCGCATCTTACTTTCAAGTGTCTCTAAACTTGTGCCGTGGGGAATTTGTGACTCCACATTTTGACAGGCTTGCTCCTCAGAGATAAACGAAACGCCAACTCGCGAGACAACAGTCCGGGCCTGGAATGTAAACACGGCCCCAACTCGCGATGTTGTTGACGTTATGTTGTTAGGACCCGGATACTGGTCTATCTCGTTGCCCACTGCATCCTTGCCGATAAAAGTCCGGAACTGCCCGGGTGCATCGAAGAAGCCGCAAAAGTAGATGGTCCACTTGGGCGCGTGGTTCCAGCCCTTGCCTTACTGTCAGTTCCGCAGCTACATATGTGTGTGTTACCAGACACGGAGGATACACTAACATTATCGTATGAACCTGAACCCCTATACTGCAGTCGACCCTCCTTCTCCTCTACCGCGATGCTGCCCCTGAGATACCTCTGGCTGAGGGCCTTGCGGCGGTAGGATGGAAGGACGTGAGATACGTCGACGAGAATGTTGTTTTCATTCAAAGTGCTGTTGTCTTGCGTGGGGAAGGTGTACCGGTACATGCCAGCCCGGTTTGTTGCGCCAAGTTCGACAAGCAAGCCCGCCGCCAGAGTTGCCTTGTAGTAACCCACTCTTGCCTCATCTGCTGCCGCCCGTTGCTGCGTGTGATTGGCCAAGGGGTTGGAGAGGTTCCCTACGACAGGCAACTGGGACACAACTCCATACTTGGGGGCGCCCCCGGTGCCGCTCTCATGCAGCATGCTGAAGCCGGTAAAGACCCCCTCGCGCTGGTATCCGGAGTAGCTGTCCTTGTTCCCGTTGTAGAGATCGGGACCCAGCTTCACCATGCCATACGGCGCGCTCACACCAGGGAAAGTGTTGCCACCACCCTCGCTGCCAACCATGGGCAAAACATAACTGCTAAGGTCGACGTTGACTTTGTCTCCCCGTACCCTCAACGACAGAAGAGTTAAACAAAGCTGCAAAAATTGAATGCGGGACAACATGATGAGTTTGAACGAGTGTGGATGAGATCTCAACGACAGAGTGAATGTGGAATGTGAGAATTTGCCGGCTACTGAAGGCAACGATGTCGGATGCACACAGAGAAGGCTATACCACACACTAAGACTATAGCTAATGGAGCAATGGACTTTCTGGTCTCTGTGGCTTGGCCGCATACCTTCAATGTAGGTAAGGTGCCTTGTAGGTACCTAGACACCTAGGTAAGGTTGGCATTGAGAATCATGCATGGTAATCACATGCACTTGACTTTGGAGGTACGAGACGTCCGTCAACGAGTCGCCAAGAGGCAATGGTGAGGCACGGAATGAGTTTTTTGCCGCTCCGTGTTCTTGTTCCTTTTTCTCGCCGCAGTGATCAGACGATGCAACGTTATCAGAGCTATGTACGAGCGCGGCGTAGCGTAATCCGTAATGACTTAAGCCATTTGATTACCCCCCCCCCCTTGGCGTCTGGTCTAGAATGAGAAAATTCTGCCTTTTCCGTTTGTTGTTGGTTGACGGCGAGGTGACAACATAGCTCATTCACGGCCAACCCTAACCTCAGGCCCAGAAATATGTCCCTATTGCTTTCCTGCCTCTCCCAAAAACCCCCGTCATACCTCCAGACATGTTTCCTGCCGACCGCCACGACGGCGATTTAGCCTATGTAATTCCTTTAATCTTTCAAAAGTTTCGGAAAATCTTACGCGCTCTTCAGGTTGCTCGTCTGTTAATATATTTCTCAAATACATATAGACCCAGAAGAATTGAGATTTGGATAGACCTACCTTTGACGTCCCCGAATTCGATGGTGACGAGCGTCAGCTTTTCCACCTTGGTCAGACTGCGCTGCTGATACCGTCCGGCACTCGCAATGTTGTAACCGGCGCTAGGGTCAACCACGGTAGCGCTTTTGGCATTGATGTATTTGGAGGTGCTTTTGATCACCACTTCCTTGCAGTCGGACTCTTTGGGGTCTGCATCCTCATCCACTTCTGGTTGGCAACGGCACCGGTCAGGTCGGATTTCAATGTCGTCATTGACTGTGATGGGTGAGCAAACCCGAATCAACTTTAGCGTACATGTACATGCAGCTGACAGGAAAGACTTGGGAAATTGCTAACATACCTTTGATGACCAGCAACATGCGACTAAGGAAGATGACAAGACATGGGCACTCTGGCGTCTCGAGAATAGCACCATAATTCCCGTCTTGAAGTCGGATATATTGCCGTGAATGAGTCCTCGACTCTGAGCCCGAGTTGGTTGGGGTCGAGTATCCAGAGTCGTGATCCATCTTTGGAGACACTCTTCCGTGAACCGAATTGTGCACCGAACCCAACCGATTGCTGGCAGACCATAGCTGTATTCGACCATCCTCACTTCGTTGGCAACCCTTCCAAATGGCCCACTTCTTATCGCCTCGTGAGAATTGGCATGTGACTGTGGCGCCGGGTCTATTTGTTGTTGTTGTTGTTGTTGCTTCAGGTTAGTATTTCATGGCATTGTGAGACCAGACATTGAGCGCAGTGTTACTAACAGGTTGTCAACGACTTTGTAGCTAGTCACAGACTCTTGAAAGCTAAACAGGTCAGACTCTTGCAGAAACGTTATCGTATCGGGTGCTTCGACCGTGCTGGTCCGGTTTTGTTTGATCGTGACATCGTAAGCAGCCTCCCTTGGGTCCGATTTAGGGTGGGCGCCGAAGTGAACTAGGTTCAAATCCGTTTTATAGCTGTAGTTGCCACACAGTTAGTCACTAAAACTGACTTTAGGTAATTGGCCCCTCACATCATGTTATCTGATGATTTGCTCGTGTTAACGATCAAGTTTAAACTCCCTTGGACACTTTGGTACACTTCAACATGCTTTTGAACGTCCGTGTCCACACAAAGTAGTTGACTGATATGTATGCATGTTTTATTAGTATGGGGCTTCAAGTCTCTCTTCATGGTTTTTTTTTTTCTGTTCAAGTCTTGTCTTACCATTGCATGACTTTTTTCCCGTGTCTCGGATCGAGGCTGTCTCTTTGGCGACCCTGCCGACAATGCTTCAGCCATCGGTCCTTTTCCTGCTCAATCCTGTCTCGTATCTCATCCACATGAGGAGCCTCAAGTTCGTCTTCGAGGGCTCCTTGGTGAGCCAGGATAATTTCTTTTTCCAGCCGGGAAAAGAACAGTGGCAGGGTCATGCCAAAGTCAGCCAGCTGTGCTTCAAACTCTCGAAAGGAGGGATGTGCCACTGCAGCTCGGTATTCGTCGGCCATTTCCGTTGCCTTTAGAAGCCAGTAAGCTCTCAGGATGCTCGAAACCGTATGCACAAGGTCGTTGTTTTCTTGGAGACTCTTTTTGGTTGCTTGGTCCAGGTGGTACACAGCTTCGTCCACTCCTTCTGCCAGGGGAATATTCTCAAGACTTCCATGTCGGTCCTTCATTATGACTGCGAGTGTGTCATGAATGGTATCCGGAACAAGGTCCACGACAGAATCTGCCAGCCGTGGCGTAGATAGCTGACACTGGGCGGGTGCGGTAGGTGGCTCGTGATGAATCTGCCTGCTCAACCATTCTGTGGTGCTCAGGATGAGCTTCCGGAGGCCATCAACATTTGTCAAGTTCAAACATTCCAAAGCCATGGACAACTTGATGTTGTGCACCGCAATCCGGTCGCGGAAATTGACCAAATCCTTCTTGACGGTAAGATGCCACACACAATTGTTGATAGCTCCCCGGCTTCGATCATGGACTCGCTGTTTGTCGAGTAATTCCCAACACTCGTTAAGTGTGTCTTGAAACCCGCTGAGGACCCGTTTCAGACTCTCGGTAGCCGGCGACTTTTGCAAATTGCGTACATGTACTCCGGAATCGCGATGAACCTCACGCACCACATCGTGGAGTTGAACAAGAGTCTTTTCCAAAGATGCGATTTCCTCTCGAAACTCGCGATACTGGCTTTCTAAGCCAAAAATGGCATGAGCTATCCCTGAACGGCGCCATTGACGATTGACGGGAATGGGTGATACTCACGTGCATCCTGGTTCAGCCAGGCAATGGCAGTGATCTTCTGGAGGATCGCCAAGCCTTCCAGAATCTCGAGAAGCTCAAGGAGGATCATGGTGATTGGATTATCGAATCGACTGCCGTACTGCAACTAGCAAAGTCGCACGCCGGCACTGCAACAGCGGGAAGAAGCGATGCAGATCCGAGAAGTCGGTCCGAAGGTAAAATGTAGGAGTCTCACAGAAAAAGGCTTCACGGAAAACATCACCGTCAGAACTGCAGCACACAGCCAGGCCGCTGAGCAGACAAAAGTGCACATGTTGGGCAATTCCAACACCCGGCAGCAGCACACCCTCCTCCTATCGAGACAATGCAGCCCAATCAGCCATTTCACAACCCAACAAGGCAGACTGCAGGGCAACCCCCACTTCATGCTCAGTCCAAAAAAATTCCTGCTTCATTCCCGCCCTGATTGGGGGACATGGCAGGCAAGTTGCCCTGGATTGGGGGACTTGCATCGTCCTAGTGCTGCAGTCGGGTTGATACCCGATGTCAATATTCCGTTACGATTCGATAAAGGAAAAAACCGACCGGTTTGGGGTGCGCATTTGCTGCGCTTTCCCTCTCTAAATGCGCCGCGGTGTACTTTTCAGGAAACGTCAACTGGGAGCCGACAGCCGGTTGCCTTATCTTTTCATGGTCGCCTTGTTTGACGGCCCAATTGACGTTTGGCATGCGGGACTTTCTTTTTGGCAACCCCCGCGGTTGCCGCAAAAAGAAATAATGAGGTTGCTATCACATACATAGCTCAAGTAGCATTGAGTTGCCGCCTCAGGGTTGATCCATATTGACTGCATCGTTGTCTCGGATGTGCAGACCCTGCCACGCGGCGATGAGACATTCCAACATGGATCCCACGAACCAGGAGACAGCCCAAGGCGGATTGCAACAATCAGGTTTCGACCAGCCTATCATCGGCACTGGTGACGGTGACACAGTCTGGCGCCCCGGTCTCGACCCAATCGATGAGGCTCGTCTCACACAGGCGCGGAAGGAACAGTTCGCCATCGTCGAGGAGATTCCGAGAGACGATGCCAGTCTTGGCTGGTACTCTGTCAGCTGTCTCATCCTGAACCGTCTGATTGGTTCCGGCATCTTCAACAGCAGTTCCGTCATCTTTTCCAACACGCAAAGCATTGGCATTTCGCTCTTTTTCTGGCTCTACGGCTTCACCATGGCCATCTCCGGTACCATTGTGTACATTGAACTTGGTCTCACGGTCCCAAGGTATCGTCTGGGGGATGGGACGAACAAGATTTCCGTGGTGCGAAGTGGTGGGGAGTTGCCTTACTTCAACTACTTTTTAAAACGGCCCAGGTTTCTCGCTACCTGCCTCTTTGGTGTTTCTTTTGTCATCTTCGGCAACACCAGCTTTAACGCGATTGCTTCAGCGTCAGCCATGCTGCAGGCATCCAACACGGAAGAAACACGTGGCATGGTTGCCGGCATCGCCATGGTTGTCAACACATTTGCATGTTTACTGCACAGCATGTCGAGAGAATGGGGCATCAACCTCAACAACCTGGTTGGCACTGCCAAACTGGGCATGCTCTTATGCATGGTTCTCTTTGGCTTCGCCCAACTTGGCAAGGACGGATCCGTTGCCGCGGCAAATTTTGACAGGACAACTGCGTTTTCCACCGCCAATAGCCCCAAGGAGGTGTACAGATATGCCGAGGCTATTATCCTCGCCGTGTTTCCTTTTAGTGGTTTTCATCAAGCCAATTATGTGAGTACTACCCCCCCTAGAACCTAGCTTTCATGTTGTTTGCCCCTTTCCGTTCCCTCGCCAACCACATGCTCCCCCACCAGGTCCTGGCCGAGATTCAACATCCACGGCGAAACTTTGCACAGGTTTCCTTCATTTGCGTCGCCACCATCGCCTCTCTTGTGGTCACGATAAACATTCTCTACGCCGCGGTCATCCCCAAAGACATACTCTTCAAGCCCGACCACGACCAAGCCTTTGAGTTCTTTCGCCACACGATTGGACAAGTCGCCTCGGTAACACAGACCCAAGCTATTTGCGGATCTTTCCGAGCCCTTTCCGCCATTGGCAATGTTATTGTTTTCACTTTTACCGCTGCCCGCGTCAAGCAGGAGATTGCCAAGGAGGGCATCCTTCCGTACTCGCTCTTCTTTGCGTCGTCGTATTCCTTTTCTTTTAGAAATGGTTTCCGTCGCCTGCCGCCGTCGCGGTCGAGCTACCAACTCTACAGCTCTCGCGCCCCCGCCGCGGCTTTGGCTTTACACTGGGTGGTGACTTCGATTGTCATTTTGGCCACCGTCTTTGGCACATCCCATCTCCAATCATTGTCGTCAAAATTTCATCTCCCCGCATATTATCTCGGCATCGCCGCGTTTGCTTACGGGTTGGATATCATTTGGTTTTCTGTCATGGGCATCGGCGTGTTATGCATGCGGCTCTGGCCGGGGAGTAAATGGCGATACAAGTCCCCGATTCCCCACGCTCTCGGTGTTGTTGCTGCTGCCACTTTCGGAGCAACAAATGCGTTCCCGCTGATTGCCATCTGGATCCCCGATCCAGCTGCGGAATTCTTGTCCAACACCAGCAACTCGGTGACGTGGTATGCACCGCAGACATATGGGATTGCCGTCTTGGTTTTTGGTGTGGTGTACTGGTTAGGTTTCCGGTTTTACCTGTACCTGAGAAAGATGAAGGCTGGCGAGGTGTTGGAGATTGTGCGGATTCCTATCTTCTGGACGAGCCGGGTGGGCGAGATGGTGCAGCTATATGAGATTGTCAAGGTTAGATGGACGAGGTATATCGAGGGAGAGACGAGGGAGTCCACTACGATCCGTCTCACCGGGTTTGGTACGAATACTCCAGGCCATGAGACGAGGACGACTTCAGCATCGGGGGACCGAGCTTCCAAGAGAATGTCGGCAGCAAGACAGAATACGTGATGTGAAGGCAGTGTGGGTTTCTCAACCATTATGTTATTTATGTACCTCGGATTTGAATGCGGTAAACCCAAGGCCTAACTAGGTACCTACCTACTTACCTACCTAGGTAACTTCATATAATATCATTGGCCATGGCCCTGCAGCTCTTTTCATACCATAAAACCTCGCTCAACACCTTACCAGGCGAGTCTCGTCGTCAGTCCAGGAAGGGTTACAACCGTAAGGACATGTTACTTTATTCATTATCAATCCACACTAACATTGAGCTCCCAGACCAGATTTTACCAGCGTCGGCACATTCATTCTTCCCCAAGAATGCACCGCCAACGTTACCCGAGTGTATTGTTTCCAGCTATCTAGGTACTTTCCTAGGTCTTAGATCCAAAGTAGGTACAATCCCCATAGTCGACCAACTGCTGACCGACCATAACCAAGATTAGCACAAAGAAGACCCATTCCGAGATGAACATGAAAAAATGATAAGCGTCCGACCAGCCGCGACTCGAGACATGTTTATGGTTCTTGGCCATGCCCTTGGTCCGCCCCCTGGCTTTTTCCAGGCGCTTCCGCACCATGTCACCGCACTGTTCAACGAACAGATGGTAAATCCCTCGCAGGATGCCCACGATAATACTCAGAACGAACCCATAAATATTCTTGACCGCGGTAGTGGCGATTGCGCTCACGCAGCTGAATACCAACCAGACGATGAAGAAGTTCTTCCAGATAAGCCGCGTCTCCGTGCCGAGCTGCAGCTTGGAAATGATGGCGATAATCACAAACGAAGAGAGCCCAATCGCCCAGTGGAGAAGGGTAATGGTAAGGCGGCCGAGCGGTCGTTTTTGCTGCGTCAGTTTGACGCTGGGAAATCGCGATAGCACTACCTCCTCGCTCTCACCCTCGCCCTCGCTCTCGCCTGCATTTGGGGGACGAACCGATTCGGGGTCGGTCTCGCTCTTCACCTCGTCGTTGTCGTCGTCGATGGGCGTTTCCTGAGATTTTGGCGCGAGAGCCGTTTTGTTGTCGGATGTCGGTGGGGCGGGGACACTCTCAGATTCAACGACTTGAACCGTGCCGGACTTGGGGTCTTGGGCTTCTTTCTCTTTTTCGGTCTCGGTCTCGGCTGGGGCCTTGTCCTTGTCCTTGTCCTTGGTTGGATCCTCGGCCGGCGGTAGTTTCCCCACAACACAGCGGCGCGGAATGGAATCGCCAAGTCGGATCGTCGCTTCGTCGAGAATGTCGGATTGTACAATGTAAAGGGCGCCGTACTTGGGTATGGCGAAACTTTGGACAAGGTCAGTTCACTTGCTCTTGCACCTCTGTGTGTGCACATGATATAGTCGGGTAGTGACATACTTGGCAAAAAAGTTGACAACGCTCATGACCAGATAGGGGACCACGGTGAGACCAAAGGCCGTGTAGCCATAACGGTCCAGCTGGTCGCCCCTCGTCCGATACAGCGTGATTCCCGCCGAGATAGCCTGCACCACTGCAGCAATAGGCTGGAAGAGACTGTAATCGGCTCCGAGTGGCATTGTCGGCAGCTTCAAGCTGGTAAACACCCTGCCAAACCGGGGTGGAGACGGATCAACCAAAACTTCAATTTGAGGTGTGTTTAGTTTGGGCGGTTCGACGGTAACGTCCCACGGTATGAAAACCCAGCCGTAACCCTCTGGTAGCTCTCGACCTCCGAAAATGTTGAAATGCAGGTCAGGTTGGCCGAACCGCAGCCACCGCTTTCGCTCTTCTTTCTGTCCCGGATCATGCTTGCCGGCTACGCGGAACGACTTTCCACCTGCGGAATCCACTCTCACCCCCCTGTGCAGGTAGCCGTTGCGATCCTGGTCCGGACAGGGGGCCCAGTTCTCTTCTCGGCATGCGGTAATCAGAGCACCGGCTCTATGCGCGGTCTCCAGACTATCGTCTGGAAGCGTAATAAAAGGGAACTCGGTCTTGAATCTCACAGTCCACTGCGCAATGGCATCGAGGGCATACCCGACGCCCAAAACCGGATAGCAGAGACTGTCAATGATGATCTTGATAGTCCGACGAGTGGACACCCCCGCGGGGACACGGGCGCTGGCAGCATGCGCGAGGTAGTTGACAAAGAAGAAGACGGCAATGTCCATGAGGTTGGTGGGGAAACACACGAGATTGTCCTTTCCATGATTCGACACTCCCGGACCCGATACCGTAACAACATCTGCCGATGCCGGCACTGGGGCCGATCTGACCAGAGTGAAGGCCCAAGCAAAAAGGACTAGTAGCATGGTGAGAGCGACCGGCCAAAATGCCGCTGACGATGAAGATGAAATGCGTGGGGGGAAATTGGTGTATTCTGAACGGCGAAATAAGAATCCCTTCCCTTCATGCTGCGATTTCTCCATGACCCCTCGAATGCCCTTTGCTAGACCTCGGGGGGCCGGACCGCAAAGGAGGGGAAACACACACCTCAAACTATCGTGGAACCAATGGCGACGAATATTCGTGGCAAGGCTCTCTTGATTATTGGCATTCAGCTTGCCGAAAAGGTAAGACATACCGCGCCAAGCCCTGCAGACTTTCGCAGCTCATGACCGGTTTGAGCGATTTGTGGCTGCAGGTCAGTCCATTATTGCATTTGACATTTTGACACTGCTTTCGTGGCTTCCAATCGGCGCCTTGAACAGCACGCTGGGGCGCGAGAAGCGCCGCATCCAGGCTGGTCCAGTCACTGATGGACCAAACATTTTGTTTTACACAACTGTGTATTTTCCCCACCTGCCAGCGCCAATCAATGCTCTCCATCCAACTTTCTCCAACACGTCAAATCTCCAGCTCCCGCTTTGCAATGCCAGATAACTATGTCTCAATCTCCAAAACACTGCTCACATTACATGTACACGGCACCGTGACACGGAAAGAAATTTTTTTTTGCTGATTTGTGTGTATAAAGTACCTATGTCACTTATCTAGCTCTAGTGTGTACATGTATCGAGGTACCCAACTCAAGCTGGTAGGTATCAAAAACAAATCAGCTTCAAGCGAGGGTGAGAGAATCGAAATCCAGACATGGCAAAAGAGGAACCCCGTCAAGCCTATGCCGTCTTCAACAATGGTCATGCATGTGGTCATCACATGAGACACTGCCGAAACGATAGGTAACAAAATCTACACGTTGTAGTAACACTTGATGCTCCGCGCGGTAGTCCGAACCGCCGCGCAGGCATACGTGCCACTGCCCACGCCCATGCTCTGGATCTCATGCTGGCAGTTATCGTCGCTGAAAAGACTGCACGTCGTCATGGTGTTGCCTCCCCGCGTGAGACCCAGCGCGCGGATATCACTGCCAATCTGGATGCAGCCCGTGGTGCCAGTCCAGCCCTCGCGACTGCCGGTGTGACCACATCGACAGTCCCTATTTGCCATCAAAGATTAGTAAAGGGTTCTGAAACAGAAACATGTAGCGACAGGAGATAGGTAGGTTTCATACGAGCAAGTGTGCCACCAGACGTTGCCCTTGCTTAAGTCCGTGGCGGAAACCGTCGTGGTGAGGGCGCCAACAAGGCCGAGGAGAAAAGTATCGACGCGAACCATGGTGTTTATGAAGAAATGTTGTATTTTGGATGATGGAAAGTTTGAATGCTTGTCTTGGAGAACAATGAATTCAAGTGGGTGAAGAAAACCCATTATATACTCGAGTCTCGGCCTTCGACCTAGGTGACCCAGGCAACATCTCCAGAGTCTAGACTCACTACCTCCTCACCGAACGGTTTTGCTGGATCCTCAACGCAATCAACAATTATTGAGTCTTGCCACAACCAGATAGGCTGAACCAGGCAATCGCGATGCTGGTTGGATTCTCAGTGGACTATCACTATCACTAACACAGTGACGGCTCATGACGACTATGTTTCATCCCAATTTGGGTACCCCAGCCGAATCACTTAAAAAACCCTGAGATACTTTAAAAGTCTCGATCTAGCTTAAATCCCCGGTTTTTAACTATAAATGACCGAAGTTCCCTTCATTCACGACCAGTTATGCCAGGCATGATACTGATCATGTTGCATCAACACCTGCTCCCATGCGCAACTGACCAGATGCGACAGCCAAACTCGAACGATATTGGATCTCGGGAGTTCCGAGAGTACTGAGGAATGTTCAAGGCAACGACGACTGGACGGTGAAGATGTTCGCGACGGGGAATGAAAGGCCGAGAGCACGAGCTCTGTGACCCAATCCAAATCTTTCCGAGTTCTCCTTTGCTACCTGGTGGCTGGAGATATTGTTGCGACGGCAAGTCTTTTGTGCTATTATGATAGAAGGTCTGTAAAGCTGAAGAGGGGAGAGAAGAGAAAAACCATAGAGCGGATAAAAAGGAACAAACTTCGTTTCGTTCTGCTCAACTCCTTGACACACATAGATACATCGCTGTTGAGACAGATACATCTAGTTCACCACCCTAAAATCGACACTATGAATTTCCTTTTCCTTTTTCGAAACTGAGCGGTTACTACCTTGGCAGTTGGGATGTTACGCGATATCCCAGCTCGGAATTCGGAATAGTATGTCACACGGTAACCGGCTCCACACACCAGACAGGCCGCCTGGCGATGGCTCCCTACCAGATTGATTGGCACCGCGATCCACCGCATCGCGATGAGTGTGCTTAAGGTTCAGCCTCGTGGCGCCCCTGAAGGTTGATTGGCATCACGATCCATCGATTTCTGATAAGTGTCGCATTTTTCTGCCTGTTATACAAGGTTGGTAATCTGCCAAAGCGGCGCAAAGCTGAATATAACGAGATATAACGGCCAGTTTCCGCGGGTTTTAACTCTAAACCCCTATATATATTGCATGAGCTGCAGGGCGTTCTCGAGCTCGAGCGACTTGCCGACTCCATTGTACTTTCATTCATCATTCGTAACCGCGGCACTGCGGTCAACAGAACACCATCTTATCACACAAACGCGGCCACATGAGAGCATCACTCCATTTTGTAACTTCCTGATCACCCCTCCTGGTAGGAGTTCAGTGCCTCCTGAATGGCTACCACTTGATCTAAAATATCAAACAGTTGATCCACATGCACCACCCGCTCATTCTCGCTCGCCGGTGGAGCGGGTAAATATAGCAACTTTTGCAACATATTCGAAAGCTCGTCGAGCCCCCTATGCACCCTTCCATGCTTCCGCCTGAGTATTTCGACTTGGTTGTGAAGAGCGCAGTTTCCTGCTCTTAGGCGTTCGTTGTCGCGCTGGAGAAAAGATTGAGGCAGTTCCGATGTGCTCCCGGCCCGGCTTTGACCCAACGAGGAGGTAGACTGGTTTGTGCTGGGTGTGCGGGAGAGTAGATGCATTTGCTGGGCTAGGGTCGGGGCAGCTTGGTTGTGCGCTTCGGGGGGACTTGCGAAATTGTTGAGGGGATCCATCTGACCCATAGTGGTTCCTTCGGAGAACATGTCGAACATCTCCCAGTCGACATTTGGGCTCGAGATGGCCGCTTGGGGTTGGCTGACGGGTGCGGGCAGGATGTCAGTAAAACTGCAGAAATGGTTAGTCTCGCAAGGAAAACTTTCCCTCGGCGTAAGACACTTGCGTTGCATGTGGGAAAAGTGCAGACACCTGTTCTAGGCCTAGGGCTGCTGCGGTGGTGGGGATTCCGGGGCCAAGCGCCACAGGAGCACCAAAGTGGTTTGTTGCGGGAGGCTGCTGAATCGAGAGCTGGTTTTCCGAGTAATCTGGTTCTACACGTCAGAATAGCTTAGGCCGAAGCGCCAAAGATTGTGACGTACACGGGAAATATCTCCTCTCTGCGCGGTACGCATCCACATTCGCATCCGGCAGTAAGAGACTGAAGAGACAGTACCAGTTTTCTTCACTGGTGGCCCTGAACTGCTGGCCCCGGACTTGCCGGCGCTGTTCTTGCGTGATCCAGTACTTCCCTGGCGATGCCCTTTTGATGCACTTGAACGCGTCCTTGTGCCCTTCGGCTTCCCTGACCGTCCTACACGCTTTCCAGCAGCTGGGGCATCTGGTGAATGGGTCGTGGTTGCGGAAGATGTGACTCTTGATTTGGGAGAAGGTATCGTAACCGCCTCGAAGACGGTTGCTGTTGCTTGGCATACAACAAAGCGGGCTGCCCAGAGGGTCAAACTTTTGGTACGGGCACGCGAATCGGAGACTGGGTGGCGTTTTTTCGGGGGCTGCATTGTTTTCCCGATTTCCATTAGGCGCGCCATCCTCGTCCGAATTGCCGGCTTGGCCGTCTCCGTCTCGTGCTCGCTTCGAACTTCGCCGACCATTCCCAGCAGATGGGGAAGGTTGGCCAAGGTCGCAAAACCCGTTACCTGCGGGTGCTATGGAGTCGGCTCCGGAGCTGCTTCCGGAGGTACAGCTGGTAACTCCCTCGAAAGAGCTGGTCGATGCCAACGAGTCTGCTTCAGAATCAAGCCTGCGAACTCCACGCCCAAGCCTGCGTATCATCCACCAAGCTGATATCGTTAGGGATCGTTCGGCTTCTCCGCTGCCAATTCCCTGCCAAGGAGATGGTGCTCTCGAATCCGTTAGGTCCGATTCTTGCTCCCATTCAGGATTAGTAACTGGAGAAATCAGACCAGTCCCGTAGGATTCAGGAGGATAGTCAATCTCTCCAATCCCGTTGACTGTCGGCGCCCCAGGAGCCTCTGGTGAAATCTGCCCACTTGATGCGTCTTTCTCAGGTTCGGCGGCCTCTCCTGCCTCCACAATCTCCTCGTCACTGATCTCAACGATACGGGGCCCAAGATCAGGCGCTGCGTCCTCCTCTTTGTCTCCTCCTGTATCCATGAGCGCCAAAAATTCCCTTGTTTCCTCAGCCCGCAAATCGGCTGGAAGCAGCTGTGGTAGCAGCTTGACATTTCCCATCTTTTTCTGGGATTTCCCGTTCCAGTGGCGCGTGATGATCATGTTTGTTTCTTCCTGGCTTGTTGTCATGAAACGGGGATCGAGGTATCTGAAGATAGTGCTGATTGGAATCGCAAGATCGGTTATGAGCTTTTCCTGCTCCTCTTTCTTTTTGGCCTCCTTCTCCTTCATCTCCGCCTCCATGCCCTGGAGCGCGAGTGTGACGAGGTTGGCGTCAGCTGTGGGGTATCCAATGCCGCGGAGGTAAGGCTCCAGACCACTAGCAAGTTCCAGAGCTAGGCGACCCAGCTTGAAGTCTGCCGTTGGTCGTTCGAGGTACTCTAGAATAAGTTGAACAGCTTCGGGGTCGTGTGGAGACCCCGAATAGAAGCGCGAGGTAGAGGTGACATTCGCGACTCGAAGGGTCTTGTCCGGGAGAGGCGTCCATTTCCATGTCGGAAATGTGTTGCATTCCTCGCGTAAAACCAGCCTTCGGAAGCGCTTGATACCCCCCATAAATATGAAGTTCCCGCAAAACAGTGTTTCCCTGTCCTCTTTGAGGACCTCGGCATACTCCTTCACTTTGCGCAGCTTCACCGCGATTTCGTCATGCTTCGTTCTGGCGCGTTTGAGCTTGTCTTCAAGAAAAGCTATTTTCCGCTTCAACCTATCCTCCTCTGGCTCCTTCCTTGCCACATAGCTAGCAAGTGCAGAATCGAAGACTGAAGGCATGCTGAACACTAGTTTCGCCATTGAAGATGGGTGTAAATCGCATGGTGTGGATGGATATGTCCGAACTCGACTGTTGGTTAGGTACTGATAAGATGCCTGCGAGGAAAAAAAGACTGAGGAGATAAGATTCAATCGAGGGCAGGCCGCCACCACCTGATCGGCTGGGTAGGAGGCCGTCAGTCGCAACAGCCACTCAGCGGCTGCTACTCCCACACCTACCCACACAACTGCCCGCACACGTGTGCACGCTAAGCCCTTTTCGGGCAATGCCGCTCCAGGCCGGTCGGGCGAGATAGGCGGTTACCACCATCCTCACAGGATCTGGGGTGCGGCAGTTACCAGGCTATCTGACTGCCTCCTGCGCATTGTTGCGTCCACAAACGTATGCCATTGACTCCATGCCGCCATGACGCTGGGCGACCACGGTGAGGTTCAAGGCAAGACCTAACTGCCGCGCCCTCACATTGGGTCACAGAAGTGAGCGCACACTGCTTGTAAGGACGGGATGATGAGAGCTGGCAAACACCATGTATTTAGTTTGAGGCATACATCCCTGCTGATGTCAACCAGAAGGGGCCTGCAGTCAAACAAAGATCTATGTGCTTCCTATCGTTGCTCCTTTGAGTCGCCTGACACGCCTGCCCAAAATTCCAATTCGACGAGATGGGTCTCCCTTTATACAGTGTTAATCCTAGCCAGGACTCGAAATCCGCTATCTTCAAGAATACGCTGGAAAAGATCAACGAAATGTACTACACCTTCTTGCCCTCTCATCCAAGACGCCTCTTTAACAATATCATGTAGGTCGGCACAGGGTACTCGGGTATCCACCAGTTCCAGTGTTGCGGCAACACTCCATTCTTTAGTTCATCGGGCTGTTCCGTTCCCTAAAACTGGGTGCCAGGCGCTGGCTGCAGGAGAGGCTGGAAATGTTGCACCCCCCAGCACATCGATACATAACTTTTTGGGAATGGGGAGTCAGTTTGATGGGGTTAGCGGGATGGGCCGATAGGTACCTGTGCAAGGAGATTGATATTTTTAACCCCAATCTTGGACATAGGGTTAGAAGCCCAAATGCAGATTCATTTATGTGACTCGCCTTGTAGCTTGAATCCTGGTGTTTGATGCTAGAAGAATCAAGCTAACTTGCCTAGTATGTATTTGACACCACGAAAACGGAGGTGCATTTTATTGCGAAGTGTTTCAAGTTACGATGGACATTGGGCACTTGAATATCCTGATTGGGAACGAAGAGAGAAACAATGTTTTGGTGCACGCCTCTTGCACCAATCTAATGACAGCCCCACGACAAACGAGACGAACAAAGAACATCCAACTTATCGCTTCTCACTCGTGATCCTCACAGAACGACATGAATACACACGGATCTGGTGACTCAGTTGGATCCTGGCGCCGTTACTAAGCAACATTGACGGCCTCCCCATCGACACCCCCCCGCGCTCTTCATTGTAAAGTGCATCAACAACACTTGTGCAAGAGATCGGCTTCTAGGTCGGCAGGAGGTGGTTGGACGTGATGCACAACCGGCAGCGTGTGCCAGAGCTAGACAAGCTAGGGAAGGGTTCTCTCGCGCGCGAATGGCTAGGGTTGAGGTGGCATGGCATGTTCGTCTGGGAGGTTGAAGGCGTCGGCATGCTTTGGGCGGACGACTGGACTGGGGAGCAGTCCATTGAGTGCCGGTTCGCGACATGAGCTGCAGGGCCAGGCGGAGACCGCCAAGCTCTTGATGGAGAGCCGACCTGGTCTGTTCGCGGGCGTGTGGGTTGAGTATGGGACGGATCCTTGCGCGTAGGCAGGTGCCTAGGTATATTGAAGGTAAGACGCAAATAGAGCGTATTTTTCCAAATATATATATACCCGCACTGTAATCTGCCATGTGTACATAATGTTCTGCTACTGACCTCCAGTTTCAGCTGTAAGAGAGAGCTGGATGAGAGAGGAGCACGAGACGATGAAGATGGCGTTGAGGAAGGTTCACGTTTAGTTAACTGATCGAGTTCTGACCATCGCTCCCATCTCCCAGCCCTGACGCTCGGACGCTCGATACATGTAGAGGTTGCTCATGGCCTGATCCCTAACTGCACCCCTGCAGACTCCAGGGCGGTGGAATGGTCGCTGGACACTTGACTGCGCGTGCAGCGGACGTCAACTTCTACCATCAAACTTCCTAACCTCCATGGGCCGCGATACAGGTGCTAAATGCTTGCGGTCCTGCTCGGATAAGGGTAAGAGCCCTCCCCCTGACGTAGCCCGGCTCTCTGACACCCACTCAATAGTCTTTGCGACCAACAGACTGATAAACGCAGTGATGATGAGTGAATCAAGCATTGCTCTCAGTCCGAACCATGCTCCAACTGCAATGGAGACGGCATTGGCGATGAGCCCGCACTCGGGCCAGTACCGAGGACTTTGAAGGAGATGGAAGATGCCAATAAGTGACCAGCTCATGAACTGAAGCAACATGATGAGTGGGGAAGGGCGTGTGAAACTTGACGGCAGTAGCTGCACCAAAGGCAGGTCTACCAGCCACCCGTTATCGGGGTGGCAGGAGTTGATGACGGTGACTGTCAAGATGTAGCCTAGGAGAAGACTCGCCAACTCGGTAATTCTTCTGATAGTGCGCATCCCGCGCACGCGGAAGGGAGGATGACGGGAAGTGGGTGGCCGTGGGGATGTCGAGGGTGGCTGTATTAGAACTGAGATGATGGACTCGCGCTCGTAATCATAGCACGAGCTCCGTGTTTTGGGTTTCAGCGCGTACGTGGGTGATAATGTCCGCTCCGGTGGGTCCGCAACAGCCGTATCCAGACTCAACTTGATGATAGAGCCCCCTTCTTTTCGCCGACCTCGATCCGGATCGTCTTGCTGTAGTGAGCACGAACCGCTCGGCGTATCGGAGACAGAACTGCTGTCATTTCTCTCCACCAACAATAAGGTGCCTCCGGATGTGGCACTTGTAGTCCGGAGCTTGGGGCTGGCTTCAGTGTTCGGAGAGCCGAAGTCAACCCATTGTGCTCCATCCTCGGGGCGGCTAGGCATTGTGCGGTTTGAGTCTTGTGCTTCAAATAACCGCCCTGGTGCTACCGCGGCCTGAGGGCGCAAAGTAGCTGCTATGCTCAGCGACTCCCCGAGAGTTGCAACTCTGTTGCCCCCTGCATATAACAATAACGACCGAAACTCGCTCTGCGCCGAGGATTCGACCCGGGATTCGTTGTCTTGGTTGTGTTGCGGGCATCGCTCGGCATCGCTCGTCCCTCTATCCGTCTCTTTCGAGGCTCTTGTGAAGAAGTATTGGACTGGATTGTTGTGCGGCCAGGTCTGCCTCTTCGTGGAGGTGCCCATCACGTCGCGCTGTCTTTGGACGTCACGCTGTCTGTGGTCGGCGGGGTTCAGGTCTTGAGCGGTTTCGTCTACCGGGACTGTCAGTTGCGGCCTCGCAAGAAATAAACGGAGCGTATTTACTGACTTGGTTATGTATACGCAATTGCAGTCTCGAGACAATCTGATGTGGTTTGCGATGAGCCAAAAACCAGCTCGCCGATTCCTGGTGGTGGGAGAGATGGGTGGGCAATATGGATGGATGAGAGGAGAAAGTCGGAGCAGCTTCCGGGTTCGAAAAGCTCTCATGCATCTCAGAGCCTTGCAACTGCTCCGGTCAGAGCCTGACGCAATCTGATTGGACAAAACGTTGCGCGGGTGAACCTCTTGGGCGAGGCCTCCTGCCCCAAACCCCCCCGCTTCCACCCCAGTTGCCTTGCGCAAGGGCCTTCATGGTTCGCCGCAAACAGTGAACTAGGTCTTTATCAGTCCCCGGACAATTCTTGAGAAATCCGTCTGGACAAATTTGATGAAGGCAGTCGGCTTCGTGGAAACCTCAGATTTCAGGCCATCCGTTACGTCGCCCATTGTTTCCCCGTCTGCTGCATTGAGTTGGCTGTCGTGGACTGAAAAATTATGGTGTTAGCCTGCCCCGCGGACCCCTTTAAGTGATGAGCCTTCTGCCAACCATCACTGCGCCTTTAACCCCCTCCGACTCCCAGGTTCACCCACATACATTGCCCAACGGGTGTGCTTCCTCCGTGCTTCTTTTTTCCAGAGCAGTTGCCTCTGCTACTCGCCTCCCTCGAACCTCTCTCAAACACCCTCTCTCTTCGAGCTTTTTCTCTTGTTCGTCTCCAACCGGGCCAGCACGCTTGCGCATCTCGCCGCTGCTGTTGGCAAGGCTGACCCGACGATTGCACTCGACCGACTCCGCAGACAGGCGAAGCCGGCAATATGGCCGAGACGTCCCAAAAAAAGGACATCGCCACGTCGTGGTCTCAATTTCTTCGACAAAAGACTAAGGCGAACCAAGATAAAGGCTCGCAGATCTCCCCGTCTACCAAGCGTGTTGTGGAATGTCGCGCGAGGTATGTAGGCCGCCTGCCCCTTTCACCATGACTTCCGAATCTTGCTCGCATATGCTTATTCCTGCTATCCCAATACCAGGCCACGGGGGCATTCATGCAGCATTCCCGAGTCTGTGCGCGCCCCGAGTCGCAAGCCCCGGCATGACATCGACGTATCCAGCCCGGATCACGGACACCCTGATCACGAATCCCTCAAGAGCAACCCGTCATCTCTGAAACGAGAAGGCCCCAGAAGCAGGAGCGCAGCCTCCCCGAAACGCTCCAAAGGCGCGCCCGCACTGTCGGTTGACGATGAGCTCAGTCGTGGCCCCTCGCAGGGTAAACGCAGACTCTGGAACCCAGATGATCATGTCGTTACACCACCATGGCCAACACAATACGACATATCAAATGTGGCCACCGACCGTCGACTCCGGCAGGCATACGCCCCCCATTCTCGCCGCTTACCTTCACACACAAGCCGGCAGTCCGGCAGTCGGCCAGCCAGAGAAGCCACATCAACAGTTGAGCTTATCAAGCAACCAGAAACACAGCCAATTTCTCAGGAACAGCTCGTTGCCGAGGTCAAGGGTATCTACGCCGGCTTGGTCATGGTGGAGAACAAATGCATCGAGGTGGACAAGGCCCAAAATGCAAACAGCTCGGACGTGGCGTCCAACACGAAGCTGAACAATGAGCAGTGGCAGGCTCTCATTGCGCTCCACCGTACGCTACTCCACGAGCATCACGACTTTTTTCTCGCATCTCAACATCCCGCGGCGTCACCCGCTCTTCGACGCTTGGCATCTAAATATTCAATGCCGGCTCGGATGTGGCGACACGGCATCCACTCCTTTCTGGAGCTCGTCCGCCACAGACTACCCCACAGTCTCGACCACATGCTGACTTTTATATTCCTCGCTTACTCGACAATGGCACAACTTTACGAAATAGTTCCTGCTTTTGAGGATACGTGGATAGAATGCATTGGGGACCTAGGCCGTTACGGAATGGCTACAGGTATCGAAGACGACAATGTCGGTGACCGCGAGATCCGGACAGCTGTGAGTCTCGGGCGGTACAGCAAAGCGGCTAATCATTGTTCGCTCGGCCAGTCTCACCATGGGAAATGCGACTCAAGTCAGCACACTCACAGACGACGACACATTTGCCGCGCTCGCCTTCATGGCAAAGAAGCTTGCTTCGGAATAATGCCTGCGCCGCAGAGTGCTTCATGTGCTCTCGACGTCCCGTCACCGAATACATGCATCCTCGACTCCATGTCCACCCCAACAAGACCCACAAGCCGTCACATCCCCAACAATTTCCGGTCCGGTGGCGGCGCCCTCTCGCGACTTCTCCGCTTCTTCATCCCCTTCTTCATGTTCTCCTTCTCACTCGCTCTGGCCACCACACCTCTCCCACCGCAAGTCCCTTGGCACATGCCGAAAGTGTGTTTGCTCGCTTCCTCGGCCCTGGGTTCCCTGTTCACGGGGATGGTGTCCCTGAACAATGACATCTCGACGACAGCCCCCTCGGCCGATATACGCTTCCGGGTAGTCTCGGCTTGCCTAACCGGGGTGCTCGCTGTGGGGTACCCATTTTGGTATCTTGGACAGGGACCACGCAAGACGCGACAGTTCAACAGGGGTGTGATGTTCGTGGTTGGTTTTTGGGTTATTGTGCGCGTATTTCGCGCATTGATCAGCAGCGGCGGCGAGAAGACGGATCGCAGCAGCGGGAGCGACAGCCTCTGGCTTACCGAGTTTATACTTCTCGCGCTCGCCTCCGTTGTTGCGGGTATCATGAACGCCGAGCGCAGTATCTTCAGCTCGGTTGAAGGGGATGATAAGGGTGACACCACCACTAGTGGCGATGATGATGATGATGATGATGATGAGGGACGCGAGCGGCGCAATGGTGACATTGAGAGCCAGCCGGGAGGAGGAGGCAACGGCCCACCCAGCCGCCGTCGGCTTGGGAATGGAGACAATGCCTCTCCTGCGGGCCCCAGTGTCATGGAGAGATTTTCTACCGCCTTGCAAGCCGTGTCGGGGGCCGTGCCTGGGGCCTAAGATGCACCAGACAGCAGCATTACGGGCGGTGAATCCCAGCAAGGCTCCAGTCATCTCGTCTGTTAGTCCAGCCCGCTTCAGAGCACATTAATGAGGAGCCCCATCATGCTGCTTGGTAGTCTGGTGGCTTTGATGCCAACGACAGCTGCGAGATTGTTGAGGACTGGAGTTCATCAATCGAGGCTGGCAGGCGGCTCACAGATCACATGTACAGTTTAGACCCCGATACGGTCCAGTCATCCTGGAGCACATGCTTGTAATTATGGTTTCCGCAGCCCTCTCTGCATGAGGGCATCCAATTTTTCTCTCCAGACCCCGATTGATCGCTATACGTTTCATACCCATCATGCGGTCGGGGTTCTTTGGTACTATATGTTCGGTGGAATCTTGATAGAAGATATTGGTCTGGATCAGTGAAAGGAGGGTTACTTTATTGAGAACTTTGGAAAGCAATGCCACACTCAAAATATTTCAGCATTTCAATGGTTTCTCCAATATGATCATGTGTGACATGGAAGCTATTTGTCAAAATCGGGGGACTCAGTTTGGGTTGCCGAGCCTCAAAAAAAAAAGAGGATTGAAGCTGTCAACGGTTCAAAGTTTAGCGGGAACCCCATCGACGGTGAAGATTACATTCCGTCTCCAAGACCTGCGCGTGCCGGCGCCGTAATTTACAGCTCAAATCCCGTAAGTTGCCCCTGAACCCCTTTCTTTCTGACAGGTACCTGACTTCGCTGAGCAACTCCTGAGCAAGACTGAGCCGGGGTGAGCAGTGTTACGTGACCGAGGTAACAAAAAAGGAAAATTTTGTGTGCCCAGATTCGTCTCATATAGGTGCCTAGGAGGTACCTAACACACAGCACAAACTCCCCTCACGTAAATCCCGTCTGCAACTGCCCCACAAACTTGAGCAAATTGTCTGCCACCACCTCTGGCTTGTCCAACGGCGAGAGATGCCCCGAACCCTGCACAATCTCCATTCGTGCCCCCGGAATCCGCGCGACCACTTCACTCCGCACCCGTTCCACCGGCTCCACAAGGTCGTTTTCGGCAGCCAAGACCAACACGGGAACCGAAATCTCACCCACCCCCTCTGACAAATCCTCACCCATCCCATATGCCGGCCATGCCTGCCTCGCCCAGCGATTACCGCGAAGCATATCTTCAACCACAAACCCGGGCAGATTCCGGTCATGGTACGGCACCGTCAGGACGTTTGTCGCCACAAACTGTGCTGACTCGGCATTATCGTACGCATGCAGCTGCTGCTCACGCATTTCGGAGGGAAGGGAAAGCGGCGTTGCGGGCGCGGGGCTAACCAGGACGAGACCCCGCAGGTTGGCTCCAACTTTCCCCCGGGCAGCGACGAGCTGGGCGACTTTAGCACCCATGGATATGCCCACGAGGATAACATCATTGATGTCCAGACTGGAAATCACACGCTCGACATCATCGGCGAGATTGGAAACCCAGTACCCGTCTGGTTTGTCCGGGCCGGTAGAATCGCCCCATCCGCGAAAGTCGAGAGCGATAGTTGGGTAATGTGCTGCGACGAGGGGGTTTACAAATGACCAGGTTCGGGAAGAGCCACCCCAGAAGTGGAGAAAGAGGATGGTGGGGAGGGCGGAAGGTGCAGAAGGGTTGACGGCAGGAGGGTTGACGGCAGGAGGGTTGACGGCAGGAGGGTTGGAGAGGAGAGCGTGGATTTGGACATCAGGGTGTAAGTCGATGGTCTGGCTTTGGGACGACATTGTGGAGGTGATAACTCTTTGTTAGATTTTTTTTTTTGAACCAAGTGGTTTCCCTGCCCTCTTTTTGTAGCCCGGCAGTCTCCAGGTTTCGTCCGACAAGTCTCGGAGTTTAGTGTCAGCAAATGACAACATCCGAGACACCTCGGATCGGTGGCGAGTTGAACGGTGATCTTCACGGCGGTAGCTCCCGGGTGAGGTAAGGAATGAGAAAATAACACAGATGGAATTGGACATGATCTCATGGTCGGGGATATCTAATACTAACAAAACAAGGCGCAAAAGGAATGACAGAAATGTTAACATAAATCCAGCAATTCTAGCTGGCCCAAACGGAATGGATTAGCACCAATAGTTGCAGGAATCAACTCTACTAGCCTTTTTCATTCTTCAAAGTACTAGATTGTTGCCAATCCAATGGGTTAGAATTCGAGGTGTTGTGTATGCCACATGTAGGTGCCTAGGTAGGTACCTAGGTAGGTACGTGGTACCTCATAACTGTCTAGCAAATCCAGGGTGATGACGACAGACCAAAGAGCATCCACAAAACTCGCAGAACAATCTCGGCGCGTTGCCGCATCTCCCCCAAACAGCAATGTCTCGAGACGATCCAAGCCGCCCGCTTGGCGTGCAACAGATTCTGCCGGCGAGCCTCGCCGCTGTTGGCACGCGGGCTGGACGTGCGAATCGAGCCTGAGTCGATTGAGCGTTTCGTCCAACTCACCGGAAATACCGAAATCGCCGCTGGTATCCGCCTGGTCTAGGTCTCACTTGCCTACCGGCCAAGGGGGGTCACCGAGAATCTTGTTCTTTACAGAAACCTGCAGCTCCAGTGGCTCGACGGGTTGATTGCCAGCTTCAACTTTTACACGGGATTTGGCAACGAAAGGCGACGTATCGACGACGAGACTGAGGTATCTGAGGCTCTGTGGAAATATCGAAATATGAGATTCGCGTGGCAGACCCACATATTTCGCCGAGGGATTTCGGGAAGCGAGAAACGCTGAGGCTATCTCAAGACAAGGAGAAATTGCAACAAGTCTTGGCCGGGCCGCAGAGTTGGCAGACGATTGAGACACTAGGACCGGAACTAGACCTCAGACCTGTTAAGATGCTCTGGCAACGCCCCATGGCGATGCATACAGCGGGGGTGTGTCTCCAGAGGCTCTCCATATCACCCTTTCCCGTCAAAGGAAATTCTGGGAAGCTTTGCCCATACAAAAAATCTTCCGCCGGAGGTGACGAGGAAGAAGATTGGAAAAGTCTCGAGGCGGCCCTGCAGGGCATCCGGACCATGAACTTTGAGCCCGGGCTTGACCGGATGCAACACGGACATGGCAGCCTACTAGGCGAGCACATTTCTGTGCAAAACCAGCACTACGTCAACAACTTCGTCTCGGCCTTGACATGCAGCACGGCTCTGGAACAGGTCTACATCAACTTCAGTCGTCTGGGCCTCAAGCCGGGAGAAGTAGCCAGCTGGCGGCGACAAATTATGTGGTGGGGAGGGAGGATATAAACCCCCTCGTGGAACTCGAGCGTCCCCACTAATCTTAGTGATATTATAAACTGTTCATTCACTACCAGAGCTCAACAGCTGCGAAACAGACGATATAATATCCTCTCTGCGCGTCTACAGGTTCAAGTATTACCCAGTCCCGTTTGGTCCATTCCCGGCTGACGCGAGCTGGCCTGGAGGATTTATGATCAGCCGCAGCCCAGCCGTCATCCTCCTCGCGTGTTCCCTTGCCGCGCCGTATTGAAACTAGAAGAAAAAATCACTCAGGCAGATGCTACCTCTCCACGGCTCAGAAATAAACACAGAATCCTTGCAAACCTCAACCCACGCCTCCTTCCCCTTGGCTTCGTCCCACCGATACTCGACAAATGTTTGCGCCTTCAGCTCCCACTCCAACACCTTTGACCAATCAGGCGTTGGCCGCATTGGTCGATTGCGAGAACACCCGCACCGCTGCTCTAGTATGACGAGTTGGGCCGGGTAGTCATACAGGTCTTGTTTACGACGGGTATTCATGTACAGCCGTAACTGTTGCGTGTCCTCCCCCTCTGACACGCCCACGGTTTCGTGCTGCTTGCAGTTGGTCACGGAAATCCTGTCGACTACGTCGTCGGGGACATCAACCAAACGACATCGCCGCGTTGGGGCCGTGATAATCTCGTTTATGTTGTGGGAGGTGCTGTGCGAGTCGGGCAAGACCACGGATATGGATTGCAGCGAGAGGGCCTTTCCGGAAAACGAGCCCCCTCCTCGCACAAACGCAACCGTGAGATCAAAGGCCATGTGGCGAATCTGGCCGATGAGGTCGGTATTTTCCCCCACGAATTGGTAAATGGCTTCCCAGTTATGTTTGGACCAGTACAGCGTGTCGATGACTGGGTCGAAATTGCGAAACGGAACTTTTATGCCGGCGGCCGGGTTGTAGCGGAGGTGGAGATGGGGGGATTTGAGGGCTACCTCGCGAGAGGCACGACAAACGTGCAGGAGGGCCGGCCACGCCGTGTCGACGGTGAGAGGTCCGGGGTGCACGTGGTCAGGGGGACGCAAACTCAAGCGGCCGTATTGGATGATATGCGCGGGCGAGAGACTGCAGACCTCGGGAATCGTGGGATAAGGTACGAGTTTCCAAATCTCAATTTGAATCTCAACAGGTAGCTTGAGGAATTTGGGAAAAGATGAAGCCGGAGTGGTGGCCATGGTCAAAACAATGTGGCTACCTAGGTGCTGGTATGTGCTGGGTCCTTTGCCTGAGAGGGCTTGTTGGTTTTTTCATGACACCGAGTCAACGAGAAAGCAACACGTCTTATATCTCAGTCCGACTCGGACGGAGTTCCAGAAGGCAAATCGATGTGGCACACCATTGACCAATCAGGGACCGAGTTCGATTTCCCCCATCCGAGCTGATCCTTCCAAAGTCCTACCAGCAAGTCAATGTGATTGGCCAACCGGCCGCTCGAGGGACGCACGGATGAACGACCTCGCCCGCTTACCTGGATCAGCAGGTCGCTCGTGAGAGCAAAAGTCCTAGATGAGGTTGTTGTCGTTGTGAAAGTCAAAAATAGCACTAGACGTCACGACACGGAACCTTGCCCAGATGGGCCATAACTTTCACGTTTTATGCCCATTTCGAAATTTCTCCTCTTTCCACGCTGTATCTGATTGGACTGCAGAGAATCGGGCCCCCTCGCCAGCATGTCATGTAATGACTGGAATGTTACATACCGCGAAACTTTCAATCAGGAACCGTGCGCAAAACATGCCTTCTGCACCTTTGATTACATAGGTAAACAGAGGCAGCACTGACAGGGATCGGTATTACCCTAATGCTACATTTCAACTAACCATCAGGCGTCTGACCACCTAGGTAGGTAGGTAGACGTCGTCGTAGGTAGGTCGGCACCCCTCCTTATCTAGTACCTATCTAGGTAACTATCGAAGCATGATAGGTTCAGGCTTGTACCGTGCTGGCGTGGCCTCCTCCCCCATCATAAAGCCATGCAAATAACAACTCCCGACAAGAAGATGCTCACCATCATCCCCCCTGCTGATCGATCTTGCGTTTCGTAACCAACTCATGACTTGTCCGCGAGCGAACCACAAACGGTGTCGGAACCCCCTGGATAATAAAAACTAAGTCTCCAGGAATGGTCCCCATGGGCACCAGTCCGAAATGGCCATTCTCCAAAACGCAAAATTGGTGACCCATCCATGATCGTCCAATCTCAAACATGGTGCTGTGGATATCATCTGTATCATTAATTTGCACCTTAGGTGGGTTAACTTCATCGGCAGGACATGTTGAGGTGACCATCTCGACCACCCCGTTGCAGAGATGTGAGATCTTCTTCGGCGAGAGGTGGAAAAGTTTCGGCTTTGCGATCCCCGAATAATGTCCTCCACATGATCTCGTCGATCGAGTCTGCCCCGTAAAGACTGATAGCTTGGGGACTACCGTGAGCTAGACGCTTCGCTTATTGCAAAACAAGGCAAGGTTTCCTCGAAATGATGGATTTTCCAAGTTGGCGGTCTGAGGATCCAACATGGGAAAAGGCGAGCTGAGGATATTGCTGACGACATCGATACGAGACATGGAAACCTCGATAAGATCTAGGCTTGATATCCCGTTTCCTCGGTACACTGGCCGGAAGTCTTTGGTCACGGTGTTATCTGCGGTGCCGGCTTGGTAGAAGGCACCCGGAATGTATGGCTTGTTGAACTGTTTTTGATACCACCAATCTGGCACCCAGGAGGATAAGTTTGAGCAGTGTGGGGCCGGTTTTCTCTGACCAGTTAGGGCTATCGACCGGCGCCGCCAAGTCGGTATATCCCCCACCCAGCGAGGTGGAACTGAGACAAGTGAGGCTCGTCGCTCAACAGAACGTTTCGAGCTGCGTCCCGAATAATGTGGCATGTTTCCTCCGGGGTGTTGCCGTATCGAACTGAGATCCTGCTGGAGACTAGGCCGCCTAGCCCGTGGATTTTGTCCTCCAGAACCGAGGCTTCGAAGTCTGTTGTGAACCCGACAACCAGCTCGAGGGGTAGCTCTCGCAGCCCGTCGGCGGCCATCAATGGTTTACTCAACGCCCTGCAAATGAATGCAGCCGTGCCGACAACGACTTCTTGGGGTTCCGTTGGCTTGTTGTTCTTGGAGAGGCGCCGGAATTTCCCTGCACAACATATCTTGCACCGCGTTCATCATCAGGGCATTCTTCACCCCGTTTTTAACACCCTACTATCCATCCACCAGCCAGTTTGTGAATAATATCCCCGGCTCATGCAAGAAAACGCTCTCCCAACGGCGAATGGAAGAACGGCAAGACCTCTGAGAGAGCTCATCCCACCCCATCTCTTCTTCTTCATCCCAATGCTTTATCAAAACTTCTTTTGCCAGAGCGATTTCTTGGGATTATCCACATGCGCGTAAAGTATCTAGGAATGTCGGAAGAACTCGAGAACTTTGTTGCCAGTGATGTAACCGAAATGGAAAATACAACCATTAATGAGATGAGAAAGCTCTTCCTCCTCGTCAGGGAGCCCCTTGATCCTCATAAAGCGGAAAAACCCCCATCGCCCCTCGAACCTTGTCGCTGAGTTCCCCAGCCATGCCACCACACGGCGGGCTCCGCGGTAGAGATGTCTCTCATAAGTGGTATCTGAAGGGTTTTCTCCGCTTGGTTGTCCGGGTTAATGCAGATCGAGTTAATCTAAATAGTCCTATCTTCAGTGTCGAGCTATACGCCGCGCAACAAGACTCGAAATACCGTCTCGGTTACCATAAAGGGCTCGTCCTCGCCAATAATAATAATAATAATGGGATAGATTCGGGGTTGGGATCCGGGCGGCCAACGGTACGAGATGGCTGTCGTATTTGTCATTGCATTTTGTCTAGGTCGACGACTTCCAGAACACACTTGAGAATCGGACCTTCTCTTTTCTTGATCCGGAGGAGGCGTATTTGTCGTTCTTGCAGGGGTTCCTGTCCGTAGATTTGATGATTCGCTTCCGCGCCAACGATGGGTTTGACGGTGGCATCTTTCTGGATGGCGCGTTTCGTGGAACGCAGTTTTGGGCCACCTGTGTCCCAAAATTTGGGACTTTGCGAAAAGTTGCCATTCGAGCCGCGGAGTACTGCCTACTCGTCTAAACCATGTTTGGCGATTTCTCTGATCATTTCCTGATCAAATTCCTGAGCAGTGACTGAGTAGCGCCTGAGCAAGGTGGCTAGGGGCGGTGCGGGTGACTGGGGTTGGTAAGGGCAACGTTAGGGTAAAACAACAGGATAAGTATTAGCAAGGATATTGTAACGTGAATACCTTGTAAATTAATGAGCTCGGGACGTTATAGTTAGCAAAATACCGGCGCAGACAGACCGTACTGGTTAATATCTTCGTAATGAGTTATACACTAATCGCCGCACCTTTGAAAGCGATGCTGATGAATAGGAAAAGTAGGGACTAGGCTAAGCTTCTGTAGATGTCAACTGAACCTAGGTCAAGGCAATGCCGGATTAATGGCAGCAAAAAGCCCTCGATCGTGAGTGTAAGTGAAGCAGACTTAGAAAATCTAGACAATGAACAGGATCCGTGATGCACCTGGGTGGTCGGTAGTGGCGCAGGTGGATGGGGAGAAGATAAGAAGGTGGTTGGAGGGGCGAGGATGAAGAGGGATGGGAGAGTGGTGGAGGAGATGAGAGGGG
>Ga0247765_1000190_pt1 | contig 49731 bp, 46 predicted proteins | sample UWRJL106311C6_FD_179949 | JGI IMG/M metagenome (GOLD analysis project Ga0247765, IMG submission 179949) | Plant litter microbial communities from Arlington Agricultural Research Station in Wisconsin, United States - UWRJ-L106-311C-6 | ecosystem: Environmental > Terrestrial > Plant litter >... | reverse complement strand
GAACCCCCCCCCGCGGGGGGGGCGGGGCCCCGGTGTGCCACCCCCCCCCCCCCCCAGAACTTATAATCCCTGCAACTGCAATCGTTCACCGATTCTCAGGATCTGGGAGGCAACCACAAGCGCTGGCTTGAGGAAGCGTGGAGGGAAGATTACAATGCCGGACTCATCAGCCGTGATGAGCTGCATACCCGCTGGTTCGGCCGCGACATTCTGGACTGGCTGAAGGGCTTGTTCGGAGTTACCGATGCTGCACCCGAGATCACACACTCCATTTCCGAGCAGCTGACCATCATCCTGCTCAATGAGGAGTTCCAGTGCACGTACCACGGCGTCGATGTGGAGGCACACCTAAATGTGCAAGCTCAAACGTCCATCAGCGTCGACACGGCGTTCAGCCTGACGATTATCTGGCAGCTGGGAGCGATCCCCGACCTCAGCCACTCGTATCTGTACTTCAAAAACAAGGGCGAGGTGAAGGCCACCTTCACCCTAGACGCGCTGGTATCGACAAACGTACGCCACCGGGGACATTGAGCTTTTCGGCATGCAGAACTTCGGTGCCACCTTCGCTGTCCCCGGCATTGTCGCCGTCGGGCCAAACATGCGCATCTTTGGCTCCGTCAACATGGATGTGGCCGTCCAGGGACACCTCAAGGCAGACGTCACGCTCGCGAACTGGAACATCCGACAGACCTTTACAGACCTTTCCAGACCAGGGCCCCTCGTAACGATCCCGCGAATCGGGCTGACGCCAAGGAAGAGACCGGCTCGAACGCCCAAGCTCCCAGCTTCAAGTGGACTTTTGATGCTCACGGGCAGATCACGGCGCACGTCAAACCGACTATCAGCTTCGGCATCACCTTCGACAAAGCGCTGGCGCGCATCGACCCCGTGCGAGGTCAGCCTCGTCGCTGACGGCTACGTCCAGGTCTATATCACGACCCACGCCGACAACTCGGGAAGCTCAAAGGTCTGCTACGGTGCCAGCACGGGGGTTTCCCTGAGCGCACAGCTGCACGCGCCTTCCGCCTTCGGATGGATCATGCCACGGAACCCATACATCCTGACCTCCTGGGGGCCCGTGGCTATTCTCCAAGAGACCAGACCTGCCCGATCCGAACGCGAGATATCCATCTCGCTGAAGCCTCGTCGCCCTGGTCGCTGGCCGAGAAGCGGCCCTCATTCGGCTTGGCCAAGAGAGGGAACCGAGTTGTCGGGCCGCTCCTCCGCCTCCCGTCCGGGCTGAGCGGTCCGCTATGGGTCCAGCAATGCTCGTGCCGCAAAACCGCCAATGTCGTGCGCGTTTACTTGTCCGGGCATCGGAGACTTCAGCTTGAAAATTCGTCGAGATATGACGTGGGCCAAACTGGACTCTGCTGGTAGGCTCACGTTTTCGGACACAGTACGGCGCAGCAAGTTGCCGTGGCGGAGCAATCCAGGTTGTGTGACTGTATCGTCGCACACAACAACACATCCCCCGACTTGAGGCACAGTCAGGCAGCCAAGGGCAACTCCACTTCTGCCTGCTCTCTAGACCAGATCACCCCTCACCGCGTTCATTTCGCGTCTCTCTCTAGTTTAAAACGCGGACGCGTCTCTAGTTGTTGTGGCACTATCAATATTGCTTGCGCAAATTCATTCCCGCACCAGATTTGAAAATTCACATGCAACTCCGCAAAAATGGTCATGCTTGATCGGCTTCCCGCGACGGTGCTTTGCGGCATTGCCGAGGCGCTCTGCCCGCATTGCACACCGGACCATCAACGGCGCGGCCATCGCAAATTCTGGAGCAGCGCGGGTGCCGGTGGGCCACTTCCCGCTCCCGACCCCCGGCTCAGGACACTCGCAGCGTTAGCCAGGACATGTTGGACCCTCAACGACGTGGCGACACGGACTCTCTACCACGAACCCTGCGCCTCGGTGCATTTAGTGCGCACCCTCAACGAAAAGCCCGAGCTGTGCCGCCACGTCACCAACCTGTACATTGACGTTGTCTCGGACCGGTACAACCACTCGGTAGGTACCGTCGACGAAGACAATGCCTTGCTCTTGCAAATCGCGGCCAAGCATGCACCAGGCGGCCTTCTCCCGAACCCGAGCTCCGCCAATGAGGGAGGGCATACCACGCCCGGGGCATTTCTGGCAGCCGACAGGGATTACTTTGTCCAAAGCCTGCTGATTGCCATGTGTCCCAATATCCAAGACCTCTTTGCCTCGTGCGGATACCGCGCCGACTTTCCCTTCTCGACTCCCGGTAGCCTCCCGCGACTGCGTCACCTCCACATCACCCACACCGACACGGAGCTGGGCACGAGCATCCAAGGGGCCTCGCAGCTGTTGACGGCGGCGCCTCGACTCGAGTCCCTCTGGGGCTACATGATCAGCTGGTGCACCCAGTCGATCCCAGTACTCCCACACGTGCGGGAGCTGCGTTTTGTCAACAGCACCTTTGGCCGCAACGTCCTCGTCAACCTGCTGCGCGCCTGTCCCAACTTGGAAAGCTTCGCTTACGATGCTGGCGGCGCCACCTCGGGCGACGAACAATTCACCCCACGCCAGGCCCAGCGTGCCCTGCTCCGCTACGCACCCGAGCTCAAGCATCTCGAGCTGCACTTTGCGAATGATGAAGGCATGTCGGAATTGCAGGAAGTTGATGAAGAAGAAGAAGAAGACGAAGAAGGTGACGACAATCATGACGACGACGATGGGAACAATACTTGTCTGAATAGCCGGTTGACCGCACTGTCCTCCCTCGAGACGCTGAGCGTCGACTGGGGCTGCCTCGAGCGAGAGTTGAAAGGGCCGGATGATGCCCCCTACCTGGCCAGCTTGGTTCCGCGCTCCGTCACCATGGTGGAGTATTTTCCTCTGGTAAAACCCGGCTGGGGCGAGTCTTATCTGAAGCTGGTGCAGAGGTTGGCCGAAGCGGCGCCCGCCCTGCTGCCGAATCTCCAGACCATTCGCTTGGAGGACCCCTACTATAATGCAGGGATGGATGAGTTCAAAGGCCCGTCGAAGGAAGAGGCACGCGCCATTACTGAGGCTACGGGGATTGAGGTGCGAATCCCTCCGTATCAGACATACATGTAGCTACCTACCTAGACTGTATTTCTAGGTTTTCCTCTGGATGTTAACTAGCCGACGGCCATGTAAATGCACTTGCACATACACATAAATCGAACAAAGCCTGTACTTGATTTTTTGGTACAACTGAACTTAAACCCGCCCGTCCCCGGTCAAGGGCAGCAACCTCTCCCCGCTTTCTTCGTCCCCGTCCTCCACTCCCTCCACAACCCGTCTTCTTTTCCCGGCGTGCGACGATGAGCCCATAATCAAAACCTTGATCGACCTTACCCAGACATACAGTAAATGTCCCAAAAGACTCACCCCGCCCACCAGCGATGCCACCAGCACAAGCAACGCGACTAGCCCTTTTCCGAGAAACATGGTCCCCATGACCATTCCCAACGTCGCCAGTCCGAAAGAAGGCACCCACGCTGTTGCCGCTACTAACAAGATCGCCGCTCCTTTTTTTTCCGTCAACAGGAAATCTTCTGTTGCTAGTGCCGAGTCTAATCCACACCGTGGTCCACAACAGCATCCCCTCCTCTTCTTCAATCCGACGGCGTGCGTCGAGGCAGCAGCAGCAGCAGCAGCAGCGGCCGCATCAGAGGCCGAGGCAGCGAGTACAGCTCGGAGTTTCATGGAAAGGTAATAAAGCAATGCGAAATTCGCAAGCGCCATGCCAATTCCGAGGAATATTTCCAAAGCGACTTGTCCTGAGCTCTCGCCTCCTCCAACTCCAACTCCAATTCCTGATCCAGATGCAGGCGGTGCATGTGGCGGCGGTGAGTTCGTATTTGGTGGTGATTTTGGCTTGGATCCCGCCCTCGCCCCGGTGACGACAAAAACCACGGCGCTAATAATGGAGAGGACGGAGAAAATACAGGGGAAAAAAGTTTGGACTATCCAGAGCGTGTAGAAAGTTATTTTGGTCTTTCGCCAGCGGGGTCGTTTTCTCTCGTGTGATGGTTTTGACATTTTTCTTCTTATTCTTTTTTTTCTTTTTCTTTTTTTTTTTCCTTCTTCTCTCGGTATTGGGTACAAAGTATTGTTGTTTATAAGTCGTCGTGTGTGAGTAAGGTACGTGGATCGGATTGAAATCGGTGGTGTTGACGTGAGATTTGCCCAGCTCGCACCAGAAGGGAAAGGTTGTGGTTTTATTCAACTAGGGCTGGAGTGCTACAGGGATTGGCATGGGCCGAAGGATTCCCGGCAAGTGTGGAGTGACTCAGGGGCCTATACTTTGGACTGCCTGGCTACGCCCCAGTCAGGGTTTCGATACGCCTTGAGTTCCCGTGTCAGACTCCTGTAGGATCCACTGGTTACACAAATACGTAGTACTCTAATAGCCGCTAGACGATGCAGCTGCAACCAAGAAGCAATCCAACTACAGGTAAAGCCCTACTCAGGTTATCTGAAATATTAACAACGAGATGTTTTGAATGGTGAACTTGGCAGCAGCATCTCCGTTCGACTCCGCTATTTGTGACAGTATCAACTTTTACCGCCACCGACTGGAGTCAAGCGGCATACAATGCAACCGTAAATGATCGTTTCAGCCTGTGCTGCTATAGCAACTAGTTCCCAATTCAGATTGAAAAGAACAGAATTTCTTGTGTTATTGCATGAGAAACAACCACAGCGAATTATTACTTCTAGTGCTGCAGCCCTGCGAGGCGCCATCTAGGGGGGTGAAGGAGACGAGCGGAACAGCCGAAAATCGAAATGGTCAAATCTGTTTGCGGTGTCCAGTTTCAGTCAGCCTTTGTCCCATCGCCAAAGGGTTTCTGCACACGTCCATTGCGTCATGTCAATGCAGGGCAGACCCTGATCTTCAATACTATGTAGGTAGGTAGGTAGGTAGGTAGGTAGGTAGGTAGGTCTGGTAAACATCGGGTAGTGTCTTGTGTCGGAACACGAAGTTATGTGACCAGACTACAAACAACACACGTCTAAACTTCAACCACCGCCAACATGTTTCTCCTGGTTACCTTCCTCTTCGCCAGCCTGTGCAGGCCCACATCCGCCAATCTGATGCGCTCGGTCTGCAGTAACAACCACTTTATCGCCGAACCGTATCTCTACCGCCTCATTGACCATTTGACCAAAACATATGCGCGTCTCACAAATTCTCATTGGCGAAATACCACGTCAATGGGGGTTTCAGGGACTTCTCTACTGGTTGTCCAGGCGGGTGCTCTGCATGCGGTAAACCCCGTCGATGGAACGTACTTGATCCTCGGTAGCGTGGGGGCTTGGACGGGACATACGTTCGATGGCGACGATTTCCACTTCCCGTTCTGGGTCCACCTCCGGGAGTGGTAGTGGGGGCGGGGATGGAATCGTGTATATTCTCCAGGATGAAAGGTTATGGCGCGTTGATGCTACGACGGGTCGGTACACGGGGTTGGGCACGCGGGTGTGGAAGAACACTACCTTCATAGCCATGGCGGGAGGCACGATCCTTGCAATGGAGAGTGGGAGATTTTATGTGGTTGATGGGATAACCAGGGCGTATACCCCGAGGAAAGGCGGCTTGGGCGGGGGCGACGGCGTTTACGGCGGATGAAGGCATGGCGTGTGCAATTGAATCTGGGGGTTTGTGGAAGATTGATATTACGGATGGGTCATATGTGAAGCTGAATGACGGGTGGGCTGAGAAGAAAGTGTCATGGTGGCGATTAGGAGTGTTCGCTGTTAGGCCTATTCATTCAACATGGCTTTGGATTTTCTCAGCGACAAACAGCTACACGTGCACTCAACTGTGGTGTTTCCCGGACGGAAGTTTAAACAGATTTGTCCTCGAATGAAAGGGCAGGAAATTTATCCGCTTGGGAGGTGGCCTCTGGAATACCCGGATTTTGACGTCAAAAAGTACCCCTCGGCTAATATGCGCCATCGCCCTCCATTTTTATTTTACTATCGTTCATTTTCTTCCACTGCTGCCCTTTTGTATATCCTTTAGAGATAAAGAAAGTTGCAACTCCTCATCTGCTTCACCTTTTCAGTTGACGATTTCTCAATTTTGAGAGGTCGTGGGAGGCAAAAACTCACGGACAAACGGACAAGGGAAAGCGAAAAAAAAAAATGCGTCTTTTTATTTTCACATGGACCCTCTTTTCGACCACTCTCGCCGCCGACAAGCCCTACTCAACATGGATGGCGGATAGCTTCATCACTCGCGGCGTGCCTCCGCAGCGATGGTACACGGAAGCCACCTTTTACCGGGGCATTGAAGCCGTCGCCAACCTTAGCGGTCCTCTTCCCAATCCCTACCACACCTACCTCCAAACTTCTTTGGACTCCGTCCTCACCTCCACGGGTGCTCTCCGCGATTGGGATACCAAAGACCACCAGCTCGACCATATCCGCATCGGCTCTACGCTCATGTATTTGTATACCACTTCTCCGTCCCCTTCGCCTGAAAGGTCCCAAAAATACCTCTCCGCCATATCGTTTCTGCACACCGAACTTGTCCAACATCAAAAACGCACTGTTTCCGGCGGATTCTGGCATAAAGACCCGAAATATCCCAACCAAATGTGGCTGGACGGTCTATTCATGTCGGCACCTTTTTACGCTGCTCACACGGCGGTATTTCAGCCACAGAATATTACAGCGTGGGATGATATCTCGTTGCAATTCTCTCTTGTGGAAAAGCACTGTCGAAATTTAACCTCTGGTTTACTAAAACATGGCTATGATGAATCAAAACGCGCAGTCTGGGCGGACCCTATTACGGGCGCGAGTCCGTTGACGTGGATTCGGGCACAGGGCTGGTATATCATGGCATTGGTGGATGTTTTGGAATGGTTTCCGAGACAACATAAAGCGTGGGATACACTGCGAAAGAATTTCATTGATTTAGCAAAGGCGTTGAAACGTGAACAGGATGCTGGGAGTGGTGGGTGGTGGTTGGTCATGGATGGGGGTTACAAAGCGGCAAGAGGGAATTATATCGAAAGTAGTGGAACGGCCATGTATGTTTATGGGTTGTTAAAGGGGGCTAGAAACGGCTTGTTTTCTGGGGACGAAGAAGCGAGGGATATGATCGAGGTTGCGAAGAAAGGGTATAAGTTGATGGTTGACAAGTTTGTGGCGAGAAATGGCACGGGCGGTACGCTGAACTGGGAGGGGACGGTGAGGGTGGGGAGTTTGGATGGAAACGGGGATTTCAAGGCGAGTGCTCCTGCCTATTCCTGAGTTTTGCGTGGCTCCAGTCGATGCTAATACTCTGCAGTACTACACTGGTGTTCCGGTGGTGGAGAATTCGCTCATTGGAGTTGGTCCGTTTCTTCTGGCAAGTGTGGAGATGGAGAGGGCCAATTTCATATGACCTCTGCTTATCTAGGTAACCTGCCTTACCAGTATTAGTAGAAAGAACCCGGCCTGACGCTGTATATGTCCAAATGTTCTACAAGTACTTGTAACTACCCTGTCAAGAAGCGACTATCCCCTCGGCGCCGTTTCTGAGCTCCTGTGCCAACTTCATTTGGATGAGCCTATATACCCTTATCTCGACCGCATCCTATTGCTGCGCTTGCAACAGCTTTACAGCAGAATATATTATTAAAAACTCTGGTCCGCATACTTTATCATCATTCCCAGCCCTGTCGGGCGTAAATTCCAACTTAGCCATCCGAAGATGGCCACCAAAGGTAGTTGGTTGTCTCTCTCGATATCCTCGCTTGCGTCTTGGCTACGGCGTAGTCAAGAGGATCTGGGTGTCATAATCTGTATGAAGCGGTTGGGCTACCGTGTAGAGTTGGGGGCCGTTTAACTCGTCTGTTCTAGCAATTCCTGAAGGATCTAGGAAAATGGCTACAAGTATTGCTTGAGCTCTCGACCATGTCTTATCAAATCATTCTTTAGAGTTTTTCCTGAAACCAGCGCAGCACTTTTTATTTGCTGCACAGCATATCCCTTACAACATGAAGTTCTCTCTGGTCAAGCTGGCTTTTGCCGTTTCCATCCTCTCGATGGCAGATGGGTAGGTGCCGATTTATTCTCTTAATTCCATTCTCTGAAAATTAAATTCAGAGGCATAGCTTAGATAGTACTAAGCTAATATACCCAAACGTTTACAGCTCGCCAACCCTGACGAAGCGTATAAATGACTGCGGCCCTTCCACCCCTTTGGATGACTACCGTGACGATTCGCCCTCGGTAGCGGACTGCGAACGGCTGTCTCGCAATATTGCCGGCGATGGCAGCTGGAAAGTGAACCTGTACGACGGGTGGAGGAAGCTTGCCACCTACGGTTCCTGTGCATTCAGTGCCGTTTCGCCGTGGGGAGAACTGGGAGGCTGGGTGGGGAATGAGGATATTCGCGATCTCATTCGCGACTCGATCCGTATGTGGGCTCGCAATGGCAAAGTTGGAGCCCATGGAGAAATGGAGTGCCAAGCCGCCTGGGCCGTACTCGAGTGGCGCATTCACCGGAATTAGCCCAGCGGAATATGTGTGCCGCAAAAGGGGGGGCTGAACAGTGCGGGGGATTCAAACTAGGTATTCAACTATCTAGGTGGGCGTGATAGGGTTTCTGAAACTCGAGACCTATGTAGGACCACTCTCATTGGACCGTCTTGTTTGCCGCTCGCCAGGAAATCCTCGTTGGCAGGATGGGTTTTGGCTCTGGCCACTTGCATCTGATTGAATCGAAGATCCAACCATGTTCCACTTGGCACTTGAGATCCAAATAAGCTGCTCCTTCTGCTTCGAAGAGAATTCTATCTCATCGTTAGCCAAATTTTCGGAGGATAGGTACGGAGTCACTTACGGATGTTCAGCATCTTTATCATAACAAATCCAGCTCTGTCTCACGCCCACCCATCCCGTCGTCAAATCCACCGCAAACATACAGCTAACATGTCCGACGGGGTCGGGCCCACTCTTGTAACTCCCAGTGGAGTCTGTCGTGCCGCCTGCGCAGGGATGCCACTTCTGTTCTCTAGGACCACTCGTCGTTGTTGAAGTGACATTTGGTCTGAACGGCGCATACGGCGTTAAATCCTTTCCATACACGTACGTGACCAACGGCTTGCCAAACCCCGTGTTTAAAACCGTGACGGAAAGCGAGGTCGTTAAACCCTCCATTTCGGGAATCCAGATATATATCCCCCAGTCAGTTTTGGACTCTAACCCCTGTAAATGCCAGGCCGTGGATAATATCGAACTAGCTGTACAACTTCGTAGCGTCGGGTCCGGGCTCGATAACTCCCCGGGTGGAAGCGGGGTTTTGGTAATGTTAGCGACTTCTGAAAACGGGACTGGGTCGGCGACGAGACAGCTTTCGGTTTGGTACTGTGCATTTCCTATCGTAGTGCCCGGGGTGGTTGTGTCGTTGCATTGGAGCGGGAGGTGCGGGATGGAGGCTTGGGCGTTGAAGGAGAGACTGTCATTGATGGGGATCAATACAATACCTATGAGAGAATAAAAGATGAGTGAGAAAAAGTGTTTGCTTACGGTTGATCATCCCCCTCATCACTACAGAACCAAGTGTGATTAAGACGTAAAAACCCACTGCGCTTGTCGAACTGCACAAGAGTCGAGACATTGTACTTTGGAAACTGATGCGGGTCGGAAGTGTTGACATCGCAGTCGAACCATTTGTCGTAGCGAATAGTGTCCACAGTAAGCGGAAAACCAGTATAGTTGGTCAACTCCTCGCCTTCGACGCGACAATGTGTGGTAAGCTGGTTAGCGTGGTTATAAAGGTCAAAATCTAAGGTCCCATTGCGTCGGAAGAAGCTGACAAATGCACTGATCGCCACAAATCTCTCTTGCCACTGTCGGATGTTTGATATTGTCCAGCGGGGGTTTGCAGAAGCTGCGGTGCAACCTGGTGTTTTGATGCCCTTTGGTGGCGGTGGTCGGTTTGGTCGTAGCTCGACGGGCTTGGAGAGCGTACCCTGTACCTCAAAGGATTGGTAAGATGAGAGGTTCTTGGGAATAGTAAATGACGCGGAACTGCTGAATTCGGACTTGACTCCGGCGCATTTCCACGTTTGGTTGATCACCATTTCCGGCGTGCTGCTCCGCCGTAACTGTGTCTCAGGGGGTCCAGAGAGTCCGAGAGTTTCCCATGCTCCCCTATCACATATAGACCCCTTGTCGTTGTTTGGAGGGGTTGCGCACCACGTGGCAGTGTAGTTCGTGGCCATGTTTCGTATCCTTATGCTCTGGGCCGTGGGGACGTCAACCCACCATCCGGGGTAGGTGAATGATCTCCTAACACAAGAGCTGTTAAGAGATTCTTCAGCCACGTGGATTGATACGTTCGATGGCTGAATAGGGAAGACAGTGGCATCAGGAGTTGGTAAGATCCACGAAGCGGTGCTCGTTCGGTTCACCGCTTCATCCGTTGCCCAAGTGCAATTGGCCACCCACAACTTCGTGTTCGTGGTGTTCATATTTGTCTCGTTTTTGCAGTCTAGCAGCTTCGTAAATGACCACTCTGCGAGTGCAAAATAGGTCCATCTGTTACCAGGTATTTCAGCACGGGAGTACGTAGTGTCATGGTTCATTTTGTTTCACATACGGATAGAGTCCAGTTGGCCTCGGGCAAGCCCACTCCTGCTCCAAACGCAGTTTGTTGGATCCATAACCAAACTGATATGATGAGATAATATCGCCTTTTTCGGGAGAGGAAATCGTATGTTGGGCCGCGCAGTCATACCAGAGTGTGTCGTCCGGAGTATAAAAGTTGATATCTCCTGAGAGCTCGGCATTTCCACATTCGATCGAGTAGTTATTCGCGACGTCGGTTATGGTGAAGTTGGCTGCGCCTTTTGAGGATTGGTTTTTGCGATACCTGAAATTGCTGAGTGAATAAACTGGTGGACGGAAGTCGCGGTTTTCGCATGGATTATTGGCGCTCAGGCAGGTGACGAGGCCCCAGAACAGGGGTAGCAAAAACCTGCAATTCAGTTTCTTCATCTTCATTGCGGCCTGTAGGTGACAGTGAGAAGACCTGAACTGAGGACATGAAGCAGTCCTCTCTTCTCATTATGAGATAACCGGAACCAGGCCGTGGCAAATACATTTCCCCGCATGAGACAAAGTTACACGTACCAAAATGCCTTGTGGAAATTGAAGAGAATTATATTGCACTTCGGATAAAGGCAAAAACCACGCTCGTATGAGTTACCGAGATCCTTCATTTTTTTGAGTGGTTCTGCAGTCGCTGCCGCGTAGTGTTTTGAAGCGGCGACCTATTTCACTATGATTTGACACAAAACCCACTATATATAACTCTTTAACCAACTAATCACTACCTTGAAGTGGGTTAGGCAGTGCACATAATTTGTATCAATTCCCTCTCACCGATGTCATTGATGCTCGGTACCAGTCACGCGAAAAACATATCCCGTCGTCCACTGCCGTTCACCACAGCTTGTGTCTGGTTGACATGGGGTCTTTTAGCAAGCTGTCGGCTTACAGCCCTATCGTCAATTCTGCCTCGCCGATTTACAACCCTCTCTGAAGAGATTGCTACCATCAACAAGGTCGGATGGTGTAGTTGGTTATCACGTCAGTCTCACACACTGAAGGTCCCCAGTTCGAGCCTGGGTTCGATCATAAGAAAATAAATGCGCTGGATCTCTATATGCTGGGTTCTCTTTTGCTTTTTTATTGCTTCGTTCTTCTCTGTTCCACGGCCGTACAATGTTGCCCCCATCACATTGTTACCTAGTATGTTCAAGCTGGGCGGTGACCAATCACTGCTACTGGAAGCACTGGAACGCTGTGGACAGGCATTCTTAAACAGACCGCTCCCACAAACGTCAAAAGAGCCATATGTGCAAGAATCTATGACTAATGAAACCCGATAATACTATTGATCACTCTGATCATGTGAGCAGAAATGATGCATAAGGTTGATAGCACAGGGTTTGGGGAGTTGGGGGTTGTCAACGCCGGGGCTGAGAGCTGGGGTGTTCGGATCACTGTCCGAATTCCCGTCCGCTCAAACATGTAAAAGAGACGCTAGCGCGAAGTTTAGCCTTCACCGGCCCAGTTCCAGGGTTGAGAGCGCAAACAGGTTGAATGCGCCGCGCAGGCTCATCTGCTGGGCCCCACAGATGTAACCCTATCTCACAACAGACACAGATGCAACCCCGGTCTCCCACATGCACCATGTCCAGGCACACAGAAGCGAGCCTTCCCAGGTTCCCTGCCCCTAAGTAAGAGTTGTTATTATGCAGACCTTGAACTGAACCGGTGGGTTTTCTTTATTTTCGGTACTGGAAATCGAGCTGCTACCTGTACCTGGAGCTCTTTCGCCTTAAAAGGCGACGCGGGTGGTTGTTGTGGCTGAGTTTGTGCACATCGCACGTGCTTGTCGAGATTCCCTCCTTTATTCCTTTTCCATTTATCAGGGGTGTCCAGCATGTGACTAAACCGGGGGAAAGAGCCAGTGGTGTGGGAATGGGACGAGAAGAGCAGCCACTGCATTAAGAGATGACAAGACGTAATGACGACAACTAACTGTGAAGTCGCACACGGGAAGCCCTGATTGGGAGTGGCTGACGAAACTATTCTCGGCCAAGCTTGGATCAAATACTAGATTCTCTAGAGCCCCCGCGGGCACTATACTTTCATGCCTGCATTAGTGGCCCGGGGAGTGAAACCGCTAACTACCTACCTACCTACCTACCTACCACCTAGTTGCAGTAACATTTTCCCGTTTCGGGCCGTTCCTAGATAAGTTACATGGCGTGTATGTCATCCAGTCCAATCCGGATACACCCATGAGTTTGGTTGGGACTATTTCGTTTGTGTATGTATGCATGCAGCGGAACAATACGCGGGGAATACGAATAAGCCGCACAGACGATATTCCGACCGTTGCCTCTAGCTCTCAACCACACGCACCTGGCGTGTACTGCATTAGGCTCAACTCTCAGGAGGTAGTCGAATGTGATCGTGACTGAGTAAATGTCACGCTTGTCCCGTGCGGCTAGTTGAAGCAGAGAAGAAAAAAATCACCGGCGGTCATGCCCTCCCCTGATATCGATTAATGCTTCCATTTCCAACCTTTTGCATATGTAAGAGTCGCGTTTGTTCTAAGCGAGTCCCGACGGGAAATGGTCACAGGATTGGCGGGTTCACTACGGCCAAACGAGAAAATAACCCTCCTGTCAGACGGACAAACAGTTCTCGAGATCCGAAGCCTCATGTTGCAAGTTTGATTGGTCCAGCAACCTTGATCGAACGCGCCGATCCTTGCCTGGGACGAGATCTAACCCTGTGTGTGCGAATGGTTGGGGGAAAACCTGGTGTGTGGGCTGATGCTGATTTGACGAACCATTTCTCCGACAAGTTTGGTAGAGCGGGATGCCGCATGGTGAATCGGCCACGACATGGGGGATTGATCTGGGCTGGCCACACTAAGCAACCAGGTATTCGGGCGCAGCCCCCACGACACAACGGATGAACCGGGTAGCTATTGTCAAGACTACACTTTCTTTGCAACGGGTATGCATACACCAAGCCGCGGACCGCTACACGCGCATGTATCCACGCGGCAGCAGCGGCACACTTGGTGGCTTGAAGTTTCTGCCTGGCAGGTACAGTCCCAAAACATCTAGCTGCAGACAAGAACATGTCACACAAAAGTACGCCCGTTTCATGCTCCCGCCTCGCTTAACCTGCCCAAGGTGTGTACATCCTCATCTGTGTAAGGCTCTAACTGGCGTGCTGAAGTGGCACAGCTTCTTCCTACCCTGCTGACAAGAGACCGTTAGGTAACCTTGAGCGTCAGCCCACGCTTTACGCCCTGCCGAGATGCATGCCCCTTTTCGGGCACAGACACCATCGCCAGGGTGAGAACGTCATGGTTGCTGTACACCGCTCTCACATTGGTGTTTTCACTCAGCCTCATGACTAGGTGAACTCTGGCTCTGGATTCGATAGTTCCTCAAGATACATGTATGCGTCGTCACCGAGTTTGAGACCAAAGATATCCGCGCCAATCGCAAGCCACTACCATCCATCTTCACCGGCGCCGTGGTTGACAACCGGTTTCTCGGACCGGAAATGCTTGCGCCCTTGGAGATGCATTACCACGGGTCATTCAAGAATCGTGATTGTTGTGAGAAAGTCTGCCTTGGGGAGGCGAGCGCCGGAGAACCCTCCCGATGGTACCGAGACCTCTAGTCCCAAGTTAGGAGCATGAGCTGGAAGAGGGGGAATCAGCTCTCTTGCGTTGAACAGAGACGAGGAGAGAAGACTCATTCAATAGTTGAGGTTTTCTGTATAAATATGTCCAAGGTTCTTGCTCTCTCTGCCTCCAGTTTGTCTCCATCACCGCTCACTTCTTCCAGCAGTAACAAACATAAACTCAACCAGCCTCTTAAACCACATACTCCAACCTTTATCAACCACCTCACCAAAATGGTTCACTTCGCCCAGTTCTTCACGGCCGTCGCCGCCCTCACCATCACCGGCGCCAGTGCCTTCACCAAGCCATGCCGCTACCCCTATGACAACTGCGGCTGGGTTCTTGCCAATGGCGACTTTGGTACCCTCCCCTTTTCTCTTGAACTTCATCCAGTCTCCGAAAGAACAGAAAACTAACACATGATAAAACACAGGCTACACGTACGCCGAGCTCCAGGCCGCGGCCAACACCACCGACGGGAGCAGAATCTACGATGCCCTGTACAGCTGCGACTCGGAGACGGGTGCCATCTCGTATATTACCTGGTGCGGCGGCGCCGGCAAGTGCGAGACGGGCATTGTGCCCAATGATAACTGTCACTCTTAAGTCAGCGGGCGGTCTAACAAAGAACTTGGCCACTTGATGTTATAGAGAAGGCTGGGGACTGGGTGATGAGCACAAAGATGGGACGGGATCAGATGGTGCGGAGATTGTGCAGACTGCTTGTTTTTTCTGACCGCTCTTTTTTCTTACCCTCGTTTACAGAATACTCGGCTGTCTTGTTTTTAACGGGAAGTCACTTTATCAGTTAGGAAACTCTTGATTTACTTGGAGTGATGCGCTGTCTCATCAACAGAGCAGTCTTGAAATGAGTGAAAGCTCGGTAGATGACATGTTGGCAGGTTCGCCTCAAAGTGTTTCTTCCTGATGATCAAAGTGCTTCTGATTCTGACACTCCGGCACATTTATCGTGGCTGAGTACCTGTCCTGCAGGTATATCAGCAGTCCACACAGAAAGAAACACTTGATCGTCAGGTAAAACCAAACGGCAGTGCTACTTCCTGATTGGCCCATGTAACCCTCCAGCGAGTTCGTGATATGATGGCGGCAGAGATTCACAGGTGGGATTGGTTGTACCGGCCAATTCAGTCAGCCCACGCGATCAGTCCACTTTCATTCCACCTACCTACCTACCTTCCTAGCGAGAACTTTGAGTCGCTGGTTTAGTGTGAGAGAGAGAGATATCGAGTATATTTAAAGCCCTTTTGCTCGGCAACTTCCTTGATACTCTTTCCTGTTTTTCCCATCTTCATCTTTCATCTTCAAATTCAGGGTACAATTCAAAATGAACGACGCAGACATTGTCAGAGAGTTCACTACACTGCCCGCCCCGGCAACGCCGATCCCCGAAACGGTGAGGTCCAACACATTCTGGCTGTTCAAAGACTCGGAATGGAGTAAAGACCGACGAGTCATGATCGATCTTGACGAATACGTCGAAAAGAAGCGACACATGGTCCCCTCATCCATCCATGATGTCGCCACCTGGGTTGCTTACAACCTTCCCGTCGGCACCGTCGTGACCCTGATCGAGCGCATCACGCCTCTCGAGGAAGGGGTCAACTTTGCGGATATCCGCGGATGTGGTGTCTGCCTTGACTTGATTGGGACAGGTAAGACGGAAGCTATTGATCTCAAAAAGGTCAGCATGAACGACAAGATCTCCACCTGGTTCTGGCGGACCGTGGACCTCAAGCGCGGTGCGATCGAGATGTTTGAGCATGAAAACTTCATTGGCGGTCGCGCCACCATCTTCCTTGCGGAATGGGAAGCCGCCAAGGTCCATTCCATCAACGGCTGGTGGATCAACGACCGCGTCACCTCTGTCCGCTGGAAGACCCTTCACGACCGCCAGACCGCGTCCCTCATCAACAACCCGGATGGAACAGGAACCACGTTTGACAACATCAACGGCTGGATGAAGTGCAAGGAGGTTCTCGACTTCAAAGAGCTACGGTTCAACGATGTCATGAGCGGATTCCGCTGGGACGGTCTCATTCCGCTCAAGGAAACCATGAAACCCTTCAAAGTTACCGCCACGGGGGTAGAGTCCATAGACAACGGACTTGAGCACCACAGCAGCGGCCGCAACGAGACTTCGGAAGCCATGACCTCCAGCATTGACTTTAAGGTGGGCACGGTACGCGAATGGTCCATCACCACTACTGAAGAACACGTTGCGGGAATCGACGTGACGATAACGCGCGAAGCCGACACGGGAATCCCGGGAGTGGGAAACCTCAAAGCCACGTGGGAAGTGACTCTTAAGTACACGTACACGCACACGGAGTCTACTACCACCGTAAACACCAAATCAACCGACCTGATCTTTACGCAAAACTTTACGGCTCCGCCACATAGCGCTTATGCATGGGATGTATTTGTCTATGTAGGGAAAATCCCGACGACAACCTACCATACTACAGCGACAAGATGGTATAAAGTCCAAGTTGGCGGATCGGTTGCTGACCCGGAGAATAACGGCTGGTTTAAGCGGGAGGAGGATATCAGTGTGACTGTTTCGGGGATCTTGGCGACGAGATTTGACGGGAACTTCAAGACTTCGGCTTTGTGAACACTATCTATCCTCGAGAGGGAGGCGGGGAATGATGTTGTTTTGTTGAGGTTGATGTGATTCAATGTTTGTTTCAACAGTTTTTGTAATTACCTATGCGCTTATTCATGAGTCATGCCTGCGAGTTTCGTGTATTTATCGTCTGCAGTATTCATAGAATGGTCTTGTTCGCTCTTTAAGTTCCAGTCTGGGTGAGTCTGCAGACAATGTCAAACGGAAGACGGGATGCCAACCAGACCTATGTTTCTGCCTCAGAATTCACAGCTGATGCGATAATACGGTGCCTCCTTGGGAGTTTTACGCTGTTCGGAGTGTTTAAGGTCTGGTTTGGGATTGACTTGTTAAGTCCAGATTTATTTGGCACGGGTTATAAACCGGAGCTTGCCATCGGTGACCCTTGGGATGATCTTTGCGTATAAACACACGCATAAGCGGTGGGGGACTGTGATTTATCTTTTGGCTTCAAGTCTTTGGTTTGGGAGATCTCACCTTTAGAGACAAAGTTCGGATTTGCAATATTCAAGGCACTGGACCTCCAACTCAGAAACGTTGATGTTACTCTTAACTTGAGATGCGGAGATATTTTGTCTGAAACATGAGGCAACACCTGAGGCAAACTCTAGTCAGTGGTAATATAAAGAGCAGAGCCCTGGAAGCTCAAGAACCATCAGCAACTCAAACATCACTCCTTCTCCCAGACACATTTCCTTCATTCAAGCCCCTGGGAGTCAGTTCATCAACGGCTAAGTCGGTACCTGCCTGTTGATGAAGCGAAAATGCCGCAAAGTCGAAAGCCGAACGTACGGACGACCCGGGGAGTCCCAAAAACCTGCGAACCCTGCCGGAAGTTGAGAGTTACATGCGTATGCAGCGGCAACAACGTGTACTGCGATCGGTGCATTCGGGAACATGGAAGCCGTGCACGCGATCATTGCTTCCACCTACCCCCGCATCTTAGACCACCCGAGGAATCAGAGCCACCAGCGCTGCCACCACCAGCCATGCTATTCCAATGTTTCCCGTGCGCTGCAGCTGAAAAGTACTGTCAGGCCACGCCGGGTGAAGCCTGCGGACGCTGTTTGCAGAGATACCACGATGCAAAAAGGTTCTGCGTTCCGACGCCCCCTATGGATGCGATCAAGGCAGAGCTCGAACGGTTGAAGAAGCTGGAGAAAATACGAAACAAAGCCCAAGACGAGGAATACCAAAACCTGAAGAAATACATGGCTGCAAAAGTGCGCGATGCCGGCGTCGCAGACGCCTCTCAGCTTTCTATGCCTCCTCCCCCAAACGTCCCTTCCCATTCCGCTAAATACGGCAAATACCGCAATATTATTCCGGGAAGGCCTCCCCCTCCTCCTCCGCCGCCGCCGCCTCCATCTGCTAGCACTGCCAAGCCAACATCCAAAAGAACACGGAGACCGCAGCCGGGAAAACCTAATTTTATCCCTCTGGTGGCACCGCCGAATTTTAATCCTCAGGCGCCGCCCCCACCGCCCCCGCTCCCGCCCCCGCTCCCGCCTGCAGGGAGCTCCGTATATCAGCCGCCCCGCTCCTCGCGTGAAGCTTCTGTTGCGCCGAGTGAATTCTCCGTCTCGAATTACTTTTCGTATGAACAGTATGCGGCATCTCGAGGCGGGTCGCCGACGCCATCCATGCCTCCTGTGTTTGATCCCGAGTATCCCGGCGCCGGCCCATATCTAGATGTTGATGACAATGCAGGAGGCGGGAATATTTACGACGCGGATGACGATGATGACTCGGCTTTTTACAGCCAACCGCAAGCTCCCCTGCCACAACCGCAGCAAGCCAATATGCAACAACGCACCCCCTCACCGGGATTACCAGTAACCCCTCCGGCTCCGGCTCCGGCTCCGGCTCCGGCTCCTCAGCGAGGTGCTTCGCCGCGACCCAATGTTCGTAAGTCAGCAGGTGCGCGGAGTTCTAAAAGTCCAGCGGGGGCAACCTCAAGTTCTAGCAGTAAGGAGAAACCCAAGAAGAAGAAGAGCAAAAAGTGAGGATGGGTATGTGGCGCACTAGAAGGGAAAGGGCTTTTTTTTGGGGGGGGGGTCACGGCTAGAGCGGGTCTCTGCTGTGGGCGTTACCTAGTTTTCTAGGTAGACAGATAAATCCTTAATAGAACACAGAGGATGATCAACACAGATCACTACTTCACATGACTCGGGTTTCGATACTCACCGTGGATCAAAAGGTGTACTTTCATACCTACATAGGTAAGCACCATAGATGAATCCCCACCCGATTACACTGCGCGTGAGTGAGGGGGCGCATGCATAGGAGGACGCCGATTCATGAACCGACGAACCCCTCTTCCAGTCTCTAGACCACACACAACCCCACGGAGACACAAAAGAGGAATGAAGCAACAACACGGTATGCCCGACGTCAAAAAGAATCTCTCCCGCCGGGAATTGAACCCGGGTCTCGAGCGAAGTCGATGACAAGCTCACATACTGACCACTATACTACGGAAGATTTAACTGTTGGTGTGAACACCAACCGTAGCGTGTGGGCGACTGTTGTTCGGTGGGCACATTTTGGTATATGTATGGCATGTCGTATACATTTATCGGGATTTCCACTCTAGTTTGCGCATCTTGTCTTGTTGGATCACAGTGTTTAATCGCTCTATTTCATAGCTAAGTAAAGAGCATACATGACAAACAGTCGAGCAACCATCCTAGAAATGGCGCAAACCCCTAGGGTTATCTACCGGATGCTTCTTACAGACGATAATCACATCTAGGTCAACAAAATCTCAATGGCCACAGCGCCCTATAGCCACAGGGCATAAGAGCCCAAACTTTATCGTTTTAGAGCATTGTGTAAGCCGGGTAAGCCTTAGAATAATCACATTAACGTCACCCTTTTTCTCCCAACATAGTGATTATCTCCCCGCAACCCCGCTTTACAAGCCTCTGCCGTGGCCAAGTAATCATTCCTTAGTATGCCCCACTTTTATTGGCATGCCCATTGTCACGTCATGAATCCCCAAACAAAACTCCTTAACTCCATGTCGCAACTTGTCTCTCGTAGGCCGGGGCCCAACAAACAACGTCCACAAAATGGCTGCAGCTTCCACATTAATACCAATCTATCATCCATTAGACACAAAGCAAAAGGAGATCCGAATTGCGACAATAGTGCCCAACCCAGACATCACCGCGCCAATAGAGGTCAATCTAGAAGTCGTCTCTCTCTTTCTCCCAGGCCAATACGCTGCTCTGTCCTACTGCTGGGCCAGTCTTGAGGGCACTCGGGATATTATCCTGTGCGGACACAAGACTTCAGTCACCAAGAATCTCTGGGAGGCCCTGCGCCAGTTCCGATCTGAACGAGTTCCAATCCGGATATGGATGGATGCCGTCTGCATCAACCAAGACGATGTGATGGAACGAAGTTCCCAGGTCGGTCTAATGAGGGACGTGTACTCGATGGCGACGGCTGTGCTGGTTTGGTTGGGACCGGCTACTCGGCAGACCGAAATTGCATTTGGATTCCTCAACTTTATCATGAGCTTCGACTCAGTGGACGTGAGCCTTGACGAAATGCCGGGAGAGTTCAACACAGCCGCCCACTTTCTCGCCCTGGGCGAGATATTCCGCAACGTGTACTGGCGCCGGCGCTGGACGACGCAGGAGACACATGTCGCTCGGTCCATGTCGATTCACTGCGGGACATTTTCAATCGGACCTTACAGCAATCTCAATGGTTGTTGGTTGCGGCACGTCACGCAGTACACTGACAGCTGCCAGGCGATTGCGCGTCGGCACCTCGGAGGGGGAAACACCCTCTACAAGACCGTACTGGCCGAGACATCCGCTGTGAGCTCGGCTCTGATCGTTTATGTCGATCCCATTCGTGCAGAAAATCCCTCGCATCTTAATGGATTCTTCCGAACGGAAGCATCTGTAGCGCACGACTACGTGTACGGACTGCTCGGGTTGTTGCCCGAGGATATTGGCATCATTCCGAGCTACAGTCTCAGTGTCGGAGAGGTATTCGCCGATTTCGCATTTCGATTCATGAAGCAATTCGGCATGATTCAGCTGCTACACCTCGCGAACCATAACGCGAGTGATATCCCTTCGTGGGCGCCTGATTTTCGACACCAGATGCTTGCCTCGGTGCCGATGCTGCCGGGTGATTCAAACAAGGGAAGTGGAGCTACCGAGATACCCGGATACAAAATCCGTCTTCTAGGCAGTCATGAAAGTCTATACAACGCGTCAGCCGGTTCTTCTTGCGGGGTCAGGAGCAGGACGGGAGATGTTCTTGCGGTCTCGGGACTCGTTGTGGATCGCATCATCGCCCTTGGCGACGTCATGAACGATCCGGTGGATAGCAGAGGTGACTTGGTTCAAACATTCAAGCTTCTCGCCGGATGGCAAGACTTATACCAAAAGCTATCTCAAGAGGGTGCCTTGGACAATCAGGCTGTTCGATACGACAACCACTTTCAGTTCATGATGGACTTCGTCTTTACCGTCTGCGCCGATATCAGCCAAGATTTCAACGACCCGCATCGTCCGTGGCGCAGGTGTCCGCGGGCAGAGTTTGAGGAATACATGCTCGGGCTGTTCTGGGAACCGAGCAGCTATCCCGAGGGCATTACTTGGGAGGACATGAAACTCAGGCTGACGTGGATCGACTTGCTCGCGGCGAGAAACACGTTCTTCATCACGTCTAGCGGTCGTATGGGCCTCGCTCCTGGAGAGATACGCGTGGGAGATCACATCTGCATTCTCGCGGGGATGCGAATGCCCGTTCGGCTGAGGGGAGTCCAGGCAGAGGGGCAGTCAAGATTTACATACCACGAGCCCGTGTATGTGCAAGGTGAGTTGCACAATGACTAGAGCCCTTTGAGAATATCTCTAGGAACTCACTAATGCAACCAGGTTTGATGGATGGTGAGGCGGTACTCGAAGCGGCCGGGGGGGATCGTAATCGCGTTGAACATGTGTTTGGGGATATATACCTTGTGTAGGTAGCGAATCTGTTATAGAAACAGGTGTGTATTAGGGTCAGTTTCAAGAGCATTGGTGCTATGTCCTTCCTTGTGTGCTCGTATGACAGGGCCTAGCTTGTTCTAAATACTACTACTACTTCAGGCGACTGTTGGTCGGTGCTGAGGGAGTAACGTCCGGTATATAACTGAATCGCTTTCGTCACCCCAATATCTGACTCTCATACTACACCTACTTAATAAGTAAGCAAAGAAAGAAAAGAAAAGATAGAGACAAAAAACAAGTCGAGGAACAGAAGCCAACGCTATCCGCCACAGTATCCTTAGTTACGCTTTCATATTGATAATACCTATTGCCAGAGTAATCGACATATTTAACTCCTCAGGGGGGCGACCAGGTTGAACATCCCATTAAGCTCTGCCCAGAATGCCATCGCCCGCGACACACCACCTATCTACCCACCTATGTCATTAGTCTCAAAGGGACTCTCACCCATCCTAAGAAATGTGCGAACAGAATACTCCTCCCCAGTCTTGGTAGCGAGTGACAGAAGCATGCTGTTCAGCCTCGGATCACCATAGCCTCGAACAGTATCATAGTGAGCCCCCGCGCTCGTAAACTCGACGTACCGCACCATGAATATCTCGATTGCTTCATCGGGGAGTCCAAAGATTTCGTTTCTCAGGATGACTCGAACGACCTCGGCGGACCCGGTACCCATTGCGCGTTCGAGCGCACGATACTGGAGGGTCCCGCGCCGATATAAGAGCCGAAGCGCTTGCGGGCTGAAAAAGTTGGCTAGCGGAGCGGCGGGGGAATCGAGGGACCGAAAGATGAGGAATGCCGCCGTGTCGCGAACCACCTGGTCGACAGTCTTGGTGTAATCAGGAGGAAATTTCTCTGGATCGCAGGCGTCTGAAGAGATGCCAAGGAGAGCATAGGTATTATCCCGAGGGTTCGATGCCTGGGAATCGTGAAATTTGGCTAGGAGGTTGCCCAGCGTCCGGTCCTTGGTCCACCACGAGCCTGCTCGGTTCAGTCCCGGCATGACGTCGATGAGCGCCTTCCTGGCTTGCAAAACGGCGGGCAACAGCCCCAACGCGCCCCGGACGGATTCTTGGTCGAGAAGGAAGGCAGTGACCGAAGCGAATATGTCGCAAGGATGCGACTTGGACCCGCAAATCACCACGCCGGTACTGGCTGATGCGACTTCTTGGATGACCCATACTCTTGTGAACCACGACCGATCCAGGATGTCTCGGAGGGAGGCGGCTAGGGATGCTTCGTCAAAGCGCGACCCGTCCCTTCGACGGCATTGCATGCGCTCAAGCGCCGTCTTGACCCGGTTGGTCGGGTTGGGTTGTTGCCAGACGGTCCAGATCTCGGCGGCCAAGTCCATGAAAAAATCCGTCTTGGCGCTTCCTTCGCCTAGCCATACGACAACGCCTGCAGACTGCTCGAAAATTCGCCGCATCATCCCGACCTGGTGGCCCTTCTCCTTGTCGTTTTCCTGGTCGATACAGATAGCATCGACCCACAGAATCCGGTCCTCCTCCACATCTCTCAGATGGCGCAGTGCCAAGTAGAGGTTTGGCGCGACGTAGAAATTCAAGTTATTCACCACAATCGTAACCGACTTTTCTACCTCGGCAAAGCTCTTGTTTTCATCGTGGTCCCAAAGAGACTGGCCCGGCCCTGGGCTGCCCCAAGTATACGACAGAGCCTCATACGGGAAGCTTCGATCCTCGCTGAGAGAAGTCTCCAGCAATTCGCATGATATGGTGGCGTCCAAGGGGCCCCTTTTTAGGCGGACAAGTCGAATCGTGTCGCCGCGTTCTGTATCGATGGAGGGGTGTCGGAATGTGCTTCCCCTTCTCTTCAAAGGGGACATGAGGATGCCGTCAAGTGAGATTATAAATATGGTATGTGCTTCTTGACATTGGCAGAGTTCCCATGGGGGGGATCGCGTTTGGGGGCAGTGGGGGGTTTGCTGCTGAGGCGTGGGGCGGTGGATGGAGCGTGTTTGGCGATGGCATTACCGTTGCCCAGCGTGGAGGTGGGGGATTTCAAACGACCCTGTGTAATGCCAAGCCAACAACCTACCCTCCTCGATGACATAGCACCCTGACATTGTTACGCGGAAAGAGACAAAGACGATAGTTTTGGCAGGCGGGGTAAATTCCAGGCTGCAGCGCCAGAGAGCGCGGCAGTAAGTGCCGAATTCACGGCCAAGTACGGCTTTAGTTGTGAGAGCCTTGTCGAGGCCCTTATACCAACTAAGGTAAGGTCTGGGCACATGTCTGCGATGGGGAGCGAGGAGTGGTGATGTGGTTGCGAGATATGATTGGAGCCGAATACCCCGGGTTGTGACGGCCCTGCCGCATCCTGCGCCCGGTGAGTCCAGCCAACCAGAACGTTATAAACTCGTCGACATGACTGGCAGACGAGGACACCAGTTTTTGTCGTTTTAGACCAAGATTTTCTTAGGCAATCATTACACAATCACTTTGCAATGTCAGAGCCTCAATGCCACAAGCAGCAGCATCCAGGTCCGGGTTAAAAGGAAGCTTGACTTAAAGCTACAAATGGCTGCAAGGTTGTTGCTGCCACTGTTCCCTATTTATACATATAACTCCCCATCCATCCACGCAAATTTCCCGAATTTCGCCATATCATCAGCTGTTAGTGTGGCCCGACACTAACATTCCAGTAGCCAATGTGCTGAAAATGGTGTCCAGCTATTCCGTTTTGGGGGGGGGGGGTTTGTGTTGTATTCTTGAGGCTTTTTATTGACGATGGGGTTTTGTGGCTGCGGTGGGGTGGCAGCCTAATTACTACCATTTAAGTACCTGCTAAGGTTCCAAGGATTCGTCGTGCAGCGTGTTTCTAACCACAGCTGGATGAGCCAACCTGGGCAAATCCTGAGCGGGGACTGATCCGAGCCTGAGCCAGGGTGAGCGGGATCACATGCGCGAAGTACAAAAAAGGAAATTTTATTTACCCAAATTCGTCGCACAAAACAAGCAAACCAGCTGCGACGCCGTGTCCCAATGACACCGCTTGAACATGAACGCACTATCCAATCTTAGCTCCCCGAGGCTAGGGTTGCGCTACGGAGCGTCACTTCTGTCCGCCGGAAGCCACGTTGGTCGCCTGATCCCGTATTAAGCACCCTTAGCGCCAGACCATAGGTGGGAATATGTCCCGGTGAACGCCAGCTTCGTGTCAGGACCGGGACTCTTCTGCATGTAATATGTAAGTGGTATGTAAGTGGCGGTGATTCTAGTCGAGAATTTAGCGGAGTCTAGTCCGTCACGCTATGGCATGTGCGTTCAACTTGAGAGATGAATGAGATGCACAAAAACCAGGTCCCGGTCAGAGACCGAATTCCTTTCCGCTCTCCTTCTACACACCACTCCAGACATAATTACTGCTGCGCAAAGGGCCTGGCGGCTTACCATCTCCTGCAATGCACTCCCCCGTCCCGTCGGCCCTCCTTCTGGGAGTATTGCCCCTCCTGGTCCATGCTCTCCCCCTCGATGCCGTCGTCGAGGGTAGCCAAAACAACCCAAAAAATGAGCGCGTCGCCCGATTTGTTGACAAGTTCCCTCCTGGGACCGCCATCCTCCGTGGCTCCGAGCGCGGCTGGAACAAGTTGACCGGTCTCACGGCACCGCTTGACTCCCCCGGACCCGTGGTCCAAACCGACGTCGTTTCTGGCAAACCATGCGCCAACATGACGCTGCTGTACGCGCGAGCCACTACGGAGCCGGGAAACATGGGTTCTCAAATCGGCCCGCTACTCGTGAATGAGCTCGAAAATGCCATCAAGCCGCACACGCTCAACGTGCAGGGTGTAGATTACACTGCCAGCTTCCAGGGCTATCTTGCCGGAGGTAGTGCAGATGGAACTGCTAGCATGTGAGTTATATTTGTTCTTCACCACTTCTGCTTCGTTTTCTCCCTCTTTCTTTTCAATGTTTTGTCCAACCCAATGCTCATTCTCACATATCCAGGGCCGGCCTCATGTACCGAGCTCTCGATCACTGTCCCGACACCAAGCTCGTTCTCGTCGGCTACTCCCAGGGCGCCCAAGTTGTTCACAACACGGCCCGCGCCGTCGGCCCCGCCCTCATGAACCAGGTCAACTCGGTCGTGCTGTTTGGTGATCCCTTTGGCCGCAGCGGTCCCGTGCAGGGCGCCGAGGATAAATCGCTGGTTCTTTGCCACCAGGGCGATGACATTTGCCGGAATAACGGCATCCTGGTCCTCCCTCCCCATCTTACCTATGAGCTGGATGTCCCCCTTGCTGCGGGATATATTGCCGCCATGGCGGGGATGCTGGGCGAGGACAGCCTCAACCTATTGGCGCTGAAGGAAAAAGGGGTCATCGGGTCCATTTTCTACTGGGGCGGTCGGTCCGCCAAGTTTTTCTTTTCTCGAATCAGCCATTTTTTCTGGCAGATCCTCAAGGCTTTTAGGCGTGGGAAAAGCCAGGCCGAGAGGAAAGCCGCCTGGACGAGTCCGACGGCAGATATTTGGGACCGAGAAGGAGAGGAAATGCTTCCCCCGTTGAAAATGATTGATAAGGATGACATTTGGAAATATCAGGTAAACCCGCCCATGGCCCCGCCCATGGATTTTGAAAAGGCTGGTAGCAGTAGGGCCGGAAGTATCGCGCGGTTTGACCCTCCCGGGGTTGCGGGCCTGGGTTCACGGAGGCACACCTGGAGTGCCTGAGCCAGCGCCTGGTCACAGTGCTCAAAAATGCACTCACAGCTTGCAAAGCTACATGTAAGCACTTGTACAATTCTACCTCGATAACTGTGTAACTTGATATTTGCGCGCCAGACGGCTGTTTTCCCTCTGTCTTTTTCCAGCACGGTTGGAGTCGAGGGTGGACGGAGCCCATGTTACTATATGTAGCACCAAAAGTTCGAGATTCAAACATCGCCTGGTTTTACATGTACATTTATAAGATTTTTTACAATCTCGACTCTATTTTTCCGCCGATGTAGTAAAATTGTTTGAATCAAGTGTCGATGTGAAGAAGTCGCGAGTTGACATGACATTGAACGTCAACACTTCACGTTACCAACTCCCCGGTTCAGAATGAGGATCGACGCAGCTTCGCGGCACGGCAGTATGATCGCCAGGACAGGTCAACGTGGCACGTCATCCATTTTGCATATCGCATTCCGCATATCACAATTAAATCCCCCTAGTTCTGTGCCGGCTTGCGCCACACCCTCGGGGTCCGCATCTTGCAGAGCATGACGCCGCGCCGCACAATGGTAAGGCTCAAAGTGTGTTGCCATGGTTTGTGAGATCTGTGCGATGCCCACCTTCCCACGTTTTGGAACCCAGGTTTTTTTTTTGGTAACGCATCTGGCGCAGACGCGGGCGCAGGCGCAGCAGGCACGAACACCTCGCAAGAAATGTGGTTTCTGGGAACCGAACCAGCTCATCGGTGCTGCCCTAGGACACGGAATGTCAGATCCAGGCACAAGGCACAAGGCATACCTATCAGGCACCAGACAGGTAAGCCCCAACCACATGATCTTTGTGGCTGCGAAAGTATCTGACACACAGACGTTTTCTGGCGCCTCCAACGTCATGAGATGCGACGAAATCTCCAGATCCGAATCCACGAACCAGGATCTGCGGATCAACCTTGCCGAGGTTGGGGGCATAGACACCAACGTACCTAACTTTAGGTACCTACCTTAGATATAAGAAAAGCTGAAAATCCGCTACAAACACTTTCTTTTTTCACTTGTAGATACCAAACAGCGGAAGATTCACCCTTTTCCATCAGTCATTCGTTCATTTCAAGAGTTTCATCCACTCACTATGAAACTCTTCCAAGGCATCGCGCTGCTCAGCGCATCACTCCACACTGTTCTCGCAGCTCCAGCTCCAACGCCCAGTACAGAATTGGAGACTCGCCAACAGCAATGCACTTCCCCAAAACTTCGCAAAGAATGGAGCAAAGCGACACGCCAAGAACAGGAATCATACATCCAGGCAGCGTTATGTCTCACGACGAAACCTTCGCGCCTGGGGCTGAACACGACGCTTTATGATGATTTTAGCTGGATTCATGGGACATTGTTTGGACAGAGTAAGTTTGTCCTCATCAGACTGGATATGTTTACGTAGTGGGGTTATGGCTGGAGACTAACTGAGTGATCCAGTCCACGGTGTTCCGGCGTTTCTTCCTTGGCATCGGTACTTTTTGCAGGTATATGAGACGGCGCTGCATGATTGCGGATATAAAGGGACAATAATGTTAGTTTGATCCTATCCTCATCCTGAATCTGTGAGCATGGGCTGATCAATATCAGGTACTGGGATTGGGTTGCCGACTCGGCAGCCCCGTCCAAAGCCAAAGTTTGGGATCCCAACACTGGTTTCGGCGGCAACGGCACCAATGCGTCTGGGTTCTTAAAACAATGCGTACGGGATGGACCGTTTAAAAACCTCCGTCCTGCATACTGGAATACCGACTACAATCCCCACTGTCTCGTGCGGCTCTGGCTGCCGTCCCCCGAGGCAGGTCTCCAGGAGATGGCCGGCTACAATTACGGGCCTGATGATATCGAGTGGCTCAATTCCGAGACGGTTTATTCCAGCTACAACGGCGCCATGGAGAGCGGTCCGCATTCCTCGGTTCATATAGGTGTCGGACAGCAGGATGGAGATCTCGGAGCGAATAACGCTTCACCCAACGGTATGTCCCCCTTCCACTTACATTTTGTGAGGAATATTCTAAGAAGTGAAATTTTATGTTAGATCCCATATTCTTTTTGCATCATGCCCAGGTCGATAGACTCTGGTGGCAATGGCAGCAAAAGAACCCCGAAAAGAGAACGTTCGAGTATAATACGTATGACGGGAATCCGGCGGTTTCGCTGGATGATCTGCTGCCCATGGGCGGCTTTGCTCCGGATCGCAAGGTTCGGGAGTTTATGGATATCAAGAGTCCGAATCTGTGCTATACATATTAGCCTTGTACTTGCTAGGCGTTTTGATATCAGGTTCAATTTGACTCTTTTTATCTATGTCTATTCATTAACTTCATGTATGTGTCAATATACAATGTCCCAGCACAGCAATTGGAGTTTGAAATCTACGCTGGCACAGGCACAACCCACGCATTGAACCTGTCCTTCAGAGTCGGTGTCTCCGCTGGTGCCAACCCCCGCTGATATCTCTCGACAATAGCCATCTCAATTGTATGGCCACCAGAAATAACCGCTACGCTCTCCACTGGTGTCATGGTCCACGTCTTGTTGGCTCCCTTCTTTGCTTTGACTTTGACATCCCGCTTTCCGGCGACACGGAGGAGCACATCGCTGTTCGATTTGAGTTCTGCATAATTATAGTCCTGTTAGCTCTGTCCCCATCTACATTCCTCGCGGCCAATCTCGAAACTTTTCCCAACCGAGCACACAATAATTTTTTTTTTCTTCTTCTTTTCATTTTCGGGGTTTTCAGGAAGCGGTAGGCAGTATAAAGGAACACAGAGTAACTCACGCCACGGATTGCCCATCCAGCTCGCCATCGGCCTAATCTCATAAAGATCCACCACCACCATCTTCCCGTCTACAAAAGCCGCCCAGCGCGTTAACATGGCCGTGTGCACGGCCTCAGCATTCGCAGCTGTAAGGGACGCGGTAGTTTTGTAAGCGGCATTTTCCATTTTTCGCACATTCATAATCTCCATTCCTGATGCGTGCATGACGGCTTTTTCGGCAACGCTGAGTTGTGGGGTCGGTTGTATATAGCTGGCGAGTTTGGCGGCGTCCTGGCGCATCTTGGCTACGGCGGCCATGTCTTCTGGAGAGAGGAGCGGGAACATGGGGAAGTGGCGGATATGGGCGAACGGATCGCCAACCGCGGCAGGAGGGGGGTTTGTAGGTGGAGGAGCGTAGGCGGTTGCCATGATTGCTGTCACTGATACAAGAGGTTCGTGTATGTTCAATGATCACGAGGAGGAAAGATGGTATTCACTGACTTTTGGATATCGGGTTCCTCTTCTTCAAAATTTATATCAACAACCCCTGAAGCGTGGCTGAGAAGGATTCGCGAGCCCTTTCCCCGTTTAGGGCAATCCCGCAGAAGCGCACCTGCCAAGGATCAGCCCCAGTTCAGCTCTGCCAACTATTGCCGTTCTAGACCCAATCAGACAATGTTCGAGAACGAAAAGGCGCAGGCTAGGCTTTCCTTACGGGGCATTTGGCGCAATGCTGCATCGGATTGGTGCGAGCTAAAGAACTTTTCATGCCATGGGTCGGAGGAGAACAGGAGAAAACACTGGCGTCCACAGCTTTGCGCCAATGGTCAAGGGCACATCTTCCAAGACCAGACAGGACATGAGATGACTAGACGGCCTATTCGATCAGATCCGTACATGCTTATCTTAACTGGCGCCGGCAAGGCATCGCTGAACGGGAGAAAGGCGGAAGAGTGCAGACCGTATGTACTTCGAACGTGCACAGTCAGTCACTTGGTAGGTAGGTAGGCAGGTGAGAAACTTTGCGATCCACCTTGGTCGCAACTGTCGTTCAGTGGAAAATAAATTAAATGCGGTGATATGCTGCATCAAAAAAAGAACAGATTTTCCCCTCGACCGGAATCGAGCCGGTGACCTTTCGGTTTATGATCTTTTGCAGTTACAGCCGAACGTGATAGCCAACTACACCACAAGGGGTTTTATCTCTGGTTTCCGTCGTCGCTGGAACTCTCAAAACGCAAGGTCAAGACAGCGTGCGGGTATATTCACCTCAGCGCCGCCATCGCGACTTCAACTCCGACTCAACTCTTGTTGATCAAGTACCAAGATTGAATACATAGGTATAGAAGGTGATCTCTGAGTTGCCCGCCATGTGGTGTCCTCTTCTTAGCTGCAAGTTTTAGTGCAGCTAGATCTCTGCATCGTCTGACGCCATCATGTCGCTGCCGTCACCTCAATGCTGACGCTGCACAGTCGTATTGATCAGATGCATCTACGAAATTCACGCAGCAAATCCAATTCTCAGCCGCAAAATAGATTAATTAATTGTCTAGACAAAGAGGGTCGCTCGCCTACGTGGCCGTTGACCTTAACCGCCCTTGGCGAGAGAGTAACCTTTCCCGGCAGGAAGTTACGTTACTACTACCCCCTCCCTCATCTGATCGAGCAATACACTTGTTTTAAAGACCCCTTTTTTTTCCCTGGTTATGGTTGACTGATATAGCCCTGAAAGTTTGACCTGGTTGGTCAAGACCTATATGTAAACATGAAACATCTGAAACAAATCCCATCAATGGTCTCCTCCCCACTCATCATCACGGCCTCACTCGCCCTTGCCGCCGCCGCCGCCGCCACCGCCACTCCCACCGCAGACATCTCACTAACAACCTGCCTCACATCCGCTTCTGTCCCCTTCCTTCTTCCGTCGAACCGCACCTGGACCTCCTACGCCACCACGTATAACGCCCGCCTGCCGTATTCACCGCTGGCCATCGTCCTCCCTTCTACCCCCTCACATGTCTCGTCGGCTGTTCTGTGCGCTTCAGCCAGGGGAGTTCCCGTCCAAGCTAAATCCGGGGGACACTCCTATGCTTCGTTTTCTTCGGGAGGTAACACCGACCAGCCGACGTTGGTGATTGATCTCGAGAACTTTCAGTCCATTGTGGTTGATAAAACGAGTTATGTGGCGGCCGTCGGCGCCGGGGTCCGCCTTGGGAATCTAGCGTTGGGGATCTACGAGCAGGGAAAACGGGCGCTCGCTCACGGGACATGCCCTGGGGTGGGAATCGGTGGACACTTTACCCATGGTGGATACGGGTATTCGTCAAGAGCGTATGGGCTGGCGATGGAGCAGATTGTTGCGGTGGATGTGGTGTTGGCGAATGGGACTTTTGTGAAAGCGTCGAGGGAAGAGTGGAGTGATGTGTTTTGGGTATGTGTCCCCTCCTCCCCAGCCCTTATGTTCCCATACCCCTTTTCCTCCCGCCTTGCTGTTTTTTTGGCTTCCCTTCTATCTTGACTTTCCGCCAATGGCCTGGTTTGCATATCGGAGGTGGTAAACTAAGCCCTTATAGGCCATCCGCGGTGCAGCAGACTCCTTCGGTATCATCACAACCTTTTACCTGCAGACAGTCGCAGCACCCGCCCGCGTAGTGCAGTTTTCCTACGCCGTCCCTGATGCACTGGGATCCGCATCACTCGCGACGGCCACGTTTCTACAGATACAGGCGTTGACCTTTAATGCCTCGGTCGTGACACGCCAGCTTGGCTTTGGGATATTTGTGGCGCCGGATGCCTTTTCCGTGGACGGCACTTACCTGGGCACCCTAGCCAGCTTTAACGCCGTCGTCGCACCGGCACTGCTGCGCGCCATCCGGGGTGTGGTCCCGGTCGACTCAGACGAGTCTTCAGTGCAACAGCTCGACTGGATCTCGTCACTAGTAGTCCAAGCGGAGGCGGATACCTTAGCGGTGCCGGTGCACGGGTACAGCGAGCGGGACAACTTCTTTGCCAAGAGTGTGAGTGTGGCCAAGCCATTTGGGACAACACCGGTGAGAGCGTTTTTCGACTTGGTGCTGGGCGAGGGGCAAAGAACTCAGGTGGACTGGTTCTCTCTCATCAGCTTATATGGTGGGCCGGACAGTCAGATCGGGGCCAAGGGGGACGCGGCGTACGGTGGGTTCGACGACCTTTGGGTGGTGCAAAACTGTGAGTACTCCTCGCCCAAGTCCACGTTAAAAACGCGGCACTTTACTTACAGCAGAATAGATGGCAGCGCCTCTGTCAGCAAGAATTACCCTCAGTCCGGGATCAGCTTCATCAACAAGCTCAACAACGCAATGGCGGACAATCTGCCGGAATATGCTGCGTATCCCAACTATGTCGATCCCACCTACACAAGGGAGCAGGCGCAAAGGCTATATTATGGGACGGAAGTTCTCGCCAGGTTAAGAAAGCTCAAGGCGGTTCTCGATCCGAAAAATGTTTTCCGAAACCCGCAGTCAATTTTGCAGGCTTGACCTTGCGATACGACGAAGTTCCGCTATTCCATATAATCTTCCATCGGGACATGACGACACGAGCAACTGTAAGTACCGAGGCACTACACACATACATGTACTATGTCATCCAGGGCACTTGATACAAGGTTTCAGCAACGTGAATACACAGCATATAGCATCTTAAGATATATTCTTGGTACAGAGTAAGATCAATGTGAAGTCTCCACACCACTACACGTGCAAAGTATGCACCCTAAGCCTTGATGAGACACCTCTTCTTCAGGTTGATATCAGAGCGAGAGTTGATCGTGTTGTGCGCCTTGGGTTCTGTCCAAGCCAGGGGCGTTAGAGAAGGGGATTACATGTTCGATGCAATAGTCAAGTGTTGATAGGAGGGAAAAGAAAGGGACTTACCCTCCAAAGAGCATGCATCATTCGGGTCAAACTCTGTAGCAGCTACCGCTCCACGTTCCCCTTGGACATGAAGTTAGCACTGAACCCCTTGTCCGATCTCTTTGACTTACCGACGACTGGCATGGCGAGCCCTAGGATAGAGAAGGTAGGGACAGCCAAGAGCGAGATCCAAGCGAGACGCATGTTGAAATTGTAAGAAGTGTCAAGACAATGGAAGGTGAGCTGAAGGTTTGAGAGAGCAAATCATTAGGATACTCGCTGTTTCATCTAGTCATAAATAGGCCAGTCTGATCGCGACAACTTGTACCCTTGGGAACTGCGACAGCGATGAGCCGATATCCAACTGCCGAACGAAGGCATCACTAACATAAAGGACCTCTCACTGACAAGGCAGGTGAAGCTGAGTGGGCCACCGTATTGCGTCACTCGGCTATTTGTGATGCGGCGCGGTTTCAGGGGGAAACACACCATTCGATATCACTGTATGTTTCCCGTAGGTTGCTCCCAACAACAAGATTGGAACAAAAATTGTGCATTGCGTTGTACAGAGGCTTAGACAAATTTGGGACGCCTTCCGGATAAATCCCGGTCCAGCGCTCAATCTCTGGTAGGCATCTCGGTGTGCAAGATGGGCTGGTTGTCAACCTTGCGGGTAGATAAGGACGGCTGGATTGCATGTTTCACCAAGTTGATCCGGGTTGCAAAGCCACATCCGGGGGTATTGCCGTTGCGGGAAGCTCACAAGGTGATAGGCAGCCTAGGCCAGTCTGGAAATCTTGTCGTTCTAAAACGCCGTGTTGCTTCACGTTTTGAGCCCCATCACACACACCGTAAATCCAAACTTTGCAATTCTTTGCAGCGTGACAGCAACCATGATCACCATGGATGAAGAAGAAGGCCTTCTCAGCAAAGAAAACCGGCCGTCAGACGACAGAGGCTCTGACCAGTATCTCGGTCATTGTGGGCCATGCTGCTCCTCGACAAATCCACGGCGATGCACGGGGACACGACCTGGATATCTCGCCTCCTCTTACTTTTCAGTCTCATATTTTGTCGTTCTACATCTTTTTTGTCTTTCCTTGGGCGCGTATCTCATCTGTTCTCGCACCCAGGTTTTTTTACCATCGGACAATGCGCTTCTCGGTAAGAATACATGCACTTGTAACACTAGAAACAAGGAGAGACAGCTAACCAACGTCATGATTACTGCAGATTTCGACAGACGATATCCCAACTGGGTTCCAATTTCCTACGAGATCCAACAGGAGGATTTGTTTGCCGCTCATGAGAGCGAATACACAGGCCCACCTAACGAGACCAATACAAAAGCCTGGGATGACCTGATTATACGTGAGTTATGTCTGTCTTTTCTCCCTGTCATGCCTTCACCGCGCGAAACATGGCGAATAAATACTGACTGCGTGTTATGTAACAGCGACGTTCTTCTCTGCTTCGTTGGAAGATCTCCAAAAGACCGGCGAATCCATCAACGACTCGGTGCGTCTCGCCGCGGGTGGATACATTGCCGGTCTGGGCGTCTATCACAACATCCACTGTCTGCGACGTCTACGCATTTTCCTACATAGCGACTACTACTACGACAAACTGAGCGAGGCCAACATGGAGTATCTCCGAGGACATCTAGGTCACTGCATCGAGTCTCTTCGTCGTAGTATTCTGTGCAATGCAGATACGACGCTCTATACTTTTACATGGGAGGACGCGGAACTAGTTCGTGAGGGGATCTATCGGCCGAGACCAAAGTCGAACCAGGATAGGAAATGTGTGAGATGGGGGGAGGTGGAAGACTGGGTCAAGGAAAGACATGTCGAGCTGAATCCGGTGTTACTAAAGCCGAGCGGGGAGGAGGAAAAGATTCTGATGTGACCTTCCTGTCTATCTATCGCAATACCTACCTTCCTGAATAGCCATTGCAAATTCAACGCGCGTCACACTTCAAACGAATGATAACACAAGAGTAGCGGGCGAAGTCGGTGACATCTGGTGGCCTTGCCGTGTGTAGGTGCAGTAGTGATAGTGGATGCCTTGCGCACCGGGCCACCCCCTTGCTTCTAGAATATTGCAGGCAATATGCTTTATCGCTGTTCAAGACCATAAAGGCCCGAAGCGGGACGGCACCGCAGCGAGGAAATGGTTGCGTTTCAGCCTGGTTGGTATTAATTGCTTTGCATTTGCCAATCTAGCTGTGTGCCTGGTCCAGCTGAAGTTGACCTTCTGCAAATTTGTAGGTTCCTTGCCTTACCCTTCAAGATGCAGGGTAATATGTGAAGAACACGAGACGTCAATTTTGCGAACCTATCAAGTTGGAATTCCTGGTTCTTTAATTCCATGAAGATGCTGCTCAGCCAGCTTCATTTAGGTGACTTGTGCTGCGCCAGAAATTCACCCACCACCTTCAACACCCGCTCCGCTAGCCCCGGCTCCAAATGACACATGTGTCCGCCGTCCGGGAAAGTAATCCAACGCACCCTCGGGATGAGTTCGAAAAATGGTTCCTGCCCGATATCATGCGATGTATCGAACTCCCCGTTGTAAACCAGCGTTGGCGCCTCGATCTGCTGAAGCTGCGGGATACACGTCCACCCTGACAGCGACCCATTCAGATTAAACACTGACGGACCATACATGGTTCCATAAACAGTCGTATCTTCCGCCAAATGTCTCAATCCGGCAATCAGCTCCGGGGGAAACGGATCGGCCCGACAGACAAACGATTTGGAAAACAGCGCCGCCGCTTCCCGAAACTGTGGGCTCTCATAGTCGTTTTCCCCCAAACATTTCGTCAGCGAATCCCGGATATCCTGAGGCATCTCCTCTCTCCGCAGCTCGATACTGCGAATCGACAAATCGATACTTGCCAGCGCACTTGCCAACACCAACCGCTGCAGTCCGCGCGGTCGACGCGCTGCATAGGCGGCACCTAATAACCCGCCCCAACTCTGGCCTAACAAATGGAACCCCGGACCATCGCGCAGCTTTAGATGGTCAAGCAAGTTCTCCAACTCGGCGATGAATAACTCCTCTTTCCAAAAGGAAATGTCGCCACGGGTTTCGGGAAGATGCGAACTTGCCCCGCAGCCAATCTGGTCGTAAAATACCACGGGGATACCGTAGCGGTCCCAGAGTGCGGCAAAAGAAAGGAGATACTCATGAGCGGCGCCGGGTCCGCCATGCACCACGACCAGGCGAGGAACTTTAGTGGCGGAAATGTCGCCAAAGATTTTGTAGTAGGTGGTGCAGGGGTTTTTTTGTTCTTTTCCGGGGATTTGTACGGAAAATGGAATGTTGCCTTCAGCGGTGGGGGTTAGGGATGTCATTGTCGTGATTGCTGACACAATTGCCAATGAGAGGAAAAAAAGAAAAAGGGATTTGCAATAAAATAAGATAAAATACGAGGCTTTCAGGTTGCTATGTTTGCGCGTGTTGAGCGTCAGTGCGAGCGTGAGTGTCAGTGTCAAAGTGAGAGTGAAAGTAAGTCCAGTAATGTGAGCTCTACCCACGGCAGATGCTTTATACCTTAGATATCAGGCCGGTAACTGCCGCGGGTTAATCTATTAGCCACCTAGGCTGCCCGTGGAGATCAATCCGCGACAAGGCGTAATGCTTCCTCAGTATCAATTCGGTGAGACCGGCAGTGGCGCAGTCTTTATATCCCGGAGGAGAATAAAAGCGGCATGGTAATTAACAGAAAACCCTGAATGGCCTCTGTCGCAAATCCAGTCACCCAACCGCATATGCAGGAACCCATGACGCAGGACTTGGCCCTTGAGATCGAATAGCCTAATTTGATACCCGTCCGCACAAGGCAGGTACCACAGACAGTGTGCCTTTTGGAGTGTGCCTTCTGGAACGACCAGTATGCCTTCTGGAAAGATCAGTGTGCCTTTGGAGAAATCAGTGTGCAGCTGTGAGCTGGAAAGGATTCTAAAGCGGAAAGGTTTAAAAATGAGCTCTTAAAAATTCTCCGCCTCGTTCTCTCGCTTTGTCTTGTCCATGCTGTCAGAAACGCAACCTCAAAATGTCTAGCGACTCGAAAGAAGGAGTGTACGCCGTCTGTGGCACCATGCTGGGCCTGTCGGGCCTGTCCGTCGGGCTCCGGTTTTACACTCGCCGAAAGCAACGCGCTTCGATTCTTGTGGACGACATTTTATCTGTCGCCAGTCTGGTATGTCCTTCCAAACACTTGCATTGCTCGGTTGCTAATGTGGAATATTTCTCTAGGCCACTTTTATTGGAGCTGCGGCGGTTGCGATACACAGCAAGTCTCTCTCTCTCCTGCACACACACACACAACACTATCTCTCTGCCCCCGAGACAAAGCAACTAACAAGAAATAGTGGTTCGGCGACGTATCATTGGTCATCCCGGATCAACTGAGATACGAGGGGAATACTCCGCCAAGGTACTACATCAACGTCTTCCTCCATTGGTTCAAAACCGAACTGACCTTGTTACCTGTGTCAGATGCAAATTATCTGGAGTATCTTTGTCCTCCTCTCTCTCGCTCTCTCAAAACTCAGCGCCCTGTTTTTCTACCGACGGATTTTCTACATTGGCGGACAGCAAAACTGGTTCAATATCGTCATCCTGGGCACAGCTGTTGTGGTTGTGCTATGGCTCATTGTCTTTGAGTTCCTGACGGGCTTCCAATGCGGCACGCACTTCTCTGCCCTGTGGGACGGTACTTACTTGACATATTGCACCATTTCGTTTCCGTTCCTTTACGGCCTTGCCCTGTCTGATTTTTTGCTGGATATCTGGATCCTGGCGCTTCCCATTCCGAGCGTCTTGCGACTCAAGGCTACGTGGCCGAAAAAACTGGGCGTCCTCGGCATTTTTGCATTATCGCTCATTGGTGTTTTTGCCTCGGGAAATCGCGTGGCCCAACTGGTGCAGTTGGTGAATGGGGGTCCAGAATACCTCATCAACTATGATGAACAACGTGAGTACCTACTTACCTACCTACCTACCTATATATCTGAAGGGCAAACTTTCAATGTATATTTGATGACAATCTAACGTTATTCCAGGCGCCATCACTCTCGTTGTTTATTTCGTCAACTTGGAAGCCGGCGTGTCTCTCGTGGCTGTCAACCTCCCGACGCTTTGGTTTCTCGTCACCCTGGCTACTCCATTCATGCATAGTCTTTCCACCAGACTCTTGCCTTCGACCATGCGCAGTACCGAAAATAAGACGGGTTCTGCGCACAGCTTGACAAAATCCCCGGCAACGCGACCGGGAGGAACGCCGCCAAGACAGGACACGCTGTCGTGGAGTGATTGTGAAGTTGAAAACGGGGATGTTTATTCCTGGAATGTTTCCAGTCATGTGGGGGCCAAGTAGATAAAACGGTGGTGATACCTTTGAGTGGTTGGGTACAGTTGTTTTGCTATTGTATGCGTACACCTGATTTACATAGAGTTTCATATGATCAGATCCTTGCCATCAGTTGCGATTGAGGACACAACAATTCACATGATGATTGGCGAGGACATCTGATGAAGAAACCCAAAATAGCCCGTTTTAAGACACATGGACTTATATTGTCGAAAATTTGGTTCTAGGTTGAGGTCAAGCCGCGGTTTGCCGTCGATCATATAGAATAAATATGACGATCTCACCCCTAGGTAAGCTTTGGTAAGCCGGGTGAAACAGCAAGTGACACTGCGTGCGGGTCTGTCTTTACAGTTTTATGGGACTCTCGGAACTCGCATCTCTAACATGCAGTGTAACCTGGGGAAGTCCGATTTTCCAACGTCATGACGCGAATATATCAGACTCAATCTGGCATCTGCGATCTGCTTCGTCGCACGATACTCGACTCAGCACTCTTTTGAAATATTTTCAACCATTGCGATCATGCAAAATTTTGTCTCACTGAACTTGGGCGATTACCTAACAATCAGTTCATTAATCGGCATCGCCCTTCTCATTTGCGTCACCGCCGTCTTCAAACGCCGCTACCTTTCTTCCATCAGCGATATTCCCGGCCCTCCCCTCGCTTCAGTCTCAAGATTATGGCAGATAATTACTCTTATAAAAGGCGATTCCATCAATGAGTTTTATAACCTGCATCGAAAACATGGCGCGTTTGTTCGCGTTGCGCCCAATGAAGTGAGCGTTTCGCATCCCGAAGCGCCGAGGAAGCTTTTACTAGCACCGCTGCCAAAGGTATCTCCTCATCCTGTCTGTCTGTCTGTCTGACTACCTGTCAGACTGTGTGTACTTTATATATGGTGGAAATGCTAATGGAAGACAGGACAACTGGTATCGCGCCGGCGCTCTACCCGACTACCGGTTCCAAACCACGCTCTCCACCACTGATCCCAAAGCCAAAGTCGCGCGAGCGAAGCATTTCATGCAAGGCTATTCCACCAGCAGTTTATTAACTCTCGAATCCCGCATGGATGAAATCTTTGTTCTTCTCCTAAACTGGATGGACAAGTTTTCCTTGAGTCAAAAACCCCTGGAGCTAGCCCAGTTTTTCTCCTTCACCGCCGCCGATATCACCGGCCAGCTCCTATTCTCTCGCCCATTTGGGTTTCTCGCTAGCGGTCGCGATGTTGACGATACGCTTTCCCGCTCACACAAGATTGTGGGACTAGGGACGGTTGCGGGATATTTCCCGTGGTTGAATAAACTTGTGTCGAACCCGTTTGTGACTTGGACGGGCATCCTCCCCTTTCGATTGATTTTCGTTACTGCACTAAATGCTATCGCGGAGCGGGAAAATACCAACCAGTCGCAAGATGTAAAGCAGCAGGATATTCTAACGCAGTGGTTTGCTTCTCTCGACCAAGGCAAGATTACGCTTCGCGATGTCCAAGCGCAGACTACGCTGGGCGTGCTGGCCGGTACGGACGCCATGTCGACGGGCTTACAGAGTTTTGTATACCACATGATCCGTCACGAAACGGCATGGAAACGCAGTCGTGAAGAAATACGGGCCGCGCAAAGGGAGGGGCGGTGTTTAGATGCAGTGGTTTCGTATGCGGATGCGCAAGAGCTACGATATCTCCAGGCGTGTATCAAAGAATCGCTAAGGCTTTTCGGACCGCTGGGCACGGGGCTGCCGAGGGTGGTTCCGCAGGGGGGAATCAAGATTGGAGAGAGGACTTTTGAGGAGGGGACGACGTTGTCGATACATCCCTAGTGAGTCCTTCCCTTCCTCCGCCTGCAGGAGATTTCAAGAAGCGAAGGCTAGGGGGGGATAAGCTGACATTTTTGTGTCTACCGCAGTACCATGATGAGAGACGAGAATTTCTGGGGATCAGATGCCAATGAGTTCAACCCCGATCGGTGGATGAAGGAGGGAAGCAGCGAGCTCGACAGGTATTACATGCCGGTAAGTTTTCCTTGTGCCTGTTTACATGGATATCAGCACGAAATTGCCTGGCGGTGGAATGGCTAATTGGTGGTTTACAGTTTGGCCTAGGCTACGCAGCTTGTCCCGGCATCAACCTCGCCAAGATTGAAATGTCCAAACTGGCAGCGAGTATTGTGCGAGATTACGATATCCGGCAGGTGAATCCGAAGCAGGAATGGAGTTACGAGGCCTACTTTAACACCCTGCCTCATGACTGGCCTGTTTTGGTGACAAAGGTGCAGTAAATATTCATGTCCTCTTTACGGCAATGAGATTTGGTAGGATGCTGCAGACCAAGGGGGAAGTGTGGTGGGCAGATTATGTAGGTAGGTAGTAGCAAGGCGGCTTGTGCGTGCACGTGGGTACATTGTGCTGAGGTGATATTCGGTGTTATTGAGTCTAGCCAGATATTTGAGGAACGGGGTTCGACAACTAGGTACCTAGGTGCCTACCTCTCTATGTATTGGTGACGATTCAAATCAAATCCCCGGTTTCAAGGACGGAAAACTGAGGTTGCAGATAAGAAAAAAAATGCAGCAATGGTTGGGGTACTTGGAGGAGTAGTAGGCCGAGAAAGTGCGAGTGGCGCAATCAATTTTTGCTGGCAACATTCCAAACTGCTGCCTTGCATGAGAGGTCTTGAGTTGCCACTCCTGGCGACTTCCCGGGGCTGTCGACTGTTGAACTAAGATACAAACGCCGAATTCTCCGCAGTGGATCGCACTGTTCCGTCTCTGAATTTTAACATTGAGATCTTCGAGGTGGTAAATACTTATCCGAAAGATGGACCCCATCGATGGGCAAGCAACATGAGCTTAAGTCTCGAAGAGATCAACAGTTTTTGGCTGCGGACGACACGATATTGGGATGACCAGAATGAGACGCATATGTCGAATTAGGTTTGTGTGGATGAACCGGTCTCTGTCCTGTCCAAGGGTTCTCGCCGGCTGACACGAACATACCTTGTGCTTGAAGTCAGAATTGTGGACACTTGCAAGCCAGGAGTGTGCTGCCGCGTGTCGTAGCGTATGCAGAAACTACACCGCCAAATCTGAGTAGTTGCCCCTGAAGCATGTGATGTTAATAGGCCTGGTAGCAACGCTTCAACCGTTATTACCGTACAGTAAAACCGGGAACCGGCATCATCGGAACCCCTCCAGTCCTCGAGTACGACGTCAGGCTGAGCCAAGCTATGCAACGGTAGCAATCCCTCCAGCTTCTTAGCCTCTTATTGGTCGATGTTTAGTTTCTAGAACTTGACCGGGCGGACCTGTCAGCTGACTGCTTCCTACTGAACCGAGACCGACCGACTGTCTTGAGTTGCACTGAACTGAGCTCCCAACTGTGTACTGGGGTCTTGAACCAGACTCAACAGCCAATACATGGAGGGAGTCAACATCTGCCCCGTGGCCCCAAGCAAGTTCCGAAATGATAAAGAGAGGTTGGTGGCGCGGATGGCCCTCCAACGTGCATTCTCTCCATCAGGCGACTCGGCCAGGGTTCATTCACCGCCCGCTACGGTCGCTCCTCACGAAGCGAACCACCGAGAGTTGTTACCAGAAAACACCATCCAGCTTGATGAAGCTTGCCGGGCGGAAACCATAAAGTAATGGAAAAGGCATACACCCTTGTCGCACAGCCGCAAATGGTCCGTCAGATGATTCGTGATGAGTGGGACTTGGTTGGCTTCTAAAATCTATGCCGCGTCATTGCCATAATGCACAGAGCTGGCAGGCAAATATGAACAAGAGCTGGAAGCTTTCCATTCTCAGGCACCCAACTGTACCTAGATGGACAGTGCAGCGAGCACGCCGTACCTGAGGCTGGAGACCGTTATGCTGTCAGTGTAGCAAGCGGCACAGGAACCCAGCTCCAGGACGCATGGAATATAACGGTAAAGCTACGAGAACAACTTCGCCGTAATCCTGCACATTGTAAAAGTAAGAAAAAAATACTTCCGAACCCAACAAAGCAGAGAGGCTTAGACATCTACGCAAAACGGCGCTGCAAGACTCCAGGGTTTGATACACGTCGGGTGCAGTTACACCGATCCGATTGCAACACAAACAGTCCGATCCTAGCATTCTGTGCCTCTCGAATGTTCTGGGTGATACTACCCTTTTGCTGAGCCTCGTAGAGAGCGCGGGCCAATAGAGTCCGAGGATGCGACGCGGCCAAACCATGGGTTCGGAAGCGTAGCAGGCACGGGTGGCCTCGCATTGCATTAGGATTTGCAAGAATTATGCTACCATGTGGAGGATTAATTTCTAGACATGGGATGTGGTGCTGTAGTCTCTTTATGTTGTCAACATTGATGTTGTTTACAACATTGAGCAGCCGCCATTCAATTTTGGCAGGAAAAGAGGTACTATACGAGTGAGCAGGGTTTACCAAGTTCCAAAAAAAAAAGTGTAACGTCATAAAATACAAACCCAGTAGAAGAAGCACGGTGCACTTGTCGAACCATGTGAGAATCCAACAACCCTCGTGTCATTATGTGCCACCCATTCAGCATTCCCATTACGACATGAACAAACACAAGATACAACATGCGGCGGCGGCGAAGAAGTAAAAGGGTATGACATTGACACCACCGCATCAGTTCCATGGTTAGGTCAATACGCATACCAGGGTGAGATGGCTGAATACGCTGATTATCGAATCATTGACATGGACTACGTGTGATTTGCCTCGTTGCCTAGCTTCCCTACCTACCTACATGGACCGAGCTTCACGACGTGCCTTTCGATGTCTTGTGCGTCCTTCTAGGTAGCTTTGTCCGAGTACGGTAACTCTGGTTACTGGATATCATTGGCCCCTTGTCTAGTGGTAGGGTTATGGGTTCCCTTCCAGACTTGCAACTTCTTCCCGCCGCCAGTGGTTGATTTCCATGACTAAAACCTCCCAATACATGAACGAGATCCCTCATGGTTACCATGGAAGGTATACACATCCGGTTTTGTGCCTCTGAAAAGCCATAGAAGAGGCACAGCATACGAATCATCCGGCGCAAACCAGAGAACCAGCTTCACAAGGCCCAAATAAACCTTGTCTGGTAAGCTGATGGATGCAGGCAGTGCAGATCGTTTCTAGGAACTGACGCTCGAGCATGGAACAACTCGGCATCGCCGGAAAGAGGTATGCCTACCAGATGGGCAGGTAATGGATATCAAGTCTTGACTTGCGGCGAGTTTACGCCTGTTGAAAAAAAAAGTATAAGAAGGCGACAAACCTCCCAGTTCAAGACAAGAAAAAAACCATCAACCAGCATCTTCACACTCACAACTCATCATCACTCTCCACTTCAAACCAACAACTCTCAACACAAGTTTTATCTTGTCTTCAACTTCAAAACCGCAAAAATGGTCGGATTCACCACTGTCATCACCGTTGTTGCTGCTGCCCTTGCCGGCAACGCCGCTGCTCAGTCTTGCCAGGCTGGTCGCAAGTACTGCGGTGCCACTCTCCTGAACGGCTCCAGTATGTCTCCCCTTCAAAAAATCTCAAAATCTGCATGAGATCTCTCTCGAGAATGGCTTGGTTAGGGACTGGTGCTAACAAAGGCGAATAGACGACGCCTACTGGCACAACCAGATGCAGACGGCCCAGCCGGGTCTTGACCAGGGCCGCCGCTGGGACGCCCTCTGGACCTGCCAGTCCGGCAACAAGCTTTCGTACGACGACTACTGCCCCCGTGTCAACCAGCTGTGCCAGCCCAACCGCAGCGGCAAGTGCTCCGGCCTCAACGACTGCTGCGCTGCTTAAGCTTGGACATGATCTTGCGTCGGTTATCAAATCAAATGGTTTTTTCCTCAACATGATGGGGTGCGCGCGTGCACTCCAGTCAACTTCCTGAGCTCGAATTGGCACAACAAAGACTCCGAGCAAATCTGGAAAATGGTGATTGGCTGGTTGGTTGGTTGATGGTGGGTTTCTCAGGAGAGGAGAGGAGAGGGGGTTTTCGGGGCGGTGGTTTGGAGAAACATAGAGTTCCATTCTTCTTTTCTTTCCGTAACCTAGCTAGGTGAATTTGACTTTGGGCCCATTGTTTTCAAGATTTGAGTTTTGCCATTTGCTTCCGTTGAAAAGCCACATGCTTTCTTCATCGGTGACATGGGCAATCCAATTATCCAGCATACAAGCGCGGCCGTTGGATTTGGAGATGGTCAACTTGACTACCTTACCTAACCTATCCTGTAGCTCCTCGTAAGTTTTGTGCTATCTCTCGCTTTGAGTTGAACATTAAAGTCAACGCGGTGGCAAGCGTCTAAACCTAAGTAGCCACTGCACGTCCGGCCAGATCCAAGTTGAAAATATGGAGACACTGCACTTAGCACTCAGAACTTGAATCGCATCTTCTCAACTCTACAACTAACGGCGACCCCTGTTAAACGCTTTTCGCATCGGGGGTTCACAAAGCAACCTACACCTTCAAATAGTCGGGCCGAGGATCTGAAAATTACACGATGTCGTGGAGACATGAAATGTACCCGGAAATTTGATGTTCACTCAGCATGAGGTCGTGGGAGGCGCTGGACATGATTGAAGCTTCTACACATGTACGCAAAAGACCCCCTTTTTTTTGGGGGGGGGGGGGTTTTTCTTCATCACCGTCAAGGCCAGGTTGCACTAGGGCCTCCCTCGCCTCCCTGCCTGCTACAAAAAATCAAAAACAAGAAGAGTCCGCGAGCGAATCGACACACACACTAACACAAGACTGAACAAGCCGTGCTGGGCAGCGAGAAGTGCATGTGTGTCTAAGGACTGGAGGCTGGAAGCAGAGGGAATTTTGCCTGCCGACAGCGCTGGGTGCACATGAGCTGCATGCCCTCCCTCCCTCCACCTATCGCCACATGTTTTCAGGTTCGCGGATGGTCCCGGGCGCTCCCTAGGGCACACACATGCACGAAAACCCCGGCCCGTGCCTGCAGAGAAAACCTGGAAATTCATTCTAGAAGAGCTGTGGTCCATCCAGCCCTGAACCATTCTGGGCCCAAGCGCGCAGAAGCCAGACCAGAAATGGAAAACCTGGACGTTCCAAGGCTGGTAGTCGGATTCCTTCAGCGCTCTGACCCAGCCCTTTTGGGGAGCTTGGGGAGCTTGGACGCTTGGGTCTGGTGGCCGATCAGAGAGATCAACAGGCCTTGCTCCGTAGGGTGTGGCTCGTACGGCAAATTCCGCAGCTCTGCAGGCTTGGATGCACAAACCGCACCAATCATGGGGAGTTGTCTTTGCGCGCTCAGCCTGCGAAATGCTCTTTTCAGCGCGGTGGGCCGAGATGAAATGCACAGCGCTTGCATCTGGGAACGCGTGCCAGCACTGCTGAGGGCGTCTGAGCTGTCTGCCATGGCATGTCGTGTTGTGGCGTGTCACGGCGTCGAGATGGCCATAACCGCTTGATGCTGGCCACGGATGGGATCTCAGACACTTATAATGTCGGGGGAGATGAAATGACCCCTCCCATGTCGTCCCCATTCCACCTCGCGATTCATCACATCCATTGAGGGTGAAACACATCCCTCGAGAGTAAAACTCCATGGCTCAACCTCCACCTGGTCCGCACCCCGCTGGCTTGCTGGTGCCACAATGGGGCCTTATCATCGCATCCTTCATCGTCATCCTTCTCCGGCTCAATCTCCGTCTGCGAATCCAGCGCATCTCGCTCATGGCCAGCGACTACCTCATGTGTTGTGCCTGGCTGTGCGCTGTAGCCACCGCGTCTTTTGACGTTGTGTTTGCCCGCATGGGTGTGTTGGATCCTAATATCGATTACTTTCTCACTCAGTATCAGGGGAGCCCCGAGGATATTGAATACATCCTGAAGGTATTTCTACCCCAACCCTGACAGAGACAGCACATGCGGAGGGCCCAGTATTGAAACTTCTGCAGCTCTTATGGACGAGCCAGTTCCCATTCTACATGACCTTTACCTCGCCAAGGCGGCCCTCTTGTCGATTTACATACGGTTATTCCCCACCTTTATGAAGAAGCGACGGATCGTCTTGTGGGGCATCATCGTTTATTGTGCTCTCGCTTTTGCCGTGACCATCTTTTCGACGCTGCTCATCTGTCGGCCCATTCAGGGTAACTGGTAAGCTCACACCTTCATTTCTAGTCGGTAACCGTCATGAGTACAAGACTAACACTTGAGTGCAGGTCACTCGATCCGGAAGTGACATGCGATGGGTCTCTGGTGGTCAAAAACTTTTTCATTGGCTGGTCTTTACACTTTGCAGGGGATATCATGAGTCAGTGTTCTTTTTCTTTTTCTTTTTCTTTTTCTTTTTCCTCTTCATCTTCTTCTTCTTCTTCTTCTTCTTCTTCTTCTTCTTCTTCTTCAAGCTTAATCACCGATAATTTACTGACCAACATGAGTCACAGTCTTTATCGCCCCGTTCACGGTAGTGCGACATTTGCAAATGAAACGGGCGCTCAAAGCCGGTGTCTACTGCACGTTTCTGCTCGGAATCATCAATATCGCTTTCTGTCTGACGCGTTTCTTGACGCTGCAAGAAGGGGCGTTCACTTCTACCCCGAGTCTTTCTCTTGTTGGTCAGTTCTCCCTTCACTTCTCCATCCATCTCATCTAGGTCTCAGAACTGACTCTTTTCCCCTCTAGAACTCTGGAGCGCTTTAGATTGTAACATTAGCGTCCTCGTCGCCTGTTTACCTTCCCTCCGTCCGTACTTTCAACGCAGCATCTGGAAGGGCTACATCTCGAGCTTTAAATCGAAAAGGCCTGGGTTCTCCAGTAAGAGCCGGAGCGGGAACCACCATAGCGATCACAACACGAGTGGGCACCGAAATGGAGGTGGAGGTGTGTTGGTGTCAAAACAAATCGCCATTCACCTCGATGATCCTGAGGCGGCCTATTCGTTTCCGGAGAATAGCTATGCTCGTGCGAATAGCCGACGCGGACAAGGCGGTCATAGTCATGGTCAAAGTCAAGGCCAAAGTCAAGGGTATGGTGAGAAGCCGGCACTGAACAAACATGGCTCGTGGGAGGACAGTCCAGCCGATGATGTGAGTGGGCGACTCAGCGCCGGAGCTAGTGATATCGAGTTGGTGGTGCAGACGCATAACATGGTGGCAAAGGAGTAACTCGAGGTCTGTGTGCACATCAAGCATCAAGTAGATACCTAGGTACTTGTAGCGAATTGATGTTTTAGGAATCCCGCGCAGTTCTCTCTCCATGTCTTGTGCTGCTGCTGCAGACCGAGCGATGGCTCTTGGTTACCTAAACAAAAGAACCGAGTTGGTTTCCCAAAAAGTACCCTCCAAGATGCAGCTATCGGGCCTGATATATCCCAAAGCGGATTGGTGCTGTCCATGCTGTGTGTGGCTGCCCGATTTCTGATGCGAAGGATGGGACACAGACGCCCAACCGTTCCCGATGCAGGTTTACCAGGCTCGAGTAAGAACATGCGCATCCACGCCAATGCTGATTCTTTACGGAATTACCCTTTGCCTGCCCGAGACCAGAAGTCACACGGCAAATCCCGACAGCATTGGTGCAACTGACAAGGGCAACTGAACGGGGTCAACTAGCTCTGCTTTCGGATGCTTAGTCAGGACCATGATGCCTCCAGTCTGCTGACCGCAAGCACATTCTGAAGCTCAACACATACGTATCGGCGGCAGCCTGTAGACCCGGTTGCTCCTTTCCGAGAATCTATGCAGCCAAGTTTTGAGGCGCAACAGTCTTGACCTCGCTCCAATTTATTAGGACTAGATATGGCACGACAACATAGCCGATTGAATAATCTGATTAAGTGCAGACGACCAAGGCGCTTAGGGTTAATCTAGACTACCTAAACATGTCGACATAAGTCGATATCAGAACTAGGGCTTCCCTGCTGACGCCCATTGTCTCATGCAACATCCGCGAACATGTATTCTTAGGCACTCATCCTAGGTAAGGTACTCATTGCCCAGACCCCCAGTTCTCATTGACAGTATAAGGTACTCTCAACAAATGCGTCGAAAACGTCGGATACGTCGGAAACGTCGGCATGGGCGGCGGCGTCCTTATCGTCTTCGTCGTGCTCGTCGTTGGAGTCGAAGTCGGCATGGTCATGGGGCTCGGCATTACTATCTCCGTCGGGGTGCATTTCATTGGTAGTTCTGTAATCGTCGTCCATATTTGCACTCCGTTATCTTCCAGAGTTCCCAGTGTTATTGTGGTACACTTCGATGCTGAGCATGCCGGGCGAGTCGGACAGCCCAGGGCGGAAGTGACCCGCGGTGTGGTCGGGCAAGCGGGATTGAAACCGGGGATCGTGAATGTGGTAGGGCGTATGTCGACGGTGCTAGTGCAACCCTGTGGGGGAGGGGTCGAGGGGCCGGTGCAGGAATACATGTAGGGTGGCGGCACGCAGGGAGGAGCGAGCCAGATGGTGGAGGTGTAACATGTTGGGCAGGGCGGTAACCCTTGAGCCATGGCACTGGGACTGTCAGATCGAGACGAAACAGCGATGACATGGTTGATATTCTGTGACTTACACGACCAGTAACATCGTCATCGCCGCAATACTTGAAATGCGCGCCATCATGAGTGAAGGTCAAAGCTATCCGGTTAAATGGCCAGCGAAAAAGTCAGTGATGCAGCTGAACTGGGCGACAGGGCCACTATATATAGCCGCATCTAGTTGCATCTAGTCAGTGACGTTGCACTCTGGGTTGAAGTCTACTATTCCCGAGCTGGATCGCCGGGACGATAACCGAGTCGCAAAGGGTAACTTCGGGGACATGTTCCGTGTTCGATTAAGGGCCAGGCATCCAGACCCTGAGAAGAGCTTCAGACACCTCACGCACCCCTCAAGAACTCAGTAGCCCGGAATTCTATCGTTAGGAGAGCTGAATATGGACTGCAGAGTGAGCGCTGACTTATGTGGACAGATGAGTGCAAGAAACAGTCCTTTGAGTTTTCCGCCGGGAAAAAAGTCAGGAATAAGTTGACCCCCCCTGTTCTGGCCCCCCCCCTGTTCTGGAACATTCTGTATCATTCTCAACACCATGAAACTGTCCACAATCTTTTTATTTTCGACTGCCAACGCCTAC
>Ga0247765_1000189_pt1 | contig 49758 bp, 61 predicted proteins | sample UWRJL106311C6_FD_179949 | JGI IMG/M metagenome (GOLD analysis project Ga0247765, IMG submission 179949) | Plant litter microbial communities from Arlington Agricultural Research Station in Wisconsin, United States - UWRJ-L106-311C-6 | ecosystem: Environmental > Terrestrial > Plant litter >... | reverse complement strand
AGTGTACCCAGTCTCATCAGTGCGGGAAGTAACCTTCCAACTCAGCGACGAAGGACGAATGGCCCAATGCGGCACTCCTTTCTGGAGCCATGAGCGATGTTGGCGACTCGGTCGTATGTAGGAGTCTGGGACAAGCCAAGAGAGACGGGGGAATAGATAGCGATCACACCGCCCCGCGTTTCGCGGGCGATATTGACCCGCGTTCAGTGGATAGCGCAGATGGCGTAACGGACTGGGCACTTCACCAGTTCGTGCGATGAGCATGCAAGAGCGCTGCAGAGAAGCGCAGCAAGGAATAAGCTTCCAAGGCGTTCCGGACATCTTCGATCGGGGATCCCGCCCCATTTCTCACACCGAGGGGGAAAAATACCAAGCGGGCAGAATAAAAGAGCCAAGACAAAATGGTAAGGGTCATGGGTCTGTCCACGTGCCGTATCCTGCTTGTCCCACAATAGATATTGTCCAGCACACTCGAAAAATGTAACATCTAGTTGAAACGAGAGGGAGACTCATCGTGGGGATATTGCTACGCGGGGGTCGTCGCTGCCAGCCCAAAAAAGTTGGTGTGTCCACCTGGCCATTGAAACTTTTCTACCTCCATCGTCGCGAGCGCAAGAACCCCCGAAGAGTGGGAGTGGATTGGCACCTTCCTAATCCAAGCGGGCATTCAGTACAGCACACAGACCACAATGCACTGCCAGGAACCCTTCACCTCAGATCGCATCGACATCATCTTCAGCCTGCGTGCATATCGGCGGCTCTGCAAGAACCTTGACTTCTTTTCTCAACAAGACAAGGCTAGCAGGTGCAATTTGGTTGGCTACGACCGTTTTCACCCCCGGCCAAGGATCTGCTTTTGAATTGCGTGTTACGCGCCGTTACCCAGAACCCTGGTCGTTTCACTTGTGGCAGATCCCAGGGTCCCCAGTCTGCATCAGCCAAAATGACGTCCCTTTCCTGACCACCTGATGAGGGGGTCCCGCCGCGAGATGCCGACCTAACCTTGAATAACCCGACATGACAGCTCTCTCCGGTGCAAATCCCAATGTGACGGATGGATGACTGCCGTATTCTCCCACCCCATGTCCGCACGACACATCCACGGCATCCTGACTGGCAATTTGTCGTCTCCTCATCTCCCAATACGATGAGATGTGCGCACAGCGTGGACCCGGGACGCGGTCGGGCACCATCAAGGGCTAGCTAGTGTACAAGTGGGCTTCCAAGCAACAGCCGTGAGTGGACAGGTCTTTCCCAGGGGCTTCTGGCTGACCGCCGTGACATCCGACGGCAGCGGCACCGATAAATCGAGGTCAGAATGGCCCGGTGCCAGCCCCAGAGTCTTTCTTCCAAGGCGTTGCGGTGGTCTCTCACCGACAAAATGAGTCAGAAACGGATAGCCGCTGAGTCTTCGCTCATCGCCGCAAGAGACCTCTGGGCGGGCGAAATTGTCCCAATCTTCTGACCAGCTTTTTTCTCGTGCGAGCCCGACCCTTATGTCTATTCTAGTTTCTGTTTCGATACAGGTATTTTTGAAGTTGGGAATCAATCGCATCCCCCCCCGAGCCCGCTCTTTTCAGCCCACGCTCAGCCGGGCCGGGGCTTCCGGGAATGTGGCCGGGGTTGTGCGAAAGGGCTGTGTACAAAGGGGTACCAAGCGCTCAATCAACCACGCCACAATAGGCTAGGCGTTGCTCGACGGGACCGGCCCGCCCGCTGTCCGCGCAGCATCCATGGAGCATGTTCTACCCTCTGCAACTGTAGATGGATTCAAGCGCACAGAACGCAAAAGTAGCGGAGCCATCAACGCCAGTTTCATGGGACTACGACCCAATTCTGTGACTGACCTGGCCGAAGGTACCTCGCTCTGCATCGCGAATATGCAAGACGGCTTCAGCATTGCCGTGAATGAGAGGATCGGAGGGCGTTGCGCTGTGTCTAGCTGGGCAGTCCCGGTGATTTCCTCCGCGGCACTTCCAGTCGCTGCCCCGAAAGCACCTTTGGATGCCCTCGACGCACTGCAGACACGGTTTTGCACGTATAATACCAGGAATAACACCCCGCCGCAATGTGACTATCGTTGCCGCGCCGCTTGCACGACCATTTCTCAAGAGTGAGGCCCCTCATGCATGGCGAGCCGAAAACGAATCAACCCTGTCAACAAGGCGGGGGGTCAAGCGATATATCGACGCAAACATGCATCCACGAAACTGCATGCAACACACAACACTCTCCGGCACAAGACCGTATACGACCCAAGACGAGAAAGCCAGTATCATGGCCGTCGCCACACAACAGTGGGATGGTCGATTTGGCTTGATCCCCCGCAGCGGGGTCAAGTCGTCCTGCATCACGCTTGATCGGGCAATCAAAATGGGAAACGAGTTGACACAAGCAAATGTCTGGTTGATGCCATGTCTGATTAACTAACTCCAATCGCCGGCCACGTTCGAAGTCCTCGGTACCAGGCTTGTTGGTGTTGACAATTCCATGTTATGTAGGAACAGGATGCACTTGATGGCAGAGATGACAGTTAACTCTCCACTAGATATCCATCAAAGATCGCGTAATTTACGTAGGCTCTGTTTTCTGGGATAAAACAACTCAAAAGAGCGTCGTGCAGCACGCTGGCATCGTTGGTGGGGCCGCAGGGTGGTGTTATGAGAAGCGGCGCCCCCAAAAGTCTGCGCTTGGGCCCGCTGCACATCATTTCCCGGCAAGCTGACTAGGATGAGGTCGATCGCTGTCGTGGGGTAGCGTCCTGAGGACTTGCTGTTTCAACAGGGTGGCTACACGGGTAACTAGTGTAATGTAGGAATGTAGGAATAGCTTTGGTCCTTTACGGCGCTGTCTGGGATGCCATCGACGACGACGTTGTGATATGGGATGCTCTTCCATTTCCCCCTCCAACCTGGAATTCGCTAACGTTGATGCGGCATCGCGATAGGCAAGGAAACCATCCACCCAGCACAACGAAAGGCAAAGCTCCAAAACGGAGAAAGGAGGTTGGAGAGTGTATTGCCGAGCCCTTGGCTGTTCTGCCCACACTAGTGGACCATCTTCAACGCTCGACGTGGCAACCTCTGGCAGCAAATCCCCCAAGAAGGGGGAGAGGAGTAGGCGCCATCGTGAATAATACCTAGGCAATTACAACGGGGAAGAGGCACACAAGTTTCAACTAGCCACCAATGATGCAGGGAAGATTGGTCCCAGCCAGTGCAGCCTGCCCAGGAATCCCCCTCCTGATCGTCATGCAAATGCAAAAAGATGGGCAAAAGCAGCTGATAGGCCACCCCAGACTATTCCTTGGAGAGTTTCGTTGCGGGAAATTTTGAAGGTCTAGGGGAACAGAAGGCAGTATACTGTGCGGATATGGCCCGCACTAAAAGTACACTGGAGTTTGGGCTTTCTCTTTTGCCGTCGTCCCGCTCGAGAACTTCTATTATTAATAGCGTATAAGTGTGCTTCCGCTGGTCGTCGCTTCCAGAAATGTTCGATTTCTCTCGTTCCTACTCTGGAGATTGGGTCCACTCTTCGCATGGCTCCGCAAAGGGTGGGTCCATGACGTAGTCGCACGTGGTTTGGGTCTCTTCAATCCCTCGGGTTGGGGCATGGTTTTTTGGGTCGGTATTGATTTAGTGTAGTCGGAAGTTCGGCATGGAAATGGTGTGACTTTTCTGGTGATCTCCGCAAGGCCAAGCCGCAAGAATGATATCAAGCTGCTCATGTTATGGTGAAACAACGCCGCGCATGCACCATCTCGGTGGAAAGACTTTTTTCGGACGTTCTAGTTGAAGTGCTTCGCACACCCTGCTGCAACATCCCATCCAGTTCCTCACCAGACCAACAGATAACGACAGCTAGGTCGAGAATCAGCCACAATTCCCTACACTAGTCTCAGAAGAAAGTAAGCCCAAGCTTGGTCCAGCTGCTGCCTGCCCGAAGAGTGTAAACCCCGCCTCATACTGGCAATACCATGCTATAGAGCTGCATGGTGGTTGATGGACGCTACAGGAGTCGAGAAGCGAATGCTGACCCCGCCTTCTCCAACCCACCAGAGCACCAGTTGGCAGAGTGATTTTTCCGTTGACATCGAAAGAGAGGACCGAAACAAATTGAGACTTGCAGATGGAAGTTGGGGTAGACAGTCAAGCTTCCAATCGTCTGCATGTGCTCACGAGAACCCTACCTCTCTGTTTTGAGTTGGGCCTGCGTCTTACATGGACTCGCTCGAGTGGACGGTTGGAGCGACGCATCCTGCTCCTCGTTGGTTCTCTCCGCAATTCGCATCGTTAACACCTCAGTAACCATACTTCAAGCCCGGGACACGCTACACCTTGGAGTTAAGCCGTATGCGGGGCAGAATCACGGACCAAACAAAGGCTCGAATCTCTATCCAATTCCAGCTCCGCGCAGACGCCCGCAGATCAGCATAGGGGAAGGGGGGTGTTCGGATTGCCGCGCCTTCACAGGCCACCCAGAGTCGGCCCGTAACGTGGAGCCAGGTCGGTGTGTGTGAGCTGTCAAACCGTCCCATCCTCACTCGATGCCCCCCGCGTGCCTGCTTTGAGGCCGCGCACAGAGGAGCATGGAGTACCTCGGCAAACACATTTATACAGGAAATGGCGACACGACGCTGCTTTGTCTCTTGCATTTCCGCCTCTTGTTCGTCAAGGTCCCCGCCTCCTCGTCCTTCTCAAAGATCGGCCTAACCTGCGACCGGCTGCAGGCCGTCGACGTGGATTGGTGGTCAGACGGCAGGTACTGGCAATTCATACGGTCCCGTGCAGCGAGGAATGGTCTTGAATTGACTGACAACCAAACTTCGGGACAGCTACGAGGCTTGCTGTTGCTGACCACCTCACTCAGGCCTTACTACACAACGACGCGTTTACTCGTTTTCTTGTATGCGAAGGCGCTCCTTCCTTCTATTTCGGGTGCCAGATAGGTAAAGCAAATCAGGGAAATATGAGCTCGGAAATCAGGTGCAGGCGCGGTGCATGGAGAAGCAGCATCCCCCGCCCCCTCGTTCGGTGAGGCGTCTCGATTTCCCTGTCTCCGGATTTCGGTATACCGTATCCAATGGTTTATCCGCTTGTGTGACCTGACAGATCAGACGGTGCTGCTTGCATGTGCTGCACTTCTCGGGAGGGGACAACGCAAAATGTAAGACACCTTGCCATTCTTGAGCCTTCTGACTCGACGTCTCACGAAGAAGCGCCGACAGGTGCGTGTGTAAGCGTGGGAGTGAGGGAACTTTGTGTCCCGTGGATTATCACATGAGCCATAGGTGATGAGGTGCTCCCCAGAGAATGCCCACAACCGTCGCAGGCGAGGGACTGCTGTGCCAATCCGACACGTTCAGCCTCATGCATTGGTCAGCCCGCCCGCAAATCTTAATGTGACCTATCACTCGCTCACGTCGCACAGCGGTGGATGGCCGCGTCTTTGCCTGGGGTGTTGACTGCCGGGGGCATCTTGAGCCACCACACAAAGCGAAACCCGCCCTGATTTGACGCTACTCGCAGCTGCACGCTGATTTGGGGCCCTGCCAACGTGCAGTCAGAGACTGCCTTTTGGTATTTACTGGTGAAAGAGCAGGTACGAGTGTGAAAGACGTCCATGTGTAGCGGGTACATTGCCCCTCCTGCTGCGGACTGACCACGCCGCAGCAGAGCATCCCGCTACCTATTCTGCAGACGCACAGCATTTCGACCACCATCGTCGCGTCGCTGGTACTTCGCACCTCTGTCAGCAGCAATGCCAGTCGCAAAATGTTCCTTCTGTCTGCAGTCAAGGACGAAATGGTCCAAATTGAATGTACCCAGTGTCTTCTACTATCTCTTCAGCGTATTCTTGTTGCGAAGTGAATATGACTGCTCGGAACGATAACTGCCATTCGCGCAGTCTGCCTCGGAACCGGCCAATGTCTGGTTTTTGCTTTTATCTCCTCCCTGCCTGTTTTTTTTTTCCATCGCGGAGCCGACGGAACGGGATGATGTGCTGTTACATTCCCGTCCGACGTTTCCGGGACGGGCCTCCCGCAAGCAGCAAGACCGCCCCATGAGTGTTGACAGCGGACGGGCGGGCAGCGGGTGCGAGCGTTCCCGACGAAGTTCGCTCGCCATGTCTCTGAGTCCGTCATGATGCTTGACTTGGGAAATCGAAAATGACACTAAAAAACGCCAACTGCCCGATGGATCTGTCGTCTGAGCAGACATGCCTGGGGTGGATTAGAGTTATCTGCCTGCCGGCCGGCAATATTGTTGCTACCCCTGGTCGGTCGGTCAGCGACCGGCGTTAGTTAGCGCTGAGCGATTCGGGAACCGGACCTCGCCGGGCAATGTGTCAACCCCCGCTCTTGCTCGGCCTCCGCCCCTTTTCTTCGGCGCGGCGCGGCAGTGAGTTTGTTTCTGGGGCAAAATGACAGCATGGATTCTACGCATTACGCACAGGCTCGCTTCTGCATCCAAGGACAAAGTCAATGTTGAGTCCGACATTTTCTGCGACTTGTCACCTGCGCTGCTACGCTACTCTGCTGCGCCCTCGGAGTGCGTACCCGCCGTTAGGGAAAACCCAGGCAGCAAGTGGGCGGAGAAGAGAAGCAAGGTGCTGCTGTTTTGATGCATGTTCTTGCAACATTGGATTCAAGGACTCTTGGTTCGCAGTATGCACCGCCGAAAGTGCACCCTGCCTGTCTATTTGCCCGCGCGACTTACCTCGTATGCTTGACCACTTGCCTAGCTGACCCGTGGCCCCGCCTTGCCGCGTATCTCATTCTCGGGTTTTTGGCCATGAGAATGAGAAGCAGATGCAGATGGGGATGCAAATGATGCGGGTGAGCGAGGTGTAAAGTGAGAGAGGTAGGTAAGATGATGTGGGAAAGATATGCGCGGGACCTGCCTGGCATGACATGCAGGAAGTAAAGGATGGCGCAATACTCTATCCGTTCCTTTCCATTCCCCCGGTGCTTGGTTGGCAAGGTGTTTGTGGGCGATAACTGTTGCTAACTAACTAGGACGGGTCTGGTCTAGGAAATCCTTTGCCCTGAATAGCAACCCGTTTTAAGAAAGGTGCGAGTGAATGCCTGGTGTTACGTGGGGTAGAGATACAGGTAGGTAGCAAAGTAATGCAGAACGCAAGTAAGCCTCCTCCGTCTGGGCGTTGGGGGTTTCGTTGGTGTTGCTTACGGTGAGAAGACGGTCAACGATTTGGCCAGCTACATGATAAACTGAAAGTACAGGGGATCAAGCCCCATGCGCATCCTCGCGAGGATGGAATGGATGGGGGGTGAGCGGTGTAATTGGTTGTAATTTCTGGGCATGAGATTATGAGCACTTACATGGCGTATGTATACACACATACACACACAATATATATATATATAGATAGATAGATAGATAGATAGATAGATAGATAGATACTCGGGAAACGAAAAGTGAAGCAGACATGGCAGTTCCTTAGTACTTAGCTTGCCACGCTACTCCAAGACCATCCACGCATGCCGAACTGCAGACATAAAAATCTGCAGCTCAATATTGAAAGCAAAACGCAAGTGGTTGACTAATTGGTGTGATGCAAGAGGCTCACTCACTAGCGCCTGCGAGAAATTAGATATGAGATGTGAGTGCGAAAAATATGAGAAGACGACAAGACATGTGAGAACTGAAAAGTGAGAAGTCAAGTAACAACCAGTGACACAAGTGAATAACCATGATGTGCGTACTTGTACTTGTAGGACATTGCATCAATCACCTGTAGCACCCCGTATTACCACACCCAGGAAGTTAGGACAGGATATAACTATTGCGGAGGTTTTTTTTCTCTCTTTCTTTTCCTTTTTTGACATGTCACAGTTGCTTTAGCTCATGTGTTGTCGTTGTCATGAATGTAGATATATATGTATGTGTGCAACAAAGGAGTGGTGTGTTGCTCTGTCTGAGGACTAAGCCTTTGGGGAATAGTGAAAGAACAGGGGGTTGTCAAGAAAATAGAGAATGCAATATTCCCATATTTTTTTTCTCTTTCTCTGGAAACGGCGCCACATGGCATGGCATACCGTTGCGTCTACATTTCTCATTTTCTCCCAGGTGCTAAGAAGATGCGGTTTGGTTGCGTTGCGTTAGATGACGGCACGGTTCAGTACGGTACTGCCCATTGCAGTACGTTGGGGTGGGCCTGGGGGTGTGAACTGGTACGGAAATCTCTAGGTCAGATGGCCATGGAAGGGTGTGTTAAGGCAAGGGTTCTGGGTGTTTCGTTTTTGTTTCCTGGTTTGTGTGATGGGAGTGGTCATGTTCGAGTGAAATCTGACGACGGGATTGGGACTGAGTACCTATGCGCGCCACGACATGTCTTCGAACCTGTTCTGTTTTTACCTTCCGGAGATAGAGATGTAATTATACGTAGCAATGGTAATGACCTTCCACTTGCTTCTCCGACAGTACATCCTGTCTTGTTGACGCGAGGCAGAAGATTGAAGCTCGGGGGCGCGGGACTTTAATGGGGTCAGAGGTCATTCTGGTACCTTATTGACTGAGCTTAGAGATGAGAAATGCATCTGGATATGTTAAGGTGAAAATTCCCCTCTCAGAAGCAAAGAGTTTAACTAGGCATGAACAGTCCTAGCCTACTTCACAAAGCATTCATCCTAGAATGTCCTATCCTATCTGGGTCTGCCTTTCTCATAATCCCTATTGCAAAATTTCGCAGCCCCATGACCAGTTCCGTCATCATTGTGCATATTATCGGACAAGCTAAGCGATTTCATGATATTATTCACAAGGCAGTCACCAGAGCAGTCACGCCCGGCCAAATGCATGCAGTGCGCCCTCGTCCTCCAACCAAGGTAAGGTGAGGCGAAGGCAGAACGGGGAATGGGATGTAAGGCGGGGTGAGCCGAGGCCCGTATACGTTGGTATGTATGGCAGCATGCATACAGCACTCACTTCACCGTGTGGTGGGGGTGTATGCAGTGAGAATTTCCAGCTCAGAGGAAGGCGACGGGAAATGTTGACAATTACATGTTGCCTCAGGGTGGTATTCTTCTCAACCTGCAGTCGGGCCGGGCCAGGTCAGGATCGGGGGGCCAGGCAAACTTAAACACATGGGAAAGAAAGGTATTCTCCTGGGATCGGTACTTTTGGTCTACCTGGCCGCCTCACTCCCTTAGAACCCAGTATGCATGCATGCAGGTTTCCACACAACTGGGTTGGGCTAAGCTAGGCCGGGGTGTGAAGTGCAAGTGCATGCCAGAGTTGGGTGAGACCTCACCTTGATGGCCTCACTTTCTTGTCGGACTCTCTCGCTTCTCCTTGCCCCGGTATGTTCCTCACTGTCTCAGCTGCCTTTTCCCTGCGCACCAAATAACCAGGAACCTGAGTGTCGGCTGGTCGGACATTGCTTAACGTGCTTGACAAAGTGGCACAAAGCAGAAAACACGGAGTATGTGCAGCTGTGCACATCTGTGTTGTTTTACATTGATGGACATTGTCAGCCGGTTTCCTGCACTGTGCAAAATGTGTCAGTTGCCTTATTTGTCTTGTCATGTCAGTGGCATGGTCTAGACCCTGCAATGCCTCTGCCACTGTGCATTGTCCGGGGCGGTGTGCAGGTCGAAAGAGTGGAAACTGGGCGTCTTCTGAGGCTCCGAATGTGCAACAACAAAGTCATGTAAGTCGGGATTCGAGGTGAGCGGTGAACAAGGCCCAACGCTACCAAGCCATGTGGGCCGCCATGGCATGTCCGTACAGCATTTCCACGGTAGGTGTGTTCGTAACCTTGCGGGGACTTGTATTACTTGGTTATCTGAATGGTATGTGATGGTCCTTTGATAAAGATAATATCTACGGGGGAAAAAAATGCTGCCCTTTGCCAAGAGCCGATGCTGGCCGGCATAGGCCGTGTATCTGGTCCGCTACCACTATATGGTCCGGTGCGATATCGGAGGGCTCCTTTTGTTCGGCGGTCAACTTCCTGCTGATCGTCTCTGTGTAGGCTGGGACCGGCCTGTCATGAAACTATTCCGTCAAGACTTGGAGATGTGTGAGGTGGATTGACAGGGGCGTCTTGCATGACGGGTGCATGTGGGCGAGGACGTATTGCTTGCAATGCTATCAAGACTCGAGTCCCGGCACAGTGCGGCTGCCCGAAAACGCTGATTTGAAGAGATTGCTTTTGCTGATTCTTCTCTCCTGCCTCTCCTGTATGTCCTGGAGCGTCACACCGCGTCTTGCTCCAGGGGTGCTCATGTAGGGAATATCCCAGACTACAAGCCTGCAGGGCGACAAGAGATGAGCGGTGTCGAAAACCGAAAGCGTGACGCCGTCCTGACTGGTGATGCAAGGCTGTCAAACATCAGCTCCAAGCAGATGCAGACAAAGTCCCTACATGATCTCGAAAAGCGACAAACCAGGACCTCTGCTCGGCATGCCCAGAAGAGCAAACCAAGGCGAAGCAAGGGGGAGAGAATGCAAGGGATCTCCAAACGGGAAGACAGCGAGGCATTGCCGAGGGTGTCTCTATTCACGACGACTTTTATTGCGCTAACCACTGACCATGACGGACAAATGACGATTTGTGAGACACGGACGCATTCGACTAATAGTCTTGGGACGGCTTTCGTACTCCCCCATGCCTGATGTTAAGCCGGTTTGCTATATCCCTCAAATCGCGTGCCGCGATCCTGCGCAACTAGCCTTAACCAGCGAACCAAACTCTCAAGACGTGGCGGCTTCCCCGCGCGTCTTTGGTGTTTCTTTTTCCTCGATTCGGCGTGAACCGACCAATCGCGTTCCTCGTGTGGCGCCAACATCCTGGAGACGATGCGCTTGCCGATCTGTCGACCTAGTCGAGATAGTTTATCCTTGCCGATCACATACGAAAGTAGAGAGGTTGGAGGACCCGAGGGTGCTGCGGCTGAAACCCCAACACCGAGTGCAAAGTGCGACCTTCTTTCGAATTTCATGATGTTGACCTGCGCCTACCTATTCCTAACTGGACACTTGGGTTCCAAGGCGCCAGCATTATTGCGCGGCGTGGCTCCCTCTCTGCCCCCGCCGGAGTCTTCCCCCCGGCTTAGAGGTTCAGAAGTGCCAACTGCATGGTTGTTGCTGCAGCCGCTTGCCCATGACGCAGTTCAAACCGAGACAAAGGTCCGGATCACTCGGTTCTCAGTGCCCAACCTTTCCCTTTCCGGCACGAGGAGCAGGCCGGTGTCGTTATTGGCTGTCTCCTAGCGGCCTGGGATTCTGCATGATCTCTTTGATCACGTCCCTCGTGCGGGCGTTCTCCTCGAAGCTCATGTTGATGAGGTCCACCACTTCATCAGCCGTGAAGTAGAGGCTGAGTTCGCTCTCTACCCAGAGGAACCGGACGTCTTTGAGGTTACTCTGTAGCACTTCTGAGAGGTACTTGAGGCGCAGCCAAGAGCCAGCATACTGTGCTGTTGCAGGCACTTCTTCCGCGTCTCGTTGCACCGCTGATGGCTTTCGTTGACTTGGCGAAAGAAAGCGGCTGGGTAGAAACAAATCGTCAAGTGTCGTTACCGACGAGATGAGGCTGGCGATATTGTAGGCTTCGTCCTGGCCGATTGAGCTCATGTCCATAACATCGGAAATGATCTTGGAGGCAACGGCATCAACAAGTGAACCGACTGCCTGCTGCCATGTCGACCTTGAGAGAATGCTCTCCCAGGCGATTGCCATGGCCCGTACCCGCGCCACGGCCAAGGAGACGCAGCTTTCCGGGTCGTCCTGTTGCATCAAGCTCTCGACACCTGTAACGCATCAGATAATGCTATCATTCTACCAGCAGTGTCCGATGCGAAGCTGACTTACCGCCGAGATTATCTCTGAGGAAAGTCTTCTGAAAATTCATCTCTTGGCTGTAGGCCCTGTTCGCAAACTTCTGCAATGATGCGATGTCACCACCAAGCCGGAGCATGTTTAGGGCCCTCATGCTGAGGTTTTCTCTCTTCTTCCAAGCCGCTGCGAAGTCTGCCAACCTTTCTGAAAGGTAGATGGCGTCGTTGTACAAGTACCTGTCGGCAAGTTAGTCTTGCTACTTTCATTTCAGAGTGGTTGCCATACATGTTTCCGCCACTATCAGATGCGTAATAGTAGGGTGATACTGCTCTGAACATGGCCAAGACGAGAGTTGGAATGCTAAAAAGGCCTGCGGCGGCTGCAGCGACAGGGCTGCCGGCGTAAGAGTCCTGCGTCAGTGCTGCGCCGTCTTCTGCCAGAGAATGTATAAGATCCAGGACCGGCTGCGGCATCGAAGAGATGTTGTATGTCTCCTTGAACGTTACTTCTCGGGATTGCACATCTGTGGTAGACGTTGGCTGTTGTGCTTTAGCCACTGAAGTGGTAGTTGGCTTCGTCTCGGGCACCGCATCCTCGACCTCGTTTGCTTCATCACCCCATCCCCAGGCGCCCGCGGGGTCATCATCCTCAACTGTAGCCTTGGGTTGGTCGGGGTCCCCAGCGTTCTCGTCGTGATCAGCATCGTCATCGCCCCATCCCCAAGCGTCGGTGCCATCATCCTCGCCTCCGAGCTCGCCATCGCCATCACCTGGAGCCTGCTGTGTAATCACACCTGCCTGTTCACCGGCGATCTCTTCCCCATCGTCCCAAGACCCCCAGCCCTGATCGTCAGCATCTGTTGTCGCACCACTTGCAGCCAGCTGTTCCCCTTGCGACTTTGATATAATCTGCCTTTCGACTCTTTCAACTAGCCTTGATGCGCCGATGCCGTGAGAAAGCTTTACTCGAACCGAGTCCAGAGCTGCTTCTCTGCACTTCGATAACCAAACCCTGGGGGCGTTCTCAGTCCAATCCTGCAAATCGCCAAGGTTAGAAAAACCGAGTGTCTTCAATGTGTTGCAAAAGTCCTTCGCTGCCATGATGACGACTTGAAATGTGTCCATCTCCTGGAGCGAAGCGGGAACGGCTGAATCGAGCCAGACTTTTGTCACGTTGCGGATAATTCCAGGAAGCATCGATGATGAGATGGTATGAACGAGATCTGGGGGAAGCTGCTGGGTGAGAAAGGTAAAGATTATCTGCAGATCGGCAAATAAGGACTTGACGTTCTTGTCCGAGAATCCATGAATCTCAAGGACGCCCTAGTGCCCGGTTATTAGTCTGTATTGTGGCCGCGAAGGATCAGCATAGACTTACGCCATTGACACGAACGCCTGGCAGTTCTTGTCGCGAGATTTCCATCCTCGGAACAATAATGGCCTTGTTAATGTCTTCCCAAAGGCGCTGAGTCCGCTGGTCTACTTCTTTGTATGCTTTAAGTCCTATAACCGCGTCCGCGAGGCTCATCGGCTCGTCTCCATGAGGTTAGCCACTTGGTGCTGCGACTCTGTTGATTGCGCCTACCTTCTTGAGGACTGCCAATCGAGATCCTGCCATTGTCCACGTCTACATGGATGAGTGAATTCCAAACTCGATCAAAAACCTCGTGTACATCGGATTTAAGCTCGAATGCTCTGATGTCTAGGAGCCTGATGGCACGGCAGGACTTGTTCACAGGAATGGCATCCAGTTCGTTCCAGGACCCTGTAGCCGACAATCAGCGTGCATACAGCACAGGTTCGTAGAAACGAGCTCACTCTCAAGAAGGTGGAGGGCATCCAGAATACGTCGTTCGTCACGCGCGTGCTCTACCAGGTCTAGCGTTTTGCTCACGGTTCGGATGCCCTTCAATGCTTCTTGTACCTGCCGATTGTAGTTGAGTTCGCGGACAAGAAAGTCTGCCTTCGCTTCCACCTCCCAGGTTGCCTTCCCGGGCACATTAGGTGCGCTGGACTTCTTGAGGATATCGTTTGCGAGGGCTTTGGATCGGATTATGTCATCTTGTACCGATTGCGCGTTTGCCTGCCAGGCTCGGACGTCTTCGGCTGTCTCTTCGTTGATCGCGTGCACCTCGGCCTAGATTCCAATGTCAGCATCGCGCGGACTGCTATCATACAAAACAAGGCTGGACCCCGACCTGGAGCTTGGCCTTGGTAGCTGCGAGAGCCTCGATGGCGGCGGGAAGAACAGCGGGGTCGAGTGCGAGCGTGGAAACCGCTTCTTCAGGAAAGGAACCGTCGACAGTGAAGCCAATCAAAGCCTGGGAAATCTGCCCGGCCGAGGTGCCCTGACTTGGCGCGGCCATGTTGTGTGTTGTGTGGGCGAAAACGTTGGCGCGGACCCGGATCCAGACGATGGCCGGTGACGTCGTCCTGCAAAAGAGGTCACACTTCGGGCGACGTCGCAGAAACCTCTAGGCACTCTGTCAGAAGTCCCAATGGGGGTCACAACGCTTATAAGCTGCGCCGGTGGAAATTTCGACTGTCTTAACCTGTCGCTGGCTTGTTTGGCAGGTTCTGATCAAGGTGTTGCAACCTGCAAGTCGGACAGCATGTCATGAAAGTGATTCCCAATTGGGTGATTATTGGAGCTCCAGCTCCATGAGGCCTGCTTGGCGTTATTTTTTGGCGCTTGGCGCTTATGGTGGACAGGCCGCGGAAAGCGCGGCTAATAGGACCTCGTGTTGCGTCTACAAGTGCCCCCGAACAGAATCACTTCAGCACCTTACAAGATTGCTAACGCGAGACTTTGGTCCGTCACAGATTGAATTCTCGACGGACGCCAGCCGGAATGCTGAAAGCTGCTCAGGTCATACCCAATTCTTTTGAGTGCTTGGCAAAGGCTTGATGTTATTGCGAACGTCGTATTGGTAGTTTCTCAGCCTTCGGGGTTTTGCCTCTAGCGTTTTGCATTAACACATTAAACGGCAAGCCCCGGTTCTGGAGTGGTGTGGACAGGCGTCGTTGCGCTGGCCGAATCAGTCACTGATTCATCGGGAGCAATGAATTGGGATGAGGGCAAGTGGGAATGGGCTGCCGCGGGACCCGTGCCCTCTGCGCTTGGCGGGTTGTGATAACCAATTTTTGGTGGGTTTAGCTTCCATTTCGTGTGTGTGTGCTTGTGGCCACCCTCTTCCGAGTCGCACCTCCCCATAGCCCTCCCATCGCCGTATTCTGCTGCCTACTCGGGACCTGGCCTCCATCGCAGCTGCCCTTTGTATCCTCCTTCCGGGATTCGTCCTTTCCTCCAGTATCTGCTGGCCCCTATCGCACGGAGCCATCAGATTTGCATCCCGCTGTCCCTCTCTTTGCTTTTTTGTTTCTGCCCTGCGGCTCTTCGCAGTCAACCTACCCCGCGTCGCCGTGGCCACCTCGTGTGCCGGGCAGCCAAATCCCGGGCAACTCCCGTCAAGCTCCAGTTGAGCTAAGAGACCACCAACAGCTTCTGACGGCGCCTCATTGGTCTTGGTCATTTTGCAGACGGGCAACACGACGAATTTGTCGTCGCCTGCATCTGCTGCATCTGCAAAGCCGGTACGTATTCTCCTTGTGCTAGCCCCTCCTCGACTCTCTTACCGTACTTGCAACATGAACCTTCACATGAACAGTTCCTCACTGCCCGTACCCGTTCGTACCTCCATGCGCTGGGCGCCCCCACCGCCTCTCCCCCGCCCTCTTCAAACTGCGCTGCAGCTGTGATATGGATAACTTCTGTGGAGGGCGAAGCTTGTTGCTGTCGAGCTTTATCCTTTTGCCCAGATTTAGCCTGGGTTCACCTTTAAGCTGTTCTTCACCACTACCGGAAGCTGCCGAAAAGATAAGTCGTAATGTCAAAGCCACCAAATGGATCGGGGCCCCAGGCACTCCTATATGGAGCCGTGGCTACTCTTCTCGCCATGGTCATGTTCCACCATAACCCAGGCAATCAGGCGACCCGGTATGAGTTGCAGGATGGCCACCAACCCGAGGTTTTTTTTCTCGTCGAGGCGCTGGCTTGATGTGCCTCTGCTTGTCTTTCTTTTCTCTCCCCTTATCACTTCGGCCTCAGTGCTACCCGTCATGGATGTTCTAGTCGCTCCCCCTCGCCCCTTTAAGTCAACCGCCGCGTCATCAACCGCATTTTCTCAGTCGTGCCCTTTGAACTCTTACTTGACCCGAGTTTCGGTCACTAACGATCATACAGAAGCTCCATTGGGTTGCACCTTTCCCACCGACCCAGTATGCCTTCACAGGTGCGGAAGCCGCGGTTCCGCAAGCTTCAGTCGTTTCGCACCGACTATGCCCCTACCACTGTCACGCAGTATGAGTCGGAGCGGACGGGCATGAGGGTCATTGTGGCCGATCGCAAGGGACCCAAAATTAACGGGTATTTCACACTTCCGACCGAAATCTTAGACGATTCCGGTGCCCCCCACACGCTAGAGCATCTTGTGTTTATGGGCTCCAAGTACTACCAGTACAAGGGCCTTCTTGACAAGTTGGCCGGTCGTGCCTATTCGGGAACCAATGCTTGGACTGCCACCGACCACACGGCTTACACTCTTGAAACAGCTGGCTGGGACGGTTTTGCCCAGATACTTCCCATATACCTTGAGCACGTGCTGCTCCCCAACATCACTGACGACGCTTGTGTGACCGAGGTTCACCATGTCGACGGCGAGGGCAACGATGCTGGGGTCGTCTACTCTGAAATGCAGGCTCTGCAGTGTACCAGCAATGAGCTAATGGATCTGAGAGCCCGCAAACTTCTCTACCCAGAAAACATCGGCTTTCGATACGAGACTGGCGGTATGCCTGACGCCCTCAGAGTCTTGACGCCCGACAAGATCCGGGACTTTCATAAATCCATGTACCAGCCTCAGAATTTGGCCGTCATTATTGTCGGTGAGACCGACCATGACAATCTGCTCGAGATTCTGGACGAGTTTGAGGACAAAACTCAGGGCGATGTGGCGCCACCGAGTCCCAAGTTCAAGCGGTAGGTGCCGAAAATTCGACAATCTATACTGTGCCTAATACTAATTCTATACGGCTAGTCCATTTGTCGATTCTCCTCAGCCACCTCCCTTGATGAAAACGGTAGTGGAGACTGTTGAATTTCCCGAAGAAGATGAGTCCATCGGGGAGATCGTTGTGGCCTTTTTTGGTCCCAGCTGCACCGATCTTGTGCAGGCGACGGCCCTGAGTATCTTGCAGACGTATCTTTGCGGGTCGTCGGTTTCGGTTATCGAAAATATTATGGTGGAAAGGGAGGAACTGGCAAGTTCGGTTCTCGTCTGGTACGACAGCAGACCCAACTCGGTTATCTGGTTTCAGCCAACCGGCGTCGCCACCGAGAAACTTGGATTTGTTGAGGAGCGTCTGATATCTTTACTCAAGGAAGTCGCTTCAACACCGCTCGATATGACATATATGAGGGAATGCATTGAGCGCGAGCGTCGCCAGATCAAGTTTCAAGCGGAAGGCAGCGAGCAGTTCTACTCCAGCAACATCATCACTGATTATCTCTTCGGTAATCGGAACGGGTCTACTCTCGCACAACTGCAAAGCCTCGACGAGTACGAGGTTCTTGGGGCTTGGACCGACGCGCAATGGCGCGAGTTTCTGAGAAAGTGGATCTCGGATGCTCCTCATGTTTCAATTCTTGGGAAGCCGTCAAATTCTTTGGCAAAGTCCCTAAAAGAGGCGGAGGAAGCGCGGCTCGAGAAAAGGAAGAAAGAGCTTGGGAAAGATGGCCTCCAGAAGCTCCAGGAAAGGCTTGAAGTTGCCAAGAAAAACAATGAGAAACCAATCCCCCCGGAAGTGCTGGATCAATGGCCTGTCCCGGGAACAGAATCAATCCATTTCATCGAGTCTGCCACGGCGAGGTCAGGCATAGCGCGGTCTCTTGGGGAGCCCTCCAACAATGCCCAAAAGGTCATCAATGAGGCTCCTCGGGGCCTGCCGCTCTTTATACAGTTCGAGGATGTGCCTACCAACTTTGTGCACATCAACGTCCACATCGGCACGTCTGAGATCCCGCTCAAGTACAAACCCTTGCTATCCCTCTTTGCCGATAATTTCTTCAACTCTCCGGTTTTGATGAACGGAACACGCGTGGAGTTTGAGGAAGTTGTCAAACAGCTTGAAAAGGACACAATTAGCTATCAGATTACCAGCGCTGGGCGGCTTGGTGACTCCGAAGGGATGGCGATCCAGTTCCAGGTTGAAAGGGAGAAGTATACGACGGCGGTCAAGTGGCTCAGCACTCTCATGTTTGATCTCATCTTTGATCCCATCCGCCTCAGGGCTGCCGTATCCAAGGCACTGGCAGATGTGCCCGAGGCTAAGCGAGATGGCCGCACTATGGCTATTGAGGTTGACATGGCCCTCCATCTGGTCCCAGAATCGTATCCGGTTGCTCGGAGAACCCTCGTGAAGGCGCTCTATTTCCGGCGACTGAAGAAACTTCTAGAGACGGAGCCCGACACAGTCATCAAGTGGTTCAACGAGCTTCGCAAGACACTTTTCACGTTCCAGAACACGCGCGTACTCGTCACGGCAGACGTGCCTCACCTCCCTGACCCGGTTGTCGCCTGGGACGAGGTGACCAAACATCCCAACTACGACACCACGAAGCCCATCCTGCCCATTGTTAAGCCATCAACCATGCTCAACAGCGAAGGTCGCAACCCGGGTTCCTTTGGCAGTGTTGTGATCCCCATGACCACGCTCGACAGTTCTTACAGTGTCAGCACTGCCTCAGGACTTGAATCATCCAAAGACTCCCGCTTACCGGCTCTCCTTGTCGCTCTCGGCTATCTCGAGACAATCGAGGGCCCTTTGTGGAATGCGGTTCGCGGAAATGGCCTTGCTTATGGCGTGTCCTTCACTCGCGATGTTGAGAGCGGTTTCATTCAGTTCCGTGTGTACCGCTCCCCGGATGCAAGCAAAGCTATCGAGGCGAGCAAGGCTAAGATCGACAAGATCGCTTCAGGCGAGGAGCCCCTGGACCGTCACCTGGTCGAGGGCGCGGTCAGTGGTATCGTCCTCGGCGTCGCCGATGAGCAGGCCACCATGTCAGCCGCTGCCCAGCAGAACTACCTTATCAGCGTCGTGCGCGGGCTCGACCCTGACTGGAGCCGTAAGCTTCTGGCTGAAGTGCGCAAGGTTACAGAGGGTGATATTCGCAGGGTCATGCGTGAGTTGATCCTGCCGGTATTCGAGCCGGGAAAGAGCAACGTTGTTGTGACTTGCGCGACTATCATGGAGCAGGTATGTGTAGTGCTTGGTGGTGGTTTGTGAGATGGCGACTAACTGATATTCTGCAGAACATGCTCAAAGCCCTTGGGTCCATGGGCTACAAGACGCAGTCTCAACCGCTGAATCATTTCCAGGATGATTACGGGTTGAAGGCGGTAGGAGATGAAGAGCCGGAAGAGGAGGACGAGGAGGACTTTAGTGATGAAGGGCTTAGTGAGGGCGACGACGGCGAGGAAACTGACGCAGAGATGGAATGCTAGGAGTAAAGTCCTCGGAAACGTAGAAGGCTCTCGTATAAAACCTGCAATGGCATGCAAACGCGGTTGCATGGATACATAGATCTCCTTTCTCGCGTAATTAGCCCGAACAAAAGAAAAGCACCATTGTACTGTAAATCATGTCGTATTTGGCAAGCCCACGTCGACTTGATTGCCTTCATGCATGCGTCGTAAGCATAGTTCATTCTAAGAGAGTCTCTGCTAGTCTCATTATCGCCAATCCTAATCTTCAGTAAAGACGCCAGGGTATCATCTTGACGGTTTCCTTTTTTGTCCCCGTGATCAACCCATGTACGATTTCGTTCGTCCTGTTTTGTACTACCCCAATCCTGTTGCTCTTCTGTCCGTTGCTCTGCTTTTCTGTCCGTTGCTCTGCTTTTCTGTCCGTTGCTCTGCTTTTCTGATGTCCATCTACCCTTCACCCCTGCCGGATTTCTCGAGACCGAGACAATTCAGCGTCATATCTAGTCACTAATCGTACTGGAACAACACGTTGATAGACTCGCCATGATGCACCCTTCGGATCGCCTCGGCAAACATACCAGACATGTCAAGCACCTCAAGCTTGGGACAAGCGGCTCTGCGGTCTGCTGTCTGGGCGACCGTGTTTGTGACGATGACGCGGTCGAGGGCCGAGGCGTTGATGCGGGCGACAGCATCGCCGCTGAGCACTCCGTGGGTGAGGAGTGCGTAGACGGAGAGAGCGCCTTCCTTCTTGAGTAGCTTGGCGGCGCGGGTGATTGTGTTTGCCGTATCGGCAAGGTCGTCGACTAGGATGCAGACGCGGGACTTGACGCTGCCGACGAGCATCATGGTGGCCTTTTGGCGCTCAGTGATTCTGGTAGGGCGGCGTTCTGGTATGTATTAACCACTATATAGGGAAGACAACTCTGGGAGGGAATAGAAACCTTTGTGAATAAGAGCAAAGGCGAGACCCAGCGAATCCGCAATGGCGGTGGCGCGCTTCGCACCGCCGGCGTCGGGGCTGACGATGACAGCATCCCGGTAATTCTCAATGTGGTGTTGGATGTACTGCTTGAGCAGTGGGCGAGCGTACAGGTTGTCAACTAATGGGGCCCATTATTAACACCACATTCTCTCCACCCATCCAAGCACACGCGCCTAGGTAGGTCAAGGGAGAAGAGCCAAACTCACCAGGTATATCAAAGAACCCCTGATATGTCCCCTCGTGTAAATCGCAAGTGAGCACCCTATCTGCGCCCGCACACGTTAACAAATCCGCCACCAGCGATCCAGCCTGTGCCATCCACTGTTTATATCCCGTCTTCGCCTGGACAGCCATAACCAGCGTCGGGTTCTCGTAGTCGTGCGTCGTAAACTTTGCCTGCTCATCTCTCTCGTTCTCCCTGTCCTTCCCTAGCGACGCTCTCGCCATCATATCCACCACATCAATCCCTTCCTCAAACCCCGCTGTACGCGGGATACTCGGCCCTGGCGTGGCGGGAACGCTCTCAAATGTATACGCCCTCGCTCCGTTCCCATTTCCATTCGCATTCGCACCTCCCCCTCCTGCAACAAACCCGGCCTCCCTTGGCGGCGGAGCCGAAAGTGGCGCCCCCGCCTTCGCATACGGCAGGTCCGGCTGCCGACTATACGGGAAAAGCGGCAGCACGGCGGTAACTCTCCTGGCCGACCCAGTCTTGCACGCCGAGATCATGATGCAGAGCTCGATAAAAAAGTCATTGACGCGGTTGGCGCCTGCGCCGATGCCAAACGACTGCACAATGTAGACGTCCTTGCCGCGGACGCTGTCGGCAATCTCGCAACGGGTTTCGCCAGATGAGAATTTGGTGAGGAGTCGCGAGGCAGGTGCAATACCGAGATGCGTGGCGATGGCCGAAGTGAATGTTGGGTGGGAGTTCCCGCCTGTTTCGGGGAAAGGGGGAGGGATGGTCAGTTTTCTACTATTTCGTGAGGGAGAACAGGGGTTGGAGGACAGACCAATGATGGCGATGTTGCGAACCATGGTGGCGGATGGTTCATTCAGTGTAGGTAGGTAAGTATCTGAAATGTGAAGTGCAACGCAGTAGCAAAGCGAGACTGGAATGTGGAAGCTGAGATGAGATGAGACACAACGACAAAAAAGCCGTTAAGGTGCTCAAAGCGAGTCACGTACCACCTGCAGTAAGTAGGTAGTAAGTTGTAAGGAAGGAACTACCGGCGTCATCCCTCAGTCTCTGGCCCCATCCCAACACCTCGTCGTTCACAATCAATCCGTAAACTAGTCAGCCGTGATGGAGAGGGGTGAGAGCCAATGTGCGGCGTGAGATGTGACGTTGGGCGGGCAGCCGCGGCTGTACCCGGATCCAGACTCGCAGCGGAAGTAGTCTGATTTCTTTTTCTTTTTCCCTGGTTTTGGACCCCGCCAAAATGCACCGCGTGCAGCAATCTCGATCCCGATTGGAAGACGAGCAGAGGACTCGGTCACAAGACAGGCGCCACACCTTACCAAGTAGGGCACCGAACGGTAGAGCACGGAAAAGGGGAAATGGGGGGACGGGATGCAGGGGACATTTGTGTGTGTATACATTTGTCTATCTATCAATCAATCAATCAATCAGACCTGAAAATTAGGGACTAGGAGGGCACAAAATGCCACACCGCAAAATGACGACCCCTATCAAGAGAAGTTGTCCCAAGAAGTGAAATCAACGCTGCACTATCCCCTGCGGCAGCGCGTGACTAAGGTACCTCCATTGCTATCCGCCATTAAGGACAATTGCGTCAGTCCCATTCCAGGAGAGACATGGCGCCAGGCTCACTGCAGACGTAGACAACGTCGTGTTCGTTGGAAAAACCGTTGAAGGTGGTCGCCGAGCACTTGGTGTAGGCCCCCATATCCTCAAAATATAGCCAGTCTCCTACGTCGAGCGTTGTGCGGAAGCGAATACTCTCGGTGATGCGATCGATGCCATCGCACGTCGGACCCCAGATGCTGTACTCGATGCTACCCGGCCCATCGTATGCTATAGCACCTGGTGTGTTGTATAGGGTCCGTCCTCCAGCACGAAGCACCTTGGCTTCAGGATGCTGATGGTCGTACATGATGCTGCTGAAGTTTCCGTACAGGCCATCGTTGACATAGACCATGTAGTTGGCGTCGCCGCTGGTTGACGAGCCATCATTAATTGTGCGTCGAGCAATGATGTTGCAAGCCAAGGTAAAGGCCGACGAAGCATAGTAACGACCGGGCTCGCCAATGATGTTGACGCCCGAGTGCGCCGGGAAGTAGTCGTCCAGAGCTCCGCACAAAACACCAGCCATCTCCTCAAACGTGCTATCGCTGCAAAAGCCACCACCCACATCCAGTGTCCTGAGTACAAATCCGTGAGTAGCAGCCTGCTGGAACACCCAGTGGGCATCCTGAACGGCCTTCAGGAAAGCCCTGGGATCCGATGCACCCGACCCCACATGAAAGCTGACTCCAACCACGTTGAGACCCAGTTCGCGAGCCAGGGCCAGGAGGCCGTCGGTCGAGTCGAGTGAGGCGCCAAACTTGAGACTCAGGCGGCAAAGAGAGGACGAGTCATCGGTGAGGATACGGAGATACAGCTCGGCCTCAGGGAAAGCACGTGCGATCTTGCGAAGCTCATCGGGGTTGTCGAAAGTCATCTGGCGCACACCCTGTTTGGTGACAGATCGAACGTACGAGTACGTCTTGCACGGTTGAGCGTAGATGATACGCGAAGGGTCGACGCCCATGCGGAGCACCTGCTCGACTTCGTTTTTGGAGGCACAGTCAAAGCCGGTGCCGAGGGCCGAGAGCAGATGTAGAAGCTTCGGGTCTGGGTTACACTTGACAGCTGTATGCGGAATTAGCCGTCGTCGATCTTCAATTGAACTTGACAATATACCATAGAAAGGCCTGACGCGGGGCAAATTCAACTTCCAGCGCAAATGCTGCCTGTAGACCTCGCCAAGGTCCGCGACATAGAAGGTGTCCTCCTCCCCGGGGTCACAGAATTCGTGGTCAATATTCTCCACACGTTGGCGGAGAGCATGGCCAATCAATTCTTTGGCAGACAGATCAGTGGCCTTGCCGCTGCCACCGTGGTGGCCATGGTTATTGTGTTGATGGTGGTCATGTTGCTTAAAGAAGACATTATGAACAGGTTTCTTTAAGAAGACATGGCTATTCGCATAGTCCGGATAATCCAGTGAGGCGATGCGATCGGTAATAAGTGTAGGCATAACCATGACCCTCGATTTTATCGGGGGTGGAACTTGGGGAGACGAAGTGCCGTACGAGGGACGTGAGGACCGGTGATCAGTGATCAAAAAAGGGTTAAGATATGAACTTTGGCAAGTTCTCTCGAAGCCAATGGTGTTGCTGAGTTGTTTGTCTTAGGTGTTAGGGGGGTCGATGTCGATAGCAGACTGATCCCTCAGCGGACTGACGAGGCCTCCTCGACTCTTCCTCGGTTAGAGGAAGAACCTCAGAACTCGTCCTATGCGGCAGCTGGTTGTGGGGGGTGTTCTGGGGGCTTTGGTTATAAGAGGAGTCGAATAAGGAAAACTCAGGTTCCTTAGGCGACTTCAGCAGGCGGCGGCAGTGAGTTGATGATATGGAAGGTCTTTCGGAGGCTGAAATCTTGATCAGAAACAAAGTCCACGGCCGAGGAAGCCGTAGTCGATGAGTTTGCCTTTGATTAGACCAAAGGCAGTCAGAAGGGGCGAGGTGAGTTGGCAAAAAAAGGTGCTGTTAGTGAAATCCGTCAGCGCCGTTCTCGATAACCTAGTCTGTTCGCAGCTGTCGAGCATCCTCATTCCGGCCAACCCGCGCCCAATTTCCCCGCGTTTCGGTGAGTTGGATGCTTGACGTCTAGCAGACTTTTGGAGTGGTGACCATGTGACTGACGCCCGCCAAGAACGACTCACAGAAAATACAGGCAGGGAGTTGAACCAGAGACAACTTACCAAACTGTCGCCGTACAATGTAAATCGATGCGTGTATCAAGGAGAACGATGCTGCAACGATCACAAGAGCAGATGAGCAGAAGCAAGAGGGGAAGAGAGAAAATTGTGAAAGACGGGACTGGGAGAGAGATATCCGTCTGCGTCGGGTGTTGGGGCAACTTTTAAAAAGTACTAGGGGCTCACGCTAAGTATTGGTGGGGAGCGGGAGAGGGCTGTGCTCACTGCTGTATTTTTTCTTGGTTTGATTCCGCACAAATCTGGACTCTTATTAAAAGGCAAACCACGGGGGAGGGGGGGGGGGGGGGGGGCTCCATAATTTCTTTCCAAAATTTTAATGGGTCATGGAAACCTCAATCCTTCCAGTCTAGCATGCAAAAGGTACGTACACCGCAACGGCGAGGGATCTGGGACCCATCTGCTCACCCGGCCCAGGGGGTCCTTCGTCCAAGAAGCCGACGCTTGCAATGAATCGCATGCGATTCGCCCAGATGAACTTGCTCACTGTTTCTCTTCAACCAACTCGCGACATGCGACATGGCCCGCAAGGGGAGGTCCCTTTTTGTGGTGCGTCTGCGGTATGCGCGTCTTTTCGCCAGATGGCGTGCGACTTGCCAGACCGCAACTTGCGGTGACATCGACACCATCACACGCATGCTGCAGTAGCTCTTCCAGGCAATCCGAAGAGCGGGACGCGCGAAGGAGGATGGAAGGGTGGCCACTCTCCGGCCAGAATGCTTCCAGCCACAGCCAAATCACCGATCCCTAGGGACTCGATGAGATGGCCATGCGAGCAATCGCGCAGCCGCAGGACCAGTAAAATCGCGCACCGAATACTCCTGGAACATTAGCCTGATTTCTCAGTCGGCGCCCAACTGTGACGAGCAGATGGCTCTTAGCATTCGCTCTCCTTTGCAGAAAGAATACGCCCATCGCTGCGTGTGGTGGGCGGCGAGGGTGGAGAGTGGAGGGAAATTTCGGCTTGAGATGTGGTGTTGAGAGACGGAATGGAGGGGTTAGCGGGGACCTTGGGAGGAGGATGACTCCGATTCGGAAAGAGTCGCATGCATCTTGCACGCTAGGTCCTGCATTGCCGGTAGTAACCCGGGCGCGGCCACTGGCCTTTGGATTTGCCCCTGCGCCAAACACGGGAATGCTGAGGCAAAAGTATTGGTCCCAATGCCTTTGCAGCCGACCAACTAGGGCATCGATGGTGAGCCACATCGACGAGCTGCAGATGTCGGGAGGAGTGTGACGTAACCAAGGGGCAAATCTGAACGGGAAAAAATAGGAGAAAACAGTAAACATAAACAGAAAATAACATGTGACATGATACGGCGTTCGTTCATCCCGAAGGTATGTACTCTGTTTTTTAGTCCGCGAGTCCAAAGCTGTGGAAGCCGGTTCTGAAAAACGAGCCCTCGGTCCAAGCCTCAGCAAAGCGCCGATTCCTGGGGTCCTTCATTCTTGCGTCTTTAAGTGGTCTCGCTGCTATTGAGAAACAGAGCAGCAAGACGTATCGTATCTGAACGCGTGTTCGGCCCAAAACTGGTCGCCGGAATAGGAAGCAAGTCAAGGGAGACACTAGAATCGACTTCAGCACAGCGAAGCAAATTGATCGGTCGCTAGGATGAGCGGGACATCATCCACAAATGTTATAGATATTAGAGTTATACAGAATCGTTCGAGGCGGGCCCAGGCGTGGTTTGACGACATAACTACTCGACATCGTTGATGTCCATGTCGTGAACCGCCCAGGAGTTGTCAACCCAGTCTCGCTTCTCCCCAAGGAAGACGAGACGTCCAGCGTTGTTGGCCATGGGTTCGACGATGTATTTCTGTGCCACCTCGCGCACTTGATCTTTGGTGACATCAAGCAGTTGTTCGCGCCGTGTCTGCTTCATCTCCTCGGTGATGCCATAGAGGAAGTTGCTCATGCCCTCCTCGTTCACAGCCCTTGGCGCATCGACACCCTGGAACACCGAGATCATGGCATCTTCTAAATCGCGATCGGTCCATCTCTTATCCACAGCCCACTGTCCGGCATTTTGCATGATTTTCATCGTGTTGAGCGGATTGGGATCGCGATACGAGTAGAATCCGAAGACGCCATCGAGGGCGCGAGAATAAGCACCGCCGCCATAGGCCCCGCCCTTCTCCCGAATCTCATGATGCAAGTGCTTGTGAGTGAGTAGTTGGGACAAGATCTGAAGAGGTGCACCGTGCGAAGACGTGTAGGAAACCGTGGGCAGTGCAAGAGCTCCGTAGTAAACTTGGTACGGGAGAGGGTAGAATGACTTGATGTCTCTCGAGAATCGCAGCGGATCACGGGCTGGGAATGTCACCGATTGCGGGGAGAGTGTGCCAAGGAAGCTTGAGAGAGCCCTACTGTTGTTTCCAACGCTCTCGCTGTCACACGTAATGGCAGCACGCAGCTTGCCCGCCAAGGCGAACTGCTGTATTTGTTTCAGTTTTGAAATGACATCCCCCAACGAATCGGACTCGGGCCGATGCGCCAAACCGGTGATCAACTTGACCTGGGACAACCCGCTAACCTGCTCCCTGAGGAAAGCATCCCACGAGATGCCGGCTTCGGCGGCTCTCCGCGCAAATGCATGTCCGGACGAAGCGATATCATTCACGACGCCATCGGCAGATGCCTGGAGCAGCTGGCGAATCTGCTGAACGGCGTCCGGGCTGTCAAAGTCTGTATCCACCACCAGTTTCCGGAGGAGTTCGAACATGGTTGGCACGTGCCGGTCCAAAGCCATGCCGGAGAAAATGATCCCTTCCTTTGCCTTGGTGAAGTCTGTAGGTTGCGAAGCCGAATGGTAACCAACAGATATGCCACCAGTCTTAAGTTTAATGAGGTCTTCCAGCTGCTCCATCGACATGTCCTTTGTACCTAGCCGCATGATAGAATCAGTGAAGAGAGGAATTAGGCTGCGGAGGTCGTCAGGCAGAGACTCGAGCGTGTTGATGGCGCGGAAGTAAGTCAAGCCATTTGTGGTTGCCTCGCGCCACTGGATCTCGACGCGGCTAGTAGTCTCATTCCTCAAGACGACAGACTCTTTCTGGCGCGGAATGTCCGCGACATGGACGCTAGGGAGACAGCTGAGATCCTCGGTGTTGGTTTTGTTCTGCTCGGCTAAGAGCTCAAGTTCCCGGGCCTCGAGTGCGGTCTGCGCCGCGGCCTCGCTTCCTGCAGACTCGACTACTTCCGAAATCTTCGTTTTCAGTCGTCGTTCTTCCTCTTGGGTGAGGTCCTGTCCGAAGGTGAGGGAGGGAGCCATGGTGAAAGTTAAGGTGTTATCGTTCAGGAGATACTTGTCCACAAGCCCTTCGAGATAGCCACCCTTTGCAAACTCAGTCTCGAAGGCTGCAATCGTGTCGTTCCACGCCAGTGAATCAAAAGGATCGACTCCAGTGAACCACTTGGGCTTCAACCGGTGGAGGAGAGACATGCCGAAGCTGGCCGTCTTGTGTTTCAGCCCCAGCTCGAGTTGGTGCAGGTAGCCGTCGATTTTGGATCGCTCGAACCCCTTGTCACGAGCAGCCTTGAGGATGCCCTGCACTTGGCCCTTCAGCTTCGGTACGTCTGCTTCTTGCAGCCCCGTAAGTCCAATGGAGAGGATACCGAGCTTCCCGGAACTGTCATATCCCGTATTCGGAGTCCAATCTGTGCCGAGACCCGTGTCAATCAATCCCTTGTAAAGAGGTGAACCGTAGCCATCAACAAGTAAAGCCGAGATTAGGGCGAGTGAAAAGGACTCGACTATGTTGCTGATGTCACCCAGCACCCACGAAACCGAGCTCTTGAACTGTTTGTTTGGGTCGACTAGAGGGTCAACGGGGCCAAACAGCTGGATTTCTCTTGGGCCGCTGCTTAGGTCGATGGGACGGTGTATGGTTGGGTCACTCCTGATCCTTTCGAAGACGGAAAGTTGGGCATCTATCTCCCTGAGGTGGTCTCCTAGCGGCATATCGCCATATGTGAATACCTTGGCGTTGCTTGGATGGTAGTGCTCGGCGTGGAATTGCTTCAGCTGCTTATAAGTCAGATCTGTGATCTTTTGCGGATCACCGCCCGAGTTATTGATGTCTGGGAAAATGTGGTCTTGAAATCTGATGTAAAACAGATAGCCAGCATCCGACATTTGCCCCTTCATCTCATTGTACACAACACCCTTGAAGACCAATTTCTTGTCTTCGGGCTTTGCCTTGGCCCCATCGGCAATGATGGCCTGCGGGTTCTCTGGTCCAACGCGCCATCCCTCCTGTGTAAAATCGGATTCCTTCAACAGGGGTCGGAGAGTTGCATCGAGATACACGGACATGAGGTTTTTGAAGTCCTGGGCATTAGTAGTCGCAAACGGGTAGAAGGTATGGTCGGAGGCTGTGAAGGCGTTCATGAAGTTGGACAGAGTGCGCGGGAGCATTTTGAAGAAAGGGTCCCGGATAGGGTATCTAGAGGAAATGGCATCAGTTATTCCGGTCCAGGTATCGCAACGACGAAACAGACAATGTTGAACCTACTTCTCGCTACCGCAGAGCGTAGTATGCTCGAGGATATGCGGGACGCCCGTGTCATCTGGAGGGTTGGTCTTGAACCCAATAGAGAAGACATTATTGCTGTCGTCGCGGGCGATATGCAAATGCTCTGCACCTGTCTTGTCGTGTTGCAAATGCAAGGCTGTCAACTCGAGTTCAGGGACGTGCTTGGATCTCAATAGCGTGAAGCCGTGGATCTTGTCGCCTGGCTTTGGCAGCTGCGCGAGCTCTGTGAGAGCCCACCGCGCGCCTTTTGTTACATTGCGAAGCATTGCGGTCGGCCGACGAGGAGAGGAAGACAGGCCGTTTCAAGCGCGCCGTTAACTAGAATGTGGACGCGGTTGAGAACGTGATGCCCTTGAAAAGATGTTGATCCTGGCCACGGCGAAGGCACGGTCAAGATGGAAAAGCTGCAAGCGAGTGATCAGTGGCACTTTCTATTTTTTTTTAATTTTTTTTTTTTTAAAGCAACGGTTATCAGTGTACCCGCACCATATGCGTAGCGCAGCGGCTGAGCCCGGTACCAGTTTATCGGACGTTACGGGCGGTCATTGGCCACCCTTGACTCGATGAAGCTCGAAAAACTGTCAGTGTGGGACTCATGAAAACCTCGGGCCAAGCCCCGGATTTACGAAACTAATAAGGTCTCGACTTAAACATTGCAGCCATCACAAGCAAAATATGGCCGGAGTGTCTTACGTTCGCCATTCGTATGAAAGAAAATTCTCTCGCTGGGCTGACGGTTGGGCCGTTCGGTCCCAAGCTGTAAAGTAGTTACCATGCAAACAAATCTTTCAGGGGTTGGAGAGCGTGTGAGCTACGTACCTGGGTGGGCAAGCACGAAGTCCAGTCGGTGGGCCGTCCGACATACTCCCGCCTCGCAACGATGAACGATTGAAGATCCACACTGGAGTTTTGCAGGCGTTCTGAATAGAAAACCCAACTCCGACTAAACGCACACTTACATTCGAGGCTTAGAGCGAAGCGGCAAACAACGCCACAATCCCTAGGTGCGCTATTCGGATTGGACGTGACCGACTGGTGTTGTGTGCGTGCCGTAACACAGCTGGCTTCGATTGGAAGCTGGAACGGCGACTGACAGGTCGCAGCGGGCGGCGGACACAGTCTGGCACAGTGCGCGCAACCCACCGAGCTGGAGGTGGGTTGCCAGCACAAACAGCAAGAACTGACCCGGGAAGGACAGCACCCCCAGACCACAGAGACCGAGTCCGTGCGGAACACCGGCGAACGCAGGCAATTTGCGTTCCGTGTAGTCTGATTAACCGTCGCCATCCAGAGCGAATGTCCTCTCGCAACCTCAGATGTCTTCATTCTGAGGCGTCCGATCCACCGACGTACCCTGCGCGAGTGAGCTGGCCGCCCGATTCGCATCGACCTACGCATACCACCCCTACCTGGCAAAGAAAAGCGCGGAACCCAGGGCCTGCATTCCCCACCCACCCGCAGCCTTCCCGTCCGGTTTTGCTCGACAAGTCTTCGTCGCCGTCGTCGTTCACGCACCCGCAACTGCCGAGTGATGTCCAGCGCCAACCCCCTTGTGACTACGGCGACATCAGCACCACGACCCGCTACCCCGATGGCCAATGGAGTCGCAAATGTTCCCATGTCGGAAACGCAAGCTGCCAACGGGCACATCGCCCACAATCATGACAACCGCCCCGCGCCTGCTCCTCCAGCAGCCATGGCTTCGAAAAAGGGCAAACAGAAGAAGGCGACCGAACCAAACGAGGCCTCTAAGTTGATTGCCGCGAGGATTTCTCAGCTGGAGCTCGACGCGGCTGGAGAGAAGGACCAGGAAGCTGAAATTGGTGCGTTGAAGCCCGCGTTCCCTGCGTTATGTGCTGCTGGATCGGAAATGGAGTCGAGCGCCGGCGCTTTAGGCGATCGTGTCTTGGATCTGGAGTGAAGAACATATGGCGACGATTTTGGAGGCATTGTGGCGTTCAGCGCTGTAATGGACCCGTGGAATACCTAGCCGTCAACTCATTAGCGGCGAGCAAAATGCTGACCTGTGGGCCATTCACAGAGCGTGAGGTCAAGAAGGCGAATCGGGAACTTCACAGTGCGACGTCGAGAATGAATGACATTCAAAAGATTGATCATCTCACGAAACGGTGTTCTGATCTCCTCGCTGAGATGAAGCGTCACGAGCGAGAGAGCATCAAGAACAAGAAACGCGGCGACCAGCTACAGAAGGACAAGGACAATACTCGAAATGAACTTAACAAGACTATTACCCTTAAGGAAAAACTAGAGAAGCTGTGTCGCGAGCTGCAGAAGGAAAACAATAAACTTAAGGTCTGTCAGCCACCCGCCCCTCCCCCTCCCCCTCCCTTCTTTAGGTATAATACGCAATCAAGTGCTGATAACGCCCTCGATCGATAGAACGAGAACAAGACACTCTCAGATACGCAAGTACGGAGTCAAAACTCGTGGGACGAAAGATATTCTGGCTTGCTACGCCGCATGGACGACTACCAAGAGGAAAAGGACCACCCACAAAAGGAGGTAGTGGAGATGGAGTTGGATGACCTGTGCGTTTTCACTTGAATGGTTTCTTGCAGACGATATTCTGACAAATCTGCAGCTTTCGTCAGCGGTTTAAATCGATAATTGAGCAGTACGAACTGCGGGAAACGTACTACCACTCGCAGATGCGATCTAAGGAGTTGGAAGTCCAGTTTCACCTGGCCCGATACGAGCGGGAGAAGAAAAGTCTCGAAGCAGAAGTGGCCCGCTCCCGACAACTAAATGCCCAAGTCCAGACCTTCTCCAAGACCGAGGCTGAACTGAGGCAACAACTCAATGTGTATGTTGAGAAGTTCAAACAGGTTCGCGACACCATTTAACGCTTGGTGTCTGACAGCACAATTGACACTATCCAGGTCGAGGACACACTTAACAATAGCAACGATCTGTTCTTGACCTTCCGCAAGGAGATGGAAGACATGTCCAAAAAGACAAAACGGTTGGAGCGGGACAATGAGAATCTGAAGCGGAAGCATGAACACGTCAATGGCAACATTCTGAAGATGGCGGAGGAAAGGAACAAGAATCTTGCCGAAATTGAGGATCTTCGCAAGAAGCAGGACAAGCTGAACGGCATCATTAAACAGATGCAGCAGCAGGGCCGAGGCATCCCTCAGGGCATGACGGGCCAGGTGGAGAACGGGACCTACGCCGCGGGCGAAGTGGACCTGGAGGGCGATGAAAGCGACTATGAGGATGAGTACGATGAGGGAGAGGACGAAGAGGGCAGCGATGAGGGCGAGTATGACGACGAGACGGAGGACGAGCTCCACCATCCCGCCCAACCCCAGCCATACGGCCCTGAGCGCCCCCCTCCGGCTGCGACAACTTCTGCGACGACCAATGGCCACTGCTAAATTCCATAAAGCGACACAACCTTGGGGTTTCCACAGCACCGGGTCGGGAATTTGTGGATCTTGTTATCTCCCCGGCCGGACCGCCATGCGACGTATTAGTTGGTCAACTTCATCAGCAGGGCAAGCCACCGCGTGTGGGTTTCGTATTCTGTAAATTAGCGCAATCACCGTCGCCTCTACTCCTGCTTCTCAGTTGGAACAAAACCATCGTCTGTGACACTGCATTTTGTCCAGGGGTACCTAATCTCTGAAGCACAAGCAATGTTGCTTGGTTGTGAACGCTCGTTCTCGAACTCCTTTCGGTGGCACAACCTCATCCGCCGTCTTCTCAACACCGCGCCACCAACCGACAAACCATGTGCGAGCCCTCTGTCATCGGTGACAACCAAGACGCAACTCGCGGCACACTGTGTTGACGGCGCTTTTTCCGCCGTCGAGCATCGACACGTGCCCGAGCACCTAAGAACCTAGTGGCTACCCTAGTTCTCCTGTCACTGACACGGATAAAAACCGGAGAGCTCTCCATCATATGTTCGTCAGGGACGGACGCGATTGCCCCTCTGGTTTCCGGGTGCCGCGTGGGTCTCTTCTAGTGGCAACGATGCCTCTTGCTGTTGGTAATGACCCAGAAGATCATAAGCAAGACGTACAGGGACGTTCCCATCACGACCAGGGTGGAGTGGTCTACTTATCCGGGTTTATCTGGCGGGACCTGCGAAGCGACTGTAAACCGGCCTTCAAGGACATAGCCGGGAGGCAGCGACAGCGTTGCATTCGACGCCAGGAGACACCTAGTCTGGAGACAGTCTGGAGAGGGGTGCCCATATTGGTCCTTGTGCTGGGGTTTATCAGTATCATCTAGGCCCAGAGTGGATACGCATCACGGGGAAAAGATGGAACTTACCGATTCGCAGTAGGCGACTCCACTGGCCCAAGGCAGTGGCTTTTGATGTACGGATATCCCGTTCAGATTGAACAGCGGGCCAGATGGCGATGGCAGCGAGAATGAAGCCGATGATGACAAGGATGATGTTGGGATCGTTGAGGTGGAAGCGGGAATGGGGGTGTTCAAGTGTTACGCAACTAGAAGAAGACGGGAGAGCCTTCTCTGGACTGGGGACTCAACGTCAACGGGCCAATAAATCGATTTGAGTTCATATTGCTGAGGATCATGGCTCTATCATGGACATGTTGGACTGGTGGTTCTATGGCATGATCACGAGCAGCCACCTTGACATCCTGCCCCGAAGTTCTCATGATGCAAATATTGTGAGAGAAGAGATGATGTTGGGACCGGGGTATTGAGCCATTGAAGACCAGCAAGGTCATGGGTTGCCCTGTGGCCGATCATACCGCCTTGCACCACTACGCCCATATCACCCGGTTAGATATTGTGTGCGTACTCTTCTAATCCTGAGAGTTAGCCATGCATGCCTTGTCACAAAATCTCCTGCTCTTGACTGAGATCATGCCCTGGACGAGGTGTGCTGGGACGCAGTTGTGGATTGCCTTGCAGAGTCACTGATAAGCACCATGAAGATATAATATACATTTTGTACCAGGCTGGGAGCCATTGACTTCGCTACCCTCGCTACCCTCTACCCCGAAAGAACGGATTGTCAGGCTGGCTGTCTGTGTATCCTCCCATGGATCACTCTCCAGCATCATTTTATGTTCCAGCATAGATGATGCGGGATGTGCCTTATGAGCTTTTAGGGGGATACTCTTCCCGGCTCATGAATCCCTGCAGCTTCCATAACAGCAGCTGCAGTTTGATGGTCCGTGGCCCGCAGACAGCAAATATGAAGCCGCTCTGAAGCAATTTCAAGCCGGCTTTCAGTTTCGCGGTGTGTTCGGGACCCATTAGCGCTTCCATGTCGTGCACAGGAAGCCTTTTACGCCTCCGGGTTCCGCCTACACCCACAGTAGATAATTGGGGGAGAGGGGGGGCCTGGGGTTGCTGGAAATATAACAGACAGCCTAGGTGTTGGTGTTTTTTGGTGTTTTTCGCGTCGTCCCAATCTGGGCAACTCTTGAGGTATACACGATCATTCTCGTCGCAAAAGCTGTGTAGATGTGTTATCTCCTCACCGACTCGGCGTCTCATCATCTCAAGTACGACTGCGCTCATATCGTTGCGCCATTTGACTTTGCGGTGGGTTTCAGCCCGGCTTCCCATCGCTTCGTTTTTCCGATAAAATTGCGAGTCCGACTTGTTGAACTCGTTAAACAAATCACGACGACTCAGGAGATAGCCGGTTTTTCCGGTTATACCTGGCCCTTGGGGCGTGTCTCCATGGCTATTCAGGTCCAGAGGGACCTCCCACTTGTCGCCAGTCACAGGATGGCGAGCTGGCCTGAAGGCCTGGAGGAAATATTTTGGTAGTATAACTTCGGTGACAGCACACATCCTGGGAGGCGTTGCTAGAGCATGGGCTACAGAAAATGTCAGAGCCTGGCGGCAGCGAGTAATATGGCGGCATACCATAAGGGTTGTTGAGAAGCCACTGCTGTAGCTCTGATCTTTCTTGTGGCTTCACTTTGCTGGGTTTGCGTGTGGATAACTGTCGCCGCCTTTTGTGGAACGTTGGATCCATCAATGGAGACATCGGTAGGTCGCCGACAGGTGTAATAACGTTCTTGGTTGTCAGATCTATCTTCGGCAGAGCAGGTTCATAATTTGCTGTTGACGACTGAGATGAAGATTCGCTCTCAGCTGTGGAACAGTTCATGTCATCCTCACTATGCTGCGAGGATGTGACATGAAAGTCTCGTAACACGCGATGCGGTAAGGGCAAAAAGAATTGCTTCCCGGTAATTTGTGATGGACGGCACGCACCGTTAAGCACCTTCATGGCTTCTTGGATTTTCCGTTGCTGTGAGTTGATGCTGCCCGGCAGACATTCAGGGCAAAGTCTGCTGAGATGCGTCTGTGCTGATTCTCCAATTTGCCAAGCCACCAATCGACACCAGCTCCCCGTCTCCCGGCGAGCTCGTACTTCGTTACATCCTCCCTCCCGCTTACCTTCTCCACGACCCGTCGAGACTGCGCCAAAAGCCGGCCGACCTCACATCACAATGATTCCCCCCAGGATAGCATGGCCTACGGTCAGAAGAGCTGGTGTCGCGCAATGTCGAGCCTTCACACAATTCCCGGCTGGCCACGTTCGACCCGTCGCCGGAATCCCAATGCCCTACATCACCGAGGTCACTGTACGTTGTTCTCATCCGTGGTGCAAACCGCTCCCTGCTAACAAATCGCCAGGCAGGGGGCTGGCGGACATGTATGTCAACTCAACTTATGCGTCCTCACCCGTTCTAGGTACTGATCGAAACCCGAAGCCGACATCTTCTCTAAACTACTTCAGGTCCGCAATTGGCACCTCCTCCGATATGCAGCTCATACCTGACCTGTCCAGGAACGGATAATATGCCTCAATGGCCCCATAGATGACACAGTATCCGCGGCGATCGTTGCACAACTGTTGTGGCTTGAGTCGGACAACCCAGAAAAGCCGATTACCATGTACATCAACTCGCCCGGCGGTGAGGTCAGCTCAGGACTTGCCATCTACGACACGATGACCTATATCAAATCGCCTGTATCCACCGTGTGTGTGGGTGCAGCTGCTTCCATGGCCGCTACCCTCCTCCTTGGCGGCGAGGCTGGAAAGCGATACGCACTTCCCCATAGCTCCATCATGGTTCACCAACCACTCGGCGGTACGAGGGGACAAGCGTCGGATATCCTCATCTACGCGAATCAGATTCAGAGGTTAAGGGAGCAGATCAACAAACTTGTGCAGAAGCACTTGAACAGATCCTTTGGGTACGAAAAATACGACATTGCCGCCATCAATGACATGATGGAGCGCGATAAGTACCTCACGGCCGAAGAAGCGCGGGACTTTGGTATTGTGGATGAGATTCTGTACCAGAGGGCCAAGGAAGATGGCAAGGCAAATGCCGAGGAGTCCAAGGGGCCAATGCCATGATGCATGTGCTCGAAAGGGCGTGCAGATTAGGTCGAGGGAGGCTCTCCTCTTCGGTCCTCCAGCTGCAAAATACACGCCCCCATTCCGAGGACGGACGCTCAGATGGTTCCTGTGATCGCCTTGCCGTGGTGGGGTAAGTCATAACACCCAGAATCGCGGAAATAGCAGGGATACGACCGGGCATTCTGCATGCGCTTTGAATTGATGGACTTCCCGCTCTCCTTCTGCGTGCACTACGATGGAAAGCGGTTAATCGAGGCTAGACGCTGCTTTTTTATTCCCGCACAAGGGAGAAGGCCAACCTGTTGCTTCACAGTGAACCAATGTGAAGTAATGGTTGGAATCACCCGCATCAATGAAGTGGTGTATTCTGAGCCAAAGAATGGGAGCTTCAACAAGCAGTGTATGCCGAGTTCAGCAAGCCAATCAGTGAGCTTGGATTTCAACCTAAGTGGGAGCGGGGGAGCTGTTGCGGGGCCCCGAGATCCCGTCCCTGTGACTTGTCGCAGGGACGCAATTCGGCGGTCAGAAATTTTGACCAGCCCCGATCTCGCTGCAAATCTCAACCCCCAAGAACCCTTTAAAAAGAGTCAATTGACTCACCCTCCTTCTTGTTGTATATAAGCAGTAGTTCCTTCTACTTTAGGGTGGTCAATTGAGCTTTCTGCTCCCTTTTATTTCTTGCGGCTTTTAATTCGGGCATTTCAAGATGGTGCCGCTGAGTCTTCGAGCTGGAGCTCCTAGAGCTCTGGCCGCTGGCCGGTTGCTAAGGACCCAGAGGTGGGTGGTGAACCCTCGTGGCATCTTCGCTTGTGTTTGTGCTAATGTCTAATTGTTATTCCTAGCCGTCTCCTCTCCAACAGCGCTAGCCGCCGTGCCGACGAAGTGAAGCTCAATAAGGTGTCATCGACGATTACGCAGCACAAGTCGCAGGGCGCGTCCCAAGCCATGCTCTACGCCACAGGCATGACTGAGGATGATATGGCCAAGCCCCAGGTGGGCATCTCATCGGTCTGGTACGAGGGAAACCCCTGCAACATGCACCTACTCGACCTGTCGGGCATTGTCCGTGAGAGCGTAGCGAAAGCCGGCCTCGTGCCAATGCGCTTCAACACAATCGGTGTTTCCGACGGTATCAGTATGGGAACTACTGGTATGCGGTATAGTTTGCAGAGCAGAGAGATCATCGCCGACAGTATCGAGACGGTTATGAACGGCCAATGGTATGACGCCAACGTCTCATTGCCCGGCTGCGACAAGAATATGCCCGGTGTCCTCATTGCTATGGGTCGTGTCAACCGACCCAGCATCATGGTCTACGGTGGCACTATCAAACCTGGCTGCAGCGCCGGCGGCGAGCCCATTGATATTGTTAGCGCCTTCCAGGCCTACGGCCAGTACATCACGGGTGAGATCGACGAGAAGCAGCGCTTTGATATTATCCGGAACGCTTGCCCTGGCGGTGGTGCTTGCGGTGGTATGTACACTGCCAACACCATGGCTTCGGCTATCGAGACACTGGGCATGACTCTACCGGGAAGTAGTAGCTTCCCTGCCGAGCACCCGAGCAAGAAGGCCGAGTGTGAGAGCGTCGGTGAGGCCATCAAGAACCTGCTGAAGGAAGACATCCGACCAAAGGACATCCTCACTCGCCAGGCCTTTGAGAACGCCATGATTGTCGTCAACATCTTGGGCGGTAGCACCAACGCTGTCCTCCACCTGATCGCCATCGCCGATTCTGTTGGCATTAAGCTCAGCATTGACGACTTCCAGGCGGTCTCAGACCGCACGCCCTTCCTTGCCGACCTCAAGCCCTCTGGCAAGTACGTCATGGAAGACCTTTACAAGATTGGCGGCACCCCTGCCTTGCTTAAGTTCCTCCTCAAAGAGGGTCTGCTCGATGGCTCCGGTGTCACCGTCACGGGCAAGACCATGAAGGAGAACGTCTCCACCTTCGACGACTTTCCTAGCGACCAGCCCATTATCCGCCCACTTGACAATCCTATCAAGCCCACCGGACACATCCAGATCCTGCGCGGCTCCATGTCGCCCGGCGGATGCGTTGGCAAGATTACAGGCAAGGAAGGTCTCCGCTTTGAGGGCACCGCCAAGGTCTACGATTACGAGGACGCCTTCATCGAGGCGCTCGAGCGCGGCGAGATCAAGAAAGGCGAGAAAACGGTCGTTGTCATTCGCTACGAGGGCCCCAAAGGCGGCCCCGGCATGCCTGAAATGCTCAAGCCCAGCTCCGCCATCATGGGCGCCGGCCTCGGCAAGGATGTGGCGCTGGTTACCGACGGTCGCTTCTCCGGAGGCAGCCACGGCTTCCTGATCGGCCACATTGTGCCTGAGGCCATGGAGGGTGGACCCATTGGCCTAGTCCAGGACGGCGACAAGATCGTCATTGACGCCGAGAAGAAGGTTCTCGACCTGGAAGTGTCCGAAGAGGAGCTCACACGGAGAAGGAAAGCATGGAAAGCACCCCCGCCGCGATATACCAAGGGAACGCTCATGAAGTACGCTCTGCTTGTAAGCGACGCGAGTCACGGCTGTGTGACTGATGGAGTAATTTGAAGGATGTGTTGATTTTGGTGAAATAAAACAAAAAAGGGGGATTTTCTTGCCTTTATTTGTACATATTGGCCTCTCTTTTCTATTTTCTCCTTGTCTTCAATTTTTTTTTTTCAAGAGTTAAGGAAGGGCATGGTAAAGGCGCCTAGCTTGTCAGGTAGGTATATGTGCGTTAATTCACAATCGAGTTGGTCTAACGTGAGAGTTGTTACGTTCATACACAATAGATACCTACTGGGTATGTCTGTTTGTATTCCAAGAATGAGCCGTTCAAGCACTATGGCACCGCATTCTGCTGAACATCTGATCTGAATACGAGGCTGAATGGCAACTCACACCAGAGAATGCACAAATAGCATGAACACGAAAGCGGAACCGCAAAACTACTGATGCTTCAGCTAATTGACCCACCCGTTCGCTTCATGCAATAAATGTCATCGCGCATCAATCATGGGGACTCTCAAATCCGCTCTCACCTCCTTGCCTTGTTCCACACCTCAACAAACGCAGTTTTGTCCTTCACTGTCAGGCCTACCCGTTTGGCCCGTCCGAGCCTTGCCAACGCCTCTGCCACCCGGTCCAACATCCGCTGCTCCTCTGCAGTGACCTGCCCATCCTCCCGAGGCATTGCCACCTGCGTGATCGACGACGAGGATGATGATGCTGAAGCACGGCCTGCCCCGTTTGTCGCCGCGCTGGTGTTGTACATGCCCCCGGCAATGCGCACCCTAATGCAGTGCGTCGGGCGAGATAGCAGCTTCCACAAGAACGCCGCCCAAGCGCCAGGAATCGGTGTCGTCACGTCGGGAGGTGTGTAGCGCATGCTGACGGGGAAAATGACAGCATCAGGAGGCACGGTCAGGAGACTTGGGCTAGGTGGGAGGATACCCTTCCCATTTGTGGTTGCGCACTCGGGAAAGACGACGATCACACGGTCCGGATACCGCCCGAGGAGGGCGCGAACATCGGTCAGGCCAGCGGGATTAGGTGGAGCGGGGGCGAGCTGCGCAGGGGAAAGAGCCGCCCACATGGCGTATAGAAGGCCGACGGGGCGAACCTTGCGAGAGTTGGGATAGCTGATGGTGAAGACAGGATCAAATACGGCGGCGAGATATAGCGCATCGAGAGGGGAGGTGAAGTTGGCGGCGATGACGGACCGGGGGTGCGGCACCCGCGACGCGGGCTGCTGGCTGAGCGAGCCGCGCTTGACTCCATCAAGTTGGAGGTCGACCCACCATATGCCCGGTATGCCTATGATACCCCAGAGGAGAAGCTTGCGCAGCACAACGGGGAGGGGTAATTGTTGCAGGAAGAGGAAGTAGAGCGCCGCATAGCAGAGGAAGAAAGGGAGTCGGAATAGGAACAGTACCACGCGCGGGGTGGCCGAGAAGATCGACGACGGAGTTTTAGAGGGGAGGAAGGGCGAGACACCTGAGCCTGAGGTTTGGGGTCAGTTTATTAGGAAGAGACATGTTGCAATGGTCATGTCTTGCCTCTGTCGCGGAATTGCGAGAACTTTTCCATTGTGGGCGAATCTCAGAAAATCGTGTCAGATTGACTGGAACTGGGAATGAAGGCCCCTGAGTGGTGTGAATTATCGTGGCATCTGGAGCGTTGTCTCACTGGTACATCGGTGTGGTGATGATGAGGCCGTTCCCGGACAAAGACCGAAGGTGTTATCAGCAACGTTTTTTTTTTAGTTATGTAGCTGCGAACACGCTCACATGTGAATGTGGCTCGTGCGCTACTGGTCTTCGCTACTGGTCTTCTTCAACGCCTTCAGACACACAATTGGACCTTTTTCTGTGAAGCGACGCTAATGTTCTCAACGGTCAATCCCAATCTTTCTTAAAACGATATACCACTGCAGTGTGGCTTCGACCATAAATGCGCTCGTTTGGTTTTGCAGGTACTAGGTGTCGTGATACAACTACTTTAGGAGCATCGGTTTGCTCGACAGACATTCTATGCACGGAACATCCGCCCAGCATCATGGATTTGGCTGACTGCAATTTTCATTCTTTCTCTCGTGGTCAAGCATTGACTGCGGCAAATTTCAAGAATTTACAAGCCTGTGATCTTTTGCCCCGCGAACCTTGCAGACTTCTTGACTGAAGTGGCGCAAGCCCCCAGCCGGCCCACAATTGGTGGCTTTCCCATTGGCTGCAGCGTCGCTATGCTTGGTTGCCGTGGAGAAGTAAACACAGAGACCCAGGCTCACAGCTTCACAAATCGCGCTACGCCGATTGAGGGACAGCATAATATTCGTGCTCGGAGAGGGCTGCCAAAACGTCGCCGCCAACTTCATCTGCGCCCGGAGCTCTGCTCCTCACCTCCTGCTTCTTGCTCCACCGCGTTATTCTCCCGCGCATGCAAGCCCTCGACATGAGCTCCGAAAACGCGGTACGTTTAAGGTGTGGGTTTGACGCCAAATTCCACCACTGACCTGTTCGTCCCCGACAGAAACCCCAGTCGGGCTTGCGCCCCCCGAGCAGCTATCCTGTCGCCACTGCGCCGGCATTGGGCCTTCAAGAAATGACTGATTCGCAGAGCAACGCAAGAGCGCAACCAACAGGTCCTGTCCAGGGAGTCAAGCGCGCATACAATGGCGGCCGTACGTCCTCTCTTGCGTCGCTTCTCAACGCTCTTTCAGTCTTCTAACTCCATATTACTACAGTCCCACAACCAGAACCCAAGCGGAAGACACTCGCCGAGAGGGGAGGAGAGCCCATTGCCAAACTATCTCACCTCGCTCCCCCGACAACAACCGCCACTCCAGCAGCCGGACTATCCCGGCTCGCGGTCAAGGGTATGGCGATTGGCGCCCTGACAGCAGCCAAATCCACTGCAGCCGCGCCATCATCGCGTTATCCCCCGGGCTCATCACGGCCCGTAACGAACTTCTCCCAAACACTTGGCCCCGGGAGTCGCCCTCCGATACCATCCGCAACCGCTCGGCCAGGCTCGTCGATGAACTTCAACCAATCAGTACAGACCCGCCAACAAAAGAATGCGCGCTCACGTCCCGCCACAGCAATGGGCGACCGCGGCAACGATATCGACGTAGGCCAGAACCAACAACCCAATGGTACGGATCTCTCACCTACTTTGCAAATCCGCAAGCAGCGCACCAGGAAGATGCGCTCAGCTGTTCCTCATGACTCCCTTGCTTCTCAATCGCAACGATCCAGAGACATCTCGATTCTAAGCAGAAAGATGGGGGGCCTATCGATTCACGATAAGCCAGCTGATACTCGCAAAACTCGAAACGGAGGTCAAGTGATCACCAAACAAAGAGAGCAATCAAGTCATTGCGGTAACAGTGCGCCGGACAGCAAGTGTGAGGCGCCGAGTAGCCGTCGAGTACGGGAAGAAGGAGCAGCCAGACCTCAGTTCAGGCCCGCGGAGTTCTCCCGTCCCACGACGCCCACTCAAAACCCCAATGTTAAACTTGAATTGGAGAAGATGGAAACCCTGTTGAAGAGCGTGTGCCTGACTCCTGGCTCGCCAACTAAGTCATCTTCTCCTGTCAAACTGTCATTTCTTAACAAAGAATCTAATTTGAAATCGTTCACAGCATGGGACGTCGACGAGCGGTTACTATCGGTCGAGAACCAGTTCAAGGTGATGAAGGAGGCAATGAACGTATCGCTTACCGACAGGAAGACCTTGGAAGACGCTGTCGATCTTGCAAAGACACGAGGTAAGTTCCTTGATCTTGCGCCGGGTGCGAAACTGACCTTTTCAAAGTCAACGATCTCGAGCGGGAAAAGAACCGACTGGATGAAAAGAACCTTAAACTACAGGCCGAGCTGGATAGTATGCAGAAGCAGGCGCTGTCGCTAACTCTGGCGCTCGAAACTGAACAGAGAAATCGGAAATATGAGCTCGAAGATAAGTTACGTGATCACAGGCACGAAGTTGACGAACTACGACGAGAATTCAAAGACGAAACCGATCGGCTTCAGCGCACGCAGCGCGAGGCCCTGGAGGCATTAGAAAGGCATTGCCGTGCTGAGCTGGAAGACGAGCGGGTCCAAAAATCCAAGGAGCTCCAAGAATTGCGTGCCAGGTTGGGAACGGAGCAACAGGATCTCAACATCGCATTGTTGGGGAAAGAGCGCGAGATCCAAGACATGCGGTCACAATTGGAATCATTGAAGTCGGACCTTGACCGCGAACAAACGATCAAGGGTAATCTCCAAAAACAGATTGCGGAGGTGTCAACGACAGCTATGACGCTGGAGGATAGGAATCGAGCTCTTCGCGCCCAGATCGACTTCCTCGAGTCCGATAGCAAGGCACAATCCGACTCGTTCGCGAACATGGAGGCTCGCCTCCAGGACGCTCTCCGGGCGGCTGAGGAAGCAAAGCAAAAGCTTATCAAGGAGGAAACAGAGCGCCGCGTTCTGTTTAACAAGTATCAGGAACTCAAGGGCAACATCCGAGTTATGTGCAGAGTACGGCCGGTTCTAGACTCATCCGAGGGCGAAGAGGCAAAACTTTCGTTCCCAGATACCAAGACATCGGCACAGCTTGATGTGACGGGCCCCGAGGAGAGGAGCAGCTTGGGCAACACGATCCGCAAAGTAATCCCATTCGAATTTGACCGGGTTTTCACGCCGGCAGTAAACAACGAGGATGTTTTTGGCGAGATTTCTCAACTCGTACAGAGCGCACTAGACGGGTATAATGTGTGTATTTTCTGCTATGGCCAAACGGGCTCCGGAAAGACGTTCACCATGTCATCGGCGGATGGCATGATCCCGCGGGCCACACACATGATTTACGAGACAATCACCAAGCTCAAGGAGAAGTCGTGGACTTATACGATGGAGGGAAGCTTCGTCGAGGTGTATAATGAGGAGTTGCACGACCTACTCACGCCCGCATCGGAGGGCAAGAAGAAGCTGGAGATTCGCCACGATGACGCCCGAAAGCAAACGACGGTGCTCAACTGCAAGGCGGTAGCCCTGGATTCAGCCGATAAGGTCGAGCTGATGTTGCGGCAAGCACAAAACAACCGCAGCGTCGCAGCTACCAAGGCGAACGAGCGGTCATCGCGGTCTCACTCGATCTTTATTCTCAAACTGATCGGCGAGAACTCTGCTACCAATGAGAGGTGCGAGGGCACCCTCAACTTGGTGGATCTTGCTGGCTCGGAGCGCCTCAAGCATTCTGGTGCTGAGGGTGACCGTATGAAGGAGACCCAAAACATCAACAAGAGCTTGTCTTGTCTTGGTGATGTCATTGAGGCGTTGGGCAGGGGCTCGGGGCACGTACCATACCGCAACTCGAAGCTGACGCACCTCCTCCAATACTCGCTCGGTGGAAATTCCAAAACGCTCATGTTCGTCATGGTTAGTCCACTAGAGGCCCATCTGAAGGAGACGATTACGTCGCTGAGATTCGCAACCAAGGTAAGAATCATCCTCCTGAGATTTTTATTGGAGTTGATGCTGACACATGGTAGGTGCACAATACGCACATTGGTACGGCGAAGTCTACGAAGAAGACCAAGGAGAGAATCAGCGACTGCTGATGTCGTACGGAGACGAAGATGGACCAGCATGCGTGGGAGAGGGCAGTGCTGTTGTTGTTAATGATACCACGAACGACATTCTTATATTTGCCATCACAAGGTTTAGGGCCGGGGTGGTAAGCGATCCAGGGGCAGCTGTTTTTGGTCACATTGCCAAGGGATGTTTTATAGGCGGCGTTTCTCGTCCATATGGTGGTGGTGCCGCTGGCTGTGTGTGGGATCAGGCGTTGTGGTTCTTGTCGGTTTAGCGGCGAAATACAAAACAGCTTGTATACTGATGAATAAGGGGCAGAGGGGTATATATCTAGTTCACGGATATCGTGCTAGAATTCCTTGTGGCATGATTGGCTCGCAAACGAGAGGCGCCGTAGTCCGTGTATTGCTGAAGTTAACTAGCAGGTACACAAACTCTATCGGGGAGGGAGACGGATAGGCGGAAATGCTGCAAGATGGTGCTAGGGAAGATGTAGCCGGCCAGTTTTGGTCTTGAAGTTCCAGTGCAGAACTTTTGGATCTCTACAGGTGATTTCCGGATAATCAGAATGAAAAGCGCCCTTTGGGGGGTTAGTTCCCCGTCGGCGTTTTGTTTTTGAAACGGTACGATCGGCGGCTCACCTCATCTCTCACTCACTTGACCAAACTGGCGGGAATGCCGCCCAGGCGAAAAGCCTAGGCGAGAGGCGGGCACACTAGAGGCAACAATTCCCAGGCCATTCCTTCCGAATTCCGAGCTTCTAGGTTGGCGGCTTTGTACGTAGCAAGCAAGCACTTTGGAGCTACTGCCCATCAACCGCCATCCGCCCGCCCTCCCAGCTACATGAATAATTAATTTAATTTGCGCGTGGGCAACGTGGGAAAAAGGGACGGGTCGCCACGTTTAGAGGCAGCGGCACGGGCTGCGCTGCTACGGCACTGCACATGTAGTTGGGCCAGTAGTAGTTGAACCCGACCAAGTTCAGTTTGGGGGGGGGGGAGGGACTGGATTGTTTTGTTTCGTTTGTTCGTTTCGTGTCACCGTGCCGTCTAAGGTACGAATAACGTTAGTTGAATTAAGCTTGAGAAAGTGGTCGTCAAATTTGCTGGAGGACGGTGCGGAGATAGAGATGTACGAAGTAAAGACCAGTTACACTAGACCCGGGTTTAGGGATCGGAACCTTGGTTCTTTTTTTTTCTCTCGTCGAGCCCATATAACTATCGGCAATAGGAGAAACTCTCTTGAGAACCTAGGCTCCCCCCGCCCCTCCCCCCCGGCCACCCTCCCGGGGCCACTCACACCCGGGGCTGCCCGGAGGCATGCTCACGGCTGCCAAGCTGGAAATCCTTTTCAGGGGTCGAAGCGTATGGTATTTCGGTCTGACCAGGCTTGCTACCAAGGTAGATAGGTGAAACGCCGCAGCTATGTGCAAGTTCCAAGATATAAACCCAGCTGGTTTCTCCTCCTTTCCGTCTCCCCCCGCCTGAGTTCTCATTTTACCTGTTTTGCTTTTGCTTGCTAGACGGTTAATGAAAGGAATCTGAACTAAAGGAAGAAAATGTTCACAATCGCCCTCCTGCTCCTCCTCCTCCTCACCTTCTTCCTAATCTACTTCCTGCCCCTCTTGAACCGCTGCCCTCGCCCCCGCCTCCCATCTCTCTCCCCTCCGCTCCTCCCCTACTCCATCCACCCTTACATCTCTCTCCCCTACATCGGACCCCCGTCCTTCTTCGTCTCCCGCGCCGATTTCGTCCTCTCCGGCACCCGCGGCAGCCCCACAGGCAACTTCTCTTTCTTCTTTGGCCCCTACCATGTCATCGCCCTCTCCGGGCCCGCAGGGCGCAAAGTCCACTATCACGACAAGCGCCTCAGTTTCCTCGACGGGTATTCTGCGCTGTTCACGGGAATCCCCCCACACCATGACGACGGAGATGAGGCGCTAGATAAGTGGCTGCGACGGATGCTCGGGGTGTTGCTGAAGTCGGGTAATCTGGGAAGGTGGGTTGGGGGACTGGCAGGGGTGGCGAGGGGGCAGCTGACTTCTCTTTCTCTTTCCGAAAAAGGAGGGGGGGGCGGAGAAGAGAAAGAAGGGGTAATGGATCCGTTTGATGTGATTTATCGGTTGGTGTATCGCCTGACGGTCCCGACGTTTGGGGCGGTGGAGATTACGCGGTCGGAGGGTCTGTTGAGGAAGACGCTGCGCATGTTTAACCACATTGAGGAGGGGGCGTCGCCGACGAGGATTGTCGTGCCCGGGTTGCCGACGTGGGCTTGGGCGAGGAGGATTCTGGCGGGGGTGAGGTTTGGGATGGTGGTAGACGGGATAGTGAAAGACAGAAAGAAGACGGGGAGGAGGGAGGATGATGGGCTGCAGGTTTTGCTAGACAACGGGGAGACCGAGATGACGAGGTTGGTCGCGTTTGTGCTAGCGGGCTTGTTCGGGGGACAGACGAACACGGGGGTGAGTGCGGCCATGTTGCTGGTGTTTTTGGCGGCCAGTCCAAAATGGCAGAGCCGGGTGCGGAAAGAGGTTGACGCCGCGGTGAGGGCGAATCGCAAGTCGAAAGAGCAGACAGACACCGAGGTGTTGGCTTCCATGACTTTGACCGAGTGGGAGGTGAGCTTCCCCACGATTGAGATGTGTAGCCGCGAGACGATTCGACATCACTTGGTGGGTGTAGGGTTTCGGAGAAACGTGAGCAATGAGTCAGTACCGCTGGACACAGGAGAAGTGATTCCCCCCGGAGCGGTTGTGCTCTTGTCCATTGATGATACCCACTTCGATCCCGAGTTCTACCCGGACCCTGAGAAGTGGGACCCCTCGAGGTTCGAGCCCGAGATGCAAGAGAAGGCACCTTCGTTGCCGTTTGCAGGGTGGGGAGCTGGGAAGCATCCGTGTTGTAAGTCCATCTCCCTCAGACGGACGTGACGAAACGGTCCACTAACACGATATCAATTCCTAGTGGGTATGAGGGTGAGTCTCATCTCGAAAAAAAAAAACGGTTGGAAGGAGAAAACTAACAACATCTGTCCAGTTTGCAAAGCTCGAGGTCACTATCATCACAGCCATGTTCGTCGCCCTCTACGATTTCATTCTCGAGGATATTCACGGAAACCGTCTTGCATCTGCCCCGCCAGTGGACCGAAACGACCATCAAACATCTAAGCCAAAGACACCTCTCAGGATAAGATACAGGCTTCGAAAGACACCAACATCGCCATGGTGACAGGCCTTGGTAGTATCGCAACTGTAAAATAACAACATAATCAAAGTGGACAGTAACCCAGAGGCAGGCCTAAAACATAGAAAAACAATCTGTTGTGATGAGTGCCGAGTGGCCATCGAGAATAAAAGCTCATAACTCTTTTAGGGTATCTCTGTTCGATTTTCCAATCCTCGCCAGACAAAATCAAAGCCCATACTCCGTATCCATGACCAAGACGAATGGTGTCCGTCGTTCGCCGCTCCTAACACCAACACCACCATCAAACCGCCTCCCAATCCATTGCGTCCACCATAAACTCCCACTGCTCCTCCTCACTGCCCCTTTCACCCACCGCATGCCCAGCCATGTCCACATCCCACCCAACGCCCGCACTCCCACTCTGAGCAGCCTCCATCCTCACTGCCTGTTCCGCCACCAAATACGCCGCATCGAAGCCCGCAAAGATGGCCATCAATATCCTCTCCAAATCATACGTCTCCAGCGGCGCCGTAAGCTTTGCCCTCCCCCTCTGTTCATCCTTCTCTTCCTCTCCCGCCGTCTTCCACCGATTCCTCAGATCCTTAGCCCGACTCAGCTGCCTGCGCACCTCGCCCGTGCCGAGCGCCGCGTGGAGTGGGTTATCAAGACTATCAAGCGCCTCAAGAACATTGGCGTGGTAGCGGTGGTCGCTTCTGTCTCGGTATGGTTTGTCTGGGCTGGGGATTCGTCCATTTCCATTACTTAGTCCAAGTCCATTTGCATTCATGCTGTTGTGGTAGTCGAGGGTTGCTGTTGTTGTCGGAATGCCACGGGAAATGGAAATCCCAAAGACCCCCAACAAGTGTACAAGTGCGCGCTCAATCAGCATGTAGTATTCGAAAAAGTCGAGCTTGAACATGAGCTCAGCCTCGGCAACATCGGTGGGGTCGCGACCCCTTGTGCGGTCAATGGCATATTGGTATGCTGTGGCGAGAAAAGAGTACTTCCATTTGAGGCGGCGGACAATTTTGGTGTACCGGTCGAGCTCGTACGCGGCAAGACTTGAGGGAACGTTGATTCTCAGAGGTCCTGATGAGGGAGCGTTCCGGTAGGATGCGGACGTGGCGGGAGTAATGGTTAGTGGTGGGGGCGGGGCTGCCGACGTGTTGCTGCGATACTGAGGGTGTGTTTTGTGCCACGGTGCGTGACGTGAGTTGGATAGGCCGGACATGGTCGATAGGGATGGTGCGAAAACTGAACGATGTTGCTTGGTGATACATTCCGGAGGTGTTAGAGGAAATCGCCATAGAGCAGGGTTTGGGCAATCGAAGAAGAGTGGGCCATGACTGGCGGCCAGCCGACACCAAACGCCTCAGCGTGAAACAAGCATCAACATACTGGTCAACAGGACACTGCAAGCAGCAGCGTGGCGCGAATCCACGCATCCTGGCAACCCCCAAGCAAACCACCAGCCTCGTCTTTGTTGGCAAGGCCGCCATTGAGTCACAATGCCATTCTCTGGTAGCGGCACAATGCACATAGTAAAGGCTTACCAGCAGGCCAGACAAGTTCTATCTTCGCAGACTGTAACCCGTTGGGCAGCAATTTCTTCTTCACATCCCAAGTGCAAACCTAGGATTGCAATGAAAAAAGTGTTTCGCGTCGCCTGGAGGCAGTGTAATACCAGGGACACAGTGGGCAGTCGACCATGGGCAAGCCCAGAGGGAAGACACCCGAGCGACAAAAATTAGTATAATCACGATTCTACTCCGTAGAGCAGTTTCAGAGATTAAACTGAAAAGAACAGATACTACACTTGATCTAAGCCAAAAGGCAAAGAGAGCTAAAGAAGAAAAGAAAAAACGAGCAAAGATTGGGAGGGGAGGGGAGAATTTATAGAGTGTGTAGTTGGTCTGTGCACGAGTGCAAATTCCCAGTTGCCCCACTTCGCCCAACCGCTGCAGGACCCACTGCACAAGAACTTATTCTCTATCCGCTCCGGAATTTGCTTGCATGGTTTGACGCGTTCTCTTACAACTTCGTTGGCCATCATGAAAGACGATGATGCGTCGGCTCGCTTAGTTTGCCCTAGGGGTGGGAAATGAAATTCTTTCATTTCACTTTTTCACAGTTGGCCCTGAAATCCATTTCCGAAACCTGGGAGGTTGAATGAAATGGTTGAAATGTGGGTCATCTTGGTATAGGTCAGATTGCC
>Ga0247765_1000188_pt1 | contig 49840 bp, 52 predicted proteins | sample UWRJL106311C6_FD_179949 | JGI IMG/M metagenome (GOLD analysis project Ga0247765, IMG submission 179949) | Plant litter microbial communities from Arlington Agricultural Research Station in Wisconsin, United States - UWRJ-L106-311C-6 | ecosystem: Environmental > Terrestrial > Plant litter >... | reverse complement strand
ACCAGATTTGACATCCATCAGAAAAGCAACCCGCTTTTATGTTTTTGGGCTTCTCATGTCGTGTTACAGGAACCGGCACAGGATGGGCTCACCGGCAAGCCTAAGCCTAAGTATTACCGTCGGTCAGGCTCGCTCGCTCGCTCGGCCCCCAGTAAGTGTCATCATGTCGAAGGGTGGATACCTTAGGTAGGTAGACAGGTGGATAGGCATGAACGATCCAACCCTTTTCCCTTCCCGTCTTATTCTTGATCTTGATCCAGATCTTGATCTAGGCTCCCTCCCCCCCTTCCTCCCGTCCACCCACCCACTCTCATGAAGAGGCGGACTCTTCCCTTCCTCCTGACCATCTTCACCCCGCTAGTAGGGCAGTGAAGATAGTAGACAACCAAGTTCAACCCATACCAACTCCAGCTTTCCAACCAAACCAGTAGGCCGATCACCAGATATTGGGTTAATCGCCGCCATGTCGTTGTCGCCGCAGCCAGGGGACAACCCTGCGAGGGACGCCGAGACCCTAGTGCCTACCCTCATTGGCATGTCCGTCGCCTTTGTAGCCGTGTCGACCTTTATTGTCGCGATCCGGCTCTACACACGTTACTTCATTGTGCGCTCCCCAGGCGCCGACGACATCACCATCGCCATTGCCCAGGTTCTCTCGATAGGGGTGTCGGTCGTCACCATCCTCCGTGAGTTGGCACCCCAACCCTCTCAGCGGCGGCTGTCAAAGCCATCGTCACTGACAAGTCTAACCTGGTTGTAAAGAAGCCAAATACGCTCTGGGCCGACATAGCTGGATGGTATCCCCCTCGGACCAACTAATGCAGTTAAAATGCCTCCTCGCCGCCATGACCATCTACAACCTCGCACAGATTGTGACAAAAATGTCCTTCCTCCTGCAATACCGACGAATCTTCCAGGAAGGCGGCCATACCCGCCGCGTCTGCCTCTGGCTCATCATCTTCCTCGGCGCGTGGGGCCTCACCCAGGAATTCCTAGTCTGCTTCACGTGTGTGCCCGCGGGGATTGTGATCCCGGGGATGGCGCGCGTGTGTATCGACAGCCTGACGGTATACTACCTGACCTCGGTCATGAACATCGTCACCGACTTTATCGTCTTCACGGTACCGCTCCCCGCCGTGCATGCACTGCACCTACCGCCGCGGCAAAAGTTGCTGGTCAGCTCGGTGTTTTGCCTGGGTTTCTTCACTTGCGTCATCTCGATAGTGAGACTGTTTACGCTGCATAGTGCCGTTAACGGCACCGATCCGACGTGGGATAATGTGCCTTCGGCGTATTGGTCTGTCGTGGAGCTCAACTGCGGGATCATGTGTGCGAGCCTGCCGGCGCTGAGGCCATTCTTGCGCCACTTCAACGTTTCGGGGCTGGTGACTTCGCGGAGGAGTCGGAGCGATGGGTACCGGCGGGAGAAGAGTGAGGACAAAATGTCCTTTTCCAAGGGCAGTAGAGGGGCGATGGGTATGGATGCTCCGGGGAAGTCTGGCGGTCCCGTGTATGCGATGGACCATCTCACCAGTACCAGCGCGAGTCAGGAGGCGCTGCATGAGAGCGCAGTGGATGTCCCCTTATCCATATACCGGCCAGGGGTAAAAGCAGAGGGTCGGGATAAGGACGCGAAACAACAGAGCCGGTGGATAAGGCCGCCACCATCGGGAGATGAGATGCAAGTGGCAAGCGAGGCGGGATATGGAAAGGATTCAGCAGGGAGTGATGAAGCGGCACGTGGGTGGAGATGAACCATGTCGTCTGCTGGCCGTGTGGTCTTGTAGAACATATGGTGTTCGCGTCTCTGTTACTGCTCCGCCGGACCGCCGCTGTAAACTAAGCGTTGTGCCATAACTGTATCCATATTAGACGGTTGAATCAGCAATGATACTCATGTTTTTCCGTTTCCTTCGTGGTTGCGCCTGACTAGACCGCTAGCGCGCCGTTCATCCATCGGCAAGCCATGAATGTGCTTGATACCATGAAAAAAGGTCTTGCCTCTAGTGCCGATAGCTGAATTCGCGCCTGCTTTTTCCATCGCTCCGCCGACAACAAAACACATTGGGTATCACCAGCCTCCAACGCCGGGGAAACAAGAGCAGCCACATAAATCACTAGCCATTTTCATCGCCCCAAATAAATCCCAATCAAATCCGATTATTCGTAGAGTTCTTCTTGCTCTTCCCCAAACTCTCCATCACGGAAAGTTGGTAGCTGAACATTGAAGACGACATCGTTCTCATCTTCGTCGGGACCAGCAAACGCAAACGCAAGGAGGTCCAGGTCGTTGAGTCTCTTTCCCACCAATCTATCATCGTCTCGTGCTTTTAAGTTCTTCCATCCCTTTTCAGCGTCGAGGGGATCTTGGAGGATGCCATATACAACTTTGATGTCGCTGTCCTTGTAGCGATCTTCGACAACGCCGATATTCTCAGGGTCATAAGTCAGCCCGTTTGGGTAGCGCTCGCGGAGGATCTCGATAAGCTCGTCCGAGAGTTTGGAGAAGGTCCAGCTGGGTGACGCAAAAATGAAAATGGTGTGAATCCCATGCTTGAGACGGAGCGTGATATCAGAGTCGTCTGGTAATTCGCGTGGCTGTCAAAGATGAGGTAAGCGGTTTGTTTCAAATTGACTGTGGCATGGTCTCCCTGCGGAGAGTATATACGCACCATCTTGTGTATTGGGAGCTGTAGTTACACGATGGGTTTCCAGAGGACTAGCGACGGCGTGAATATTGCAATTCTTTGATGGCAACTCTGGCGTTGGAGTTTAGCACATGTAGTGGAGGGGCAGCAAGTGGAGCCCCGCGCCGCTACGGAGAACCAAGGCCGGAGCTTGGGCCACCCTTGTTTTCTCTCCCGGGCAGGTGCTCTGGCCCATCCAAATTTCAGTTGCAACGGTTTTTGCAATCTCCAGTAACGTTTCCGGCCGACGAACGCGGTTTTCTTGACACCACCGATCCCTCAAGTCTTCTGGATTTCCGATTATATCCGATTGCGATCTCATATTGCAGCTTTCGCCGCCACCGCTATGCGTCGGGGCAGAGAGAAGGACCGGCTGCAGGACGAGGAAAAAGTTCTGAGCAGAGAAGAGGTAGATGAAATATGGCGACAATCACGGCTTTCAGTCCCCTCGCCCCTTCGAATCCCCATGGCTACTGGAATGTCATTCCTCGTGGGTTTGAGTCTGGGCACCGCGCATGGCAGCAAGATGGCAGGCCTACGCTTCCGGGCTGAACATGCCCACAAGCTTCCAGAGACAACAACAGGCTGGTACCTCTATCACAAGAGCAAGAACTACCATGTGGCCTATGGCGGCGTTATTGAGGGCATCAAGATGGGAGGGCGGATTGCTTTTTGGACCTCGGCCATGTTAAACATCGAGAACATGTTTGACAATTATCGTGGAACCGCCGATGTCTTCAACACGGTGACGTCGTGCGTCACGGTTGCGGGGGCCTTCAGTCTATGGAGTAAGTGCATGAGACAATTACCGTTCTACTGAGATTGGCTGACGTCTTGCCGCGTCGCAGATCGATTCTCGCTGCCCATGGCCGCTCGAACCACAAGGAAGGCGCTGGTTGCTGGACTCGTTTACGGAAGCTTGCAGGATGCACTTGGTGCATTAAGAGGTCGGCCAATTGGGTACATCAACTACGTGAAACGTCGATTCGGGCGCGGTACGACCGCTTTGGCCGACAATTCCAATGAAGTTGTGCTCTAGGCAGGTCCTGCAAGCTGCGTTGGATTCTCCCTCCACTCTGTCGTGCCGCTTCAAACCATCGCTCCAGTGTGAATGCGGGCTTGTCGGCAATGCATATGCTGACCGGTGTCGGCGCGGCATTGGGACGAGATGATGTCCTCCACTTAACAGGCACGGGGCCATGCGGTATGACCACTTGGAATTCCAAAGGCTCGACCAAACCGCCGAACCGCAGGATCCTATCGCACTTGTTGTCGAGCGAGAGATTGGCCACAATCCAGCGCCGACATGAGCCGGCAAACTCGTCGGCCAATGACCGCGAGGCAGGGATGGCGTTCTCTGATTTGCTCCGCGAGCGCGGGCAAACCGCCACCAGTCGAGCTACCCGCGCCATGACAGCCCCATTCTCCAAGTTGCATGCCGACTCGCATCCGAACTGCAGTAGTTTGGTCGACCCCACGTCTCCAACCAATTTCAATGCTACCTGCAATTTGTCTGACACGAACAGGCGAAGATGGAGAAGTGAACAATGGATTGTACCCCACAGAGCGCGGCTACTGACGGCCTTCCTCTGACCCTGGTCCACGTGACCACTGATAAGGGGACGGCAATAACATCATCGCCCGCATAGAACGAAACCTTGACAAAGGCGCATCAGTGACGACAGCAAATCAGGTACTGCCTACTGTTTGCCGCGGTTGGCTTGCCCGCTCCAGCCATGTCCGCTTGCCCTCGAGCTGCGATGTCGGGAGATAAAGGGCGGCGCCACTTGTTGATGGCTTGGGGTATTTTAGGTTCTAGCAGATCCCATATAATACCACGCCCAACTTTCTCTCCCCGCAGTCATCCAAACTTGCCTGTGTTCTCTTGTCGATTGTGTCTTCCTGCCTCTGTCTGATACAGCGCTTGGCACCGGAAACGATGGCTGCAACAGCACGAAAGTTGGCCACCAGGCCACTCCCCCTTATCGCTGTTGGCATGAGGGCAAGTACTGCCATGTTGACCCTGCCTCCATGCCGTCGGATGTATACGAACGAAACCAAGCAGAGAATGTCCTCACGATCTCTCCACTCGTCTTCCAACAGGCAACAACCCACAGATAACCTCACGCTTGATGGGGTATCTACTATCCTGCCGACCAACTCATCTAGCCCGTCACCACTAGACATGGCAAAGCCATCGGCATTGGCAGTGCTGCCACTAAGCAGCATCCTCCGCACGCTCATGACCACTACTGTCTCCTCGTCTCCTTTCCTGCTACCACCATCGCTCGTTATCATGTCGACTCTCGCCAACTCCCACAGCCCGGCGCTCAACCCTGACAAGAACCCAATTCTCCGCTATTTCCTCAAGAAGACCTTCTACGCACAGTTCTGCGCCGGCGAGAACGCCGCAGAAGTCCGCCAGACTATATCCTCTCTCAAGCAGATCGGCTTCAGCGGCGTCATTCTCGGCTACGCCAAGGAAGTTGTCCTCAACGAGGCGCAGACAAGAGATCTCACCTCCAACGGCGTCAACTCTAACATGGCTGAGAAATGCATCGAAACCGAAGTCAAGCCTTGGGCCATGGGTACTATGGAAACCGTCCGTCTCGCTTCCCCTGGTGACTTTGTCGCCTTAAAGTTTACCGGCGCCGGCCGCCAAGCCCTCTACGCCCTATCCCAGCGTCTTCCCCCCTCTTCGGCCCTTGGTTCGTCTATCGACGACATCTGCCGGCTGGCCGCATCGCGCGGTGTTCGTCTCCTCTTTGACGCAGAACAACAAGCCGTTCAGGCTGGCATTGACGACTGGACGCTTGACTACATGCGCAAGTATAACACCCCTGACCGTGCCGTCGTCTACGGAACCTATCAGGCCTATCTCAAGGCCACCCCCGCTGTTCTGAGCGCGCACCTCGCCGCCGCTCGTGAAGGAGGCTTCACACTAGGCGCGAAGCTCGTCCGCGGTGCCTACCTTGGCTCCGACCCCCGACACCTCATCCACGACACCAAGGCCGAGACCGATCGCGCATATGACGCCATTGCCGAGGCGCTACTTCGTCGCCGCTGGAACGCCCCTCTGATTGCTCCCACGTCAGCACCTGCGGAATTTCCCAACGTGAACATGGTGCTCGCGTCGCATAACCGTGAGTCGGTAATCAAGGCGCGCGCACTGCTGGATGAGGGGGCCGTTCGTGCCGAGGTAGCATTTGCTCAGCTGCAGGGGATGGCGGACGAAGTGAGCTGCGAGCTGGTTGCTACGGGAAGCACCGAAGCGACGAGGCCAAAGGCGTACAAGTACTTGGTTTGGGGTTCGACCGGCGAGTGTATGAAGTATCTACTGCGGAGGGCACAGGAGAATCGAGATGCCGTGCAGCGGACGAGGAGCGGAAGGGATGCGATGCGCGCTGAGCTGATTAGGAGGGTGAAGGGATATTTCGGTCTCCCCCATTAATGATCAGGGACTGGCGTGAAGAGGTTCCGTTTTTGTAATGATTCGGACGGGGTGATGGACGCGCTGCATTTGTGCATTTGTACGACGATTACGAACGTTATGACCATACTTACTACCAGCCAGCTATGACGTCCAAGACTGGTAGAGCTAGACGCATAATTCACTTGCATGTTTTCGGCTCCGCTTGCTAATGGCGATTGTCACCAAGGAAGGAATCGAGAGTGAGAAAGGCACTGATTGTCGTTGGGGGGCAGCCGAGCTTCTCCAAAATATCCCAGTATCGAGAGTGTGGCCCGAGGCAGGGCCATAGGGCGAAGGGTGGTTGTTCTTGCACGGATTTGGCTCATGCAGGTATTTCATTTTCTCGACAGAGCTCATAACCCCCGCAAAGCCATCTTCATGATAGCCAACCGCTCCATTTCCCTTCGCCGAACTTCCTCATCTTTTACCGCCGCCAGCGCCGGCACGGCGTTCAGGCTATAGTACTTGCGGACCTTTTGCCAGTCCGTCGACTTTGCTATCTCCTCATCCGACAGGGGCGCTGGGGTCCCCTTGATGGCTTTGTGGAGGTGCGTCCAGATCTCTTCACGAGTTGGTATCCTCTTCGGCTCGTCTAGGGCCTCTGCAGCGTCCCCGGGTGGGGAGACGACTAACTTTATCACGATGATGTCCTTTGTTTTGCCAGGTGTGATGCCCCAACGACGGTATGCATCCGCAATCTGTAAGATGGGCGGTCATCAGCAAGGGCTGGCGCACAAAGAGTGAGAGGGCGGAGGTACATTGTTATTGGGGCTCATGGATAGGACAACCTCCGCATGAGGGGTGGCTGTGAGCAGAGTGCCATCCGTCCAAACGGTGAGGGCACGGTAGATGGCGGAGAGCAGCTGTAACCGCGATATCACCGACGAGGCATCAATAAAGGCATAGTCGAACTCGGGGTTTCGAGCTAGCAGCTGTGCGTGGAGAAAGTCGGCGTTGGAGACGTCGCGGAAAAGCGCGGCGTAGACCTTGTGGCTGGCCGGGATATGGTCGATGTCAAGCTGTTCCAGAGACATGGCTTCGGTTCCGTTGTCGTTATTGGCGCTGGTGCTTAGCCAAGCGCCCATGCCTTCCTTTTTAAACTCTTGCGATCAATTCTGTGGTGTTTTGGATGGCGGAGATGGATTGGATCCTCGACACACACACAAGGTTTGACGCCGCGCCTCCTGCCGCCACCTTCTTCCAAAGTTCGATACCGGTGGTAAAGCCGTTGAAGACCGTCTAGTTAGTGGAGCTCTGGGCAATCGTGAGTCGTAAGAGCCGCAGGACGCTGATCGAGCGATCATCAAGAGCTTGGAGCTGATGGAGGGGCAGCTCAGCTGCAGAGCACAGTCATGGAGGGGCGGCGGGGCACTCAAAAGTCTGGCAGCTGGCGCGGGGTTTGCATGTGGGCGCCGGGCCGCCACGTGGGAATAGATAAGCATGCATCCCTCCTGCTCTGACGGTGTTCGGTACCACGGTCCCTTGGTCCGAATGTTGTCGAGGTTTGGGCGGATTGTTTGACGAGTTGCATGTCGCAGTGACATACGGATACACGTGGGAAAACAAACGTGATCACTTTTTCATGGTCAGCCTCCTTTGCGAGCGCCGCGACGGTACATGCCGTGAGACTCCAAGGGTGTGGTTAGTCTAGTCTGATTCGCCGTGAAGCGAAATACCAGCCCCCGTAAGAATTATGGAGTAGGGTACTTTGCAATTTCTGCAGGTATCCGAGCACATGCCTGGGTTCCCCAATTCGCGTTGCCAACATCCCAGGTCAGAACAGCCAGAGTACCATCATTCCAGCGAGGGGCGGGATGCCAATGTCTGGACGGCTCGTTTTCGCTTTCAGAGGCCAGGAATAATTGTGGCTATTCCGGATGCGGCCTGCCCAGCGAGCGTTGGCGGGCTTTGCCCCAGTGCTCGGCCGAACGCAGTGCGAAATCCCGGCGCTTTGGACGCGAGCGAGGTTTGCCAGCACAGCCAGGGCACAGCAGGCCGGCAGGCGCTTGGTACTGCCCGCAATCTGGACCTGCCCGAACATGGACGCGGCATTCTCCATCTTCCTCCATCCACCAGCGGCGGCAAAACCCGCCCAACCCTGATTCATCAATCTTTCTCAGACCGAGCTGCCAGCTCTCAAGGTCCACCGTCCACGCCGAGCTGAGCACGCCTGACCGACGGCACATACGTAATTGCATGCCACTGGGCCACCCGCGTTGGCGTGGCACTGCACCACGACTGCAATCCCGAGTCTCGCTGACTGCCATCGCCGCCGCACCGCCAACGCCATCGCATCGCCAGCATGCCGTTCAAGCGTCCTAGCGACGCCGGCGAAGCCCCGCCAGAGGACTCACCAGGCCACAAGGTGAAGCTGCCGCGCCTCGAGCGCAATGCAGAAGACTTCTCCAGTGTCGTCAAGAGCAAGCTTCAATCATACACGCGAACAGGCCAAGCTTGCGACCGGTGCAAGGTACGCGCCCGTGGACCGTTTGCTGCCAACAGATGCGCATCTACACCGTAGAGCGTCCGCATTCGGCGGCGCAACCACCTGGCTGTACTCCGACGGGACTAACCATTCGTATTTTTGCAGGTCCGAAAGATCCGCTGCGATGCGCTCGCCGAGGGCTGCTCACATTGCGCCAACCAAAACCTCGAATGCTATGTCACGGACCGCGTCACTGGGCGCACAGAACGGCGAGGTTACCTGCAACAACTCGAGCGGGAGAAAGCCGCCATGCTGCACCACATCCAGGAACTCGAGAAATTGCTTCACGTCAACGGCGTCGAGGTGAAGCCGTGGGAGTGGCCAGGGTACAACATGTACCCGTCTGGAATCGCGGTCGACAGTATGGGGAACCTGTCGTTGAGGGGACAGTGGCAACAGGTCGGATCTGTCTGGGTGAAGGGCGACAGCGTAGCGAAGAAAGCTCGGCCACCGTCGACAATGCCTCATCGTTACGAGTCCAGGCCAACTGAAAGCTATCTTGGTGTGTCCTCGGACAGCGCACCGCTCAGCTCAATAAAAGGAACAACGCTGTCTATTCTCGGCACTACCATCGACATCGCATCCTTTGATGCGCCAGACATGGACGAACCACCACCGGGCACACCCATTGGCTCGCCCTTGTACAACAAGTCTGTCATGGCTTTCTTGCAGTCCGTCCTCAACGTCAACCCTCGGCTGGAAAATGTCGACCTGCCTTCAAGACAAGACGCCTTCACATATGCTGAGTGGTATTTCCTCATGATCTCACCGTTCCTTCCCATTCTCCATAAACCGTCCTTCCTCCAACTTGTAGGTTACCTGGTCATCCTCGTCACGTCGCTGTAGCTGACATTCGCAGTTAACGAGGATCTACGACGACTCATCCTTCAAGCCATCTACAGCTGAACTGGTCATTGTACACATGGTCTTCGCAACTATTTACTTTCAGTACGGTATTAGGAACAGGGAGGAGCCTGAGAAGCACTCACAGCTCAACGAGTTCTCGAACAAGCATTACCACTGGTCGTTGAGCAAGTTCTTCGATCTCGCCATCTCCCAGACTGTTACATCTGTGCAGGCGCTTGCCATGATTGTCTCCCACACCCGCAACTTCCCAAAACCAGGCTGCTCGTCGACCATAGCCCACTTTGCCCTGATGAAGGCAATAGAGCTAAACCTCCATCGAGCGGTCAAAGTCCCCGAAGGCCAGACCACATTGGACTATGAGGTCCGGAAGCGGACTTTCTGGTCCATCTTGGCTGTTATGGCTACACTCAATGGACGTTTGGGCAGGCCAATGCCTATCACGTCACAGGAGTTCGATGTCGATTTCCCGATCGCCGTTCCAGACGAGTACCTCACGGAGGAGGGCATTGTGGACCTGTCAAAAGTCGGGCAGTGTGACTTCAACGTCGGCATCATGGCCTACAAAGCCGTACCGCTCTTCATGGACATGTTTTCCAATATCTACGCTGTGCGGCGAGATCCCAACAGATACGTCGAAGTGGTACAAGAATTAGAAGCACGCATACAGACTTTCCGGGACAGCCTACCTGACGAGCTCACGCTGGAAAAGTGCACGCCGACAAACCAGGTTTTTGCTCTCTACACACAGGCTTTCATCCACGAGTTCTACCTGTGTTTGAGACACCCGTCTGTATGCATGACAGACGATCCCAAGTTTTGCGCTGAGAACACCAGGATATGTGAGGAGTCTGCCAAGAATCTGCTGAGAGTAGTCAGCGCGCTGTTGAAAGTCAAATCCTTGGACACGACTTGGTACCAACTCGCCGTATACATTGCCGCCATTTTCTCAACCCTCGTCGCACATTGGGAAAGACGATTCGTCATGACGCAAGGCGATGTCAATGCGCTGCAGGCTGATATGACTTCGTGGTTGAGCGTCATTGCCGAGATCGGAAAACTACTTGGTAAGTCAGATGGCTGTTGGAATCCTCGACGCAGTTCTAACCTTGAACAGGCACCGGTACTCGACTGGCCAACGATGTCGGAGCCATAATCGAGCGGACCATGAAGTGGATACAACATGATATGAACCGGAAGGCCACAACACCGCCTACGCAGGCTTTGGTTAGCCAGCAATCAGGATCACCGTTCCCACAAGCGCAGCCCAGGCCAAAACAAGAACCAGGCCACTCGCCGATCACTGCGACGCCAGAAGCACCTGTTGAGCAACGCAATCCGAGTACCAACGGTGGTACATTTTACGACCCGGCTACTGGTGAATCTGCAGCTCCTTTCTCGGCCATGAACTACAACGACCAGGTAGGCGCTGTTGGTGCCCAGCCCGCCAGCAATGGAGTCGGCCCCGGCTACCCGGCCACGGACGCAGGGCAGATGATGGTCTCTGCCGCTGGCGTGACGAATGTACACGCACTAGAGCAAGCAGCCTCTGCAGCCAACCCTCTCATCGCGTTCGCTTCACAGGCAACGCAGCATGTGGCAGGCCAGGCCGGGGAGGACTGGCGTCCTCACGCTCAACTGTTAGCACAGCACAGCGGTAATACATGGCACGACTGGACAGCGGCGATCGCCGACAGTCAAGACCGGTACAGTGCAAATGCGCTCTTGACTTTGGGGTCAGCGCGACCCAGCGATGTCGGGGTCACTGTCGACGGAGTTAGCCAAGGGGAATCGATTGCAGCCACATCGCATACCAGTCAGTGGCCTCTCCTGTTGTTTAACGAGCCGTCGGGGCCGTGAAGCGGCGATCGTCACACGCAATCTGCGGTATGACGGAAAGTCTACGTAGTAAATCTCGGAACCGGACATGCTTGGCTTCTCATTCGGTTGCTCATGTTTCGGGATGGCGGAGTGGAGGAGTTGGGAGTCGTGGTGGATCAGGCAACATGCCCAACCTAAAGGTATTGCTCTCGTCTCATTTTTTATTAACCCGGAACGATACATGCATTCTGCCCCGGGGCACATATAATCGGTGGCGGCGGACGGGATCCGCAGCAGCATTTTGGATGGCTTGTTCACGTGGTTCATTTGTTGCTTTGTTGCAGGTGTTAGTGGAATGTAGTATATCAGGATACTGGATGTATCTAGCAAGGAGTCGGGACTGTGGGCGGGTGGTCATGACTCGACAGCAGTCTCGGTTGGAATGTAGAATATAAACGTGCTCAGGAAACATGTCAGGGTGTACCCGTCAGTGGCCGATCGGTGGCTTGAGTAGTGCGGCACGGTTTTGGGATGACGATGCGGTGGCAACCAGTGAGTGGGTGGTTTTTCGGCACGACTGCAAGTTGATGTGGTAGATTCCGATGGCTTGCATAGGGAAACGTCGAGGTCCAACCCCTCGTAAGACTTCTGGGTTTCACGTCTTGGGCATGCCTGGACAAGAAAAGGGATGGTCACGAGGGTTAGGGTTGACCAATGGGAGCGTTCCGGCTGTGGTTCGACAAATGTCGCACAACAGACAAAGGGGGCATGTTGCAGATGGGAAGGTGGGGTGCAGAAGGTGCGAGAATCAGCCCATCTGCTTTATTCATGGGCTAATGACGTTCCGGCAGTCGCGGACACGAGAATTGGCCAGTGGCAGGGAGAAAACCCGGCGAAAGCTTGAATTTGTGCTCATTGTTATAATTGACTCTGCCCGCTCTGAATCGCTTGGCCAGGTACTGACTTGTTAACAAGTGCGCACTAACTGGCTGGCGTCGCCCACCCCGATTCCCAATCCAATCCAATCCGCCCCGATTTGTGTTTGCAAGTCGCCGTCCGATCTGCTGGCACCTTTGACGAGTCAGCACCACCTACCTGCATGTACACTGGATATAGCGAGAGCATACACAGCACGGGACTTGCCGTTGGAAAGGTCGGTCCTTTAGCAGCGCTTGTAGCACTTGCATCCTCCCCCTATAAATCCCCCGCGGATCTGCATCAATATTTCGGGCATTATCTCTCATCACTCGGACAAAGAGAACATTCAACAATTCGAAACAAGGCCAGTTGAAGAAACAAAAGCGAGAGGCAAAACAATAGCTTCATTACCTATCGTCGTCTGCCAAAATGAGTTCCCCAAAGTCACCGTCTGATACGAACACCAACCAACCTGTACGTCATTACCCCCTCACCTTATCGCCATCATCACCACCGCCACTCCCACTCCCAGTCCCCTCTCACACACCCCACTCTCCATCTCCGTTCTCGTTCTCGTTCTCATTCCCACCTCAACCAACCAGCGAACCAACCAACTAAACACAGAAAACTAACTCTGAGAATGAATGATATAGTGTCTCTCCCCCGAGGAATCCCGTCTCCTCCGCCTTTACGGCCGCCGCCCTTCGCAATCCCAACACTTTGCCCGCCACCTCAAGGAGCGCAAGTATTTTGACTCGGGCGACTATGCGCTGTCCAAGGCCGGAAGGGGAAACAGTGTGGATGTCGGCGCCGTCGGATCGCTGCATCCGGCGCCGCAGATGATTCCGCATCCGAATCCGAGTTTTGCGAATACCCGGTTGACATCTGGCTCTGGATCTGGCTCGAGGACTGTTTCGGGTCCGGTTACAATGATGGGAGCCAGGAAGAGTAGTCTGTCGGTTTCGATGTGATGGTTTTTGTGCCATGTCGGGGAGCTAGTGTGGAGTTGAAGGTGGATTGGGAAGTTGTCAAGGTCCATGGATGGATGTTTTGATGGGGAGACGGGTTGATGTGTGGGATTTGCCCGTGGAAATGGGCCGCCTTGAACTTGGACGATGGAATGGGACGGACTGGGCTTCTAGGCGGTGTTTATGGATACAGTATGGGAGGCCAGTGGCTACAATGGCGTAATTGCCATTGGCTTGGTGGGTTGATCTGGTTTCACTGACGCTTTGCTGGTGGGTTTGGGGAGGCGTTCTGGCTTGGCAACCACAGAATGGTCATAACTTCAACGACCGTGGTTGGACATGGCTCAGTTAGGTTGGTGTTTTGATAGCTCCTCTTTGAGGCTTTTTCTTATCTCAGAATATGATCATCCGAATTCCACCCGTCACCTCTCTGCCCATATTGGTATGTGGTTGTCCTCGTCCTGTCTCCATTCGTTCTCCGAGTTCACCTCCGACCTAGCATGTTTGTCGCCGTTACCTCTCAAACTTCGATCTGGTCGCCATATCCCTTATGATTTCTAGGTGCTTGTGTTAAAGCTCGGGTTGTTTCTTCAATCTCGGAAGCAGAGACGGACCTACGTTTTCCCGATACGATCCACAAACCACCTACTACTACTACTACTACTTGATAGGGATCGAAGTCGTCTTAGTCTCGGTCTTGGCGTCCTGCGTAGTTTCGACAATATCCTTTTCCACAGTGGTGACCTTGAGGGTCCGCACCGTCGAGATGTGAATGACCGAGGTGATGACCAAAGCCGTCGCCGTCGCTTGAGCCGGAGGACGATTCAGTCCGAGCATGAAATCGCGAAGGAGCTTCTCGTAGACTCGAGATAGGGTTCTGGAGATTTTGGGGGCGAATATAAGTGCCAGACAGAATGTTAGTGCCAAGAGAGCGGTGAGGAGTATCCACGCTAGTATTGCGCCGTGGTAGACTGCGTGGACCTTGTCCTTGTCTTTTTCGTTTTCTCCGTCCATCTGCGGCAATTTTTTGTCTTCTCTCTTTTCTTTGGGGGTTGTGCTGTGGTGATGTTTTGGCGTGAACCGGACGCCCGGACCGAACAGGGGGGGTACGGTGACGTTGACAGTGACTTCTCGTGATGTGAGAGAAAATAAAACGGGAATGAGGATAGATGGATGGATGGGTGGAAAATTCCAAGCTAAGTTAAGAATGCGCCGCGCGTTTCCGGGTCAGTTCCTTCCTTGCCAGACTATTATTTCTCAAACAACGGAAGGAACGCGATCACACTCAAGTAATGTTGGCAGGCGCGCCTCAGATAGATAGACAGATAGACAGACAGCTCCGCAATCCCTCAATTTGCCCGAGCGCATCAAGAGTCCATGACGCATTAGCTTGGCAGCAGAGCAGAGAGAGAAAAAGAAAAATCGTAAACAAAAAGAAGATGAACAACAGAGGAGGAGAGGAGAGGAGAGGAGAGGAGAGGGAAAACAAGATCTGCAGGCACAGAGAATCAGAACTCTGGTGTGCTCTGCTCTACTTGTTCTAGTTCCAGTTCTAGTTCCAGTTCTAATCCCAATTCTAATCCCAATTCGAGTTCCAGTTTCAGCTCTAGTTCTAGTTCTTGTTCTAGTTCTTGTTCTAGTTCTTGTTCTAGTTCTTTTTCTAGTTCTAACACCAGAGTACTAGTTCTGGCCCTCACTCAGGTAAGGCCACGAGGTCACTGACTTACCTAGGTGGTTTACAATTCATCATTGAAGGAGGAGTTCTCTATTCTCCAGTCTCCAGTCTCCTGTCCAGTGGGCATGGTATGGTATGGTACGGCATAACGTGAGTGTTTGGGTTTGAGTTTAGTTTGGTGTAGTCCGCTCTAGGGAGGGAAGTGAGGAGGCAGTCAAGCAGTCCAGTAGTCAGTGGTGAGTTGAGTGACGGAGTCACCGAGGCGTGACCTAGGACTAGACTAGACTAGACCTAGACTAGACCTAAGCCATCGGGCCGAGCCGCTGAGTCGAGGGGAAAACCCCGTGTCCTTTTTTCTTTTTCTCCTCTTCTCTTTTTCTTTCCCTTTTTTCCGGGCTGCTGTTAAGGTTTGGGGGCTTGAATTCTACGCTCAAGTCAACATGTCATGTCATGTCACTGATCCATTCCTCTTTATCATTAGCGGATCCACTCATTCTGCTTTCACGGATTCGGAACACCGACACCCTTGACACCTTCACTGTGCGAACAGTGATGCTATAGATTGCCGTCTACAATCAGAGGTCGGATATCTTGGCGTGGCCAGATTTGACAAAACATACTTTAAATTTGCAACGCTGAACGAGCTTGAGTCCTACCTGGAATCTGTATCTAGACACTTCCGAAAGCCGGCAGTGTTGGGCAAAAGGTAGAGAGGACTGCATACTGCATGTACTACTGAAACAATAGTTCTAAACCTGTCGCTGACTGCCAGACCCAAAACAAGCTTGTTCGTCAATTCTCAGACGCATCAATCCATATCGACGTCTTCGCACTTGGCATTGTCCCCAGTGATCATCATCTCGTCCTCCGCATACTTGCCAACCTTGAATTCCTCCAACACCTTACCCAATTCCTCAATTTCCTCCTCCTTATCCTCCATTTCCTCCTTCATCTGGGCATCCTTCTTCATCAAGGCTTTCAAATCGGCAGAAAGGTCATCTTGGAGCCCACTCCTCCTCGGCACCTGCCCCGTGGCCCGCCGACATATCTCGTCCCACTCTTCTCTTTCTGCCTTTGTAATCGACGAAAAGCCGTCATGGTTCTCCACCGCTAGAAGCGCCCGGGTACGCTCCCGTTCCCGCCGCGCCGCAACGCGAAGGCGCAGCTCCATGTCCAACATGAAGTTGGGAAGAGTCTGGATATCTCCCTTGGACGCCTCTTCGTGACGTTGCGCTTTGCGATGGCGAGCAATCAATTTCAATATCGGCAACACGCGCCTATTTATGTCGCAACTCTTCGTTACTCTGTGTCCATGCGCGCGGGGGGGTGTCGAGCTATGAGGGGTGACGCCAACGCCGACGCTGACACCGACGCCGCTGCCGCTGCCGCGTCCTTGACGCTGTCTGAGCAGAATTCTTTGACGTCTAGCATATCTCCATGGATCTATTCCGGCTTTTGTGGCAGCTTCAAGTTCGGCATAGTCTGGGAGTTGGTCTATTATTATGCCTGTGCCTGTGCTTGGCCTTGGGCTTGTGTTTGTGTTTGTGTTCCCTGTCGCAGCGGGTCGGGAGCCGCCGGGCGAAGAGTCCGACCGGTCATCAGTGGACATCGTCATCCAGTCAGTGGACACCATCGTCGTGGGATTCCTAGGCGCAGCACTCTCGCGTGGTACGAAGTTCAGGTCCTTGAGGTCGTCGTCGTAGAAACCCCGGAAAGTTTCAAAGGGCGGTGTGCCCATTTGGAAATAACGGACGTGGAATAATGATGAATGGGATGCTGATCAATAATGTTGTTGTGCAAAGGCAAGGTAAGGTAGCAAAGGTTTGCTAGGAAAGTGGCGGAGGTGTGAAGTGTGAGACAAAAAAACAAGAGGAGGGGATTGACTTCCTTTTATATATGCGCTGAGAGGGTGGGCAGGTGGCTACTAGCTAGAAAATAAACTTTTGTTCTTCTCCGTCAGATTACATTTGGAAATTGTTACCCGATTGTAAAACCTTCATAGGTTTGGGCAGGTTTCGTTAAGGGCGGTGCATTTGGTTTTGTGGCGTTCCTAAGCTTCGGAATTTTGACCCTCCCGTGGAGTTCCGGACAGGCATGACTCACTTGGCCATGGAGGTGAGGAGGGTGATGGGCCGAGCCCTGAAATATATAGGTGGGTTTGCACGATAATTTCTAGGGCACTTGCAAGTACTGACTCGTGGACTCTGCTTCCTCGCTTTTGGCAAGAGCGTCTCTGAAAATAGGGTTCATGTGCGGCCTTGACTGAAGGTTTCGAGTCTAATTGAAAAACAACCACAACATTCAATCTAGTGGGGTTTTTAGTTTCGTCCAGGGCGTGTTCATATCCGTTACCCGTTGAGCCAATGTGAGCCACATGCAGTGGTGTACGGACGAATGAGGATCATTGAGGATGCATTGAAGATCACGGCAGAGGACCAAGAGCATGGTTCGTTGTTTCGCTGTGAGTACAGTCGATTTCTAGATATGGGATAGTCCGTTGCAACTATACTAGTTCTAGCCGGGATGGTATCAAGATGGTCAAGAAACAAAACGCGTCAGATAAATAGCAAACTTCAAGTTTTATAATCCCCCAAGCCTAGAGCGGCGTCTTGACGTCAACAGGCTGCTTCTCAGCGTCGATAGCCTTCTTCTCATCTGAGTTCTCCTCGCTTCCTGATTCGTTGTTGTTGTTGTTGGCGTCAGAAAGGCCAAGAGCCTTCCTCTTGCGCTTCCGGATGAGGTCGTCGACAAGACGTGTGATGGCGAGAATGAGGGCCGTCGTGAGAATCGCGCAGTTGGTGGTGAAGCCACGGCGATACTTGGGCCGATCATCCGAGCGGAAGATCTGGGCACCGTAGATACCAGCAATGTTGGCGCCCATGATAATCCTGTTCGGCGTTAGCGAGGGGTCTTGTGTGGTAGCAAGAGAGTAACTTACATAGCCATAGCAAGAGCACGGACTTCAGAGTCACCGCAAGCTAGCGACATCCAGGCGATATTGAGAGGATGTGAGAAGGTACCAAAGGTCTGAGTCCAAATGACACCAAAGTACTTGACGCCCTTTCTGTCTTCGCCAAACTCGGTGAATGAGCGATTGAAGATGTAGCCGAGCAAATGGCACGAAAGACCGGCAATGACCGTTTGGCCACGGAGGTCGTAGTGATCCGAAACATAACTGAAGAGCCAGGACATGGGGACTTGCAGGAAGAGACCGACGGCAGCCATGGCGTTGGAGCGGAGAGCACCGAAGCCGAAACCGTTGACGATGGAGGGGGCATAGGTGTCGAAGGCGCGCTGGGGTCCATTGTTGCACAAGCTGATGAAGACGTGGAACCAGAGGCGCCAATCGCTAAAGGCACGCTTGAAAGCACCGGCGTTGATCTTCTTCTTCTTCTTGCCCTTCATGGGGTCATCCATGAGGACACGGGTCTGGAGGATGTGCAACTCGCGCTCCGTGAACAGGCTGACGCCGGGAAGGAATGTCGGGCAGGGGTTGCGGAACGAGTCAGGGAGGCAGAAGCCGAGCACGAAACCGCAGAAGACGGTGAAGGCGCCCATGAGAGCAAAGAGCCAGAACCAACCGGCCTTGCCGCCAACACCACGCATGTGCAGGATACCGTAGGCGAGCAGCTTGGACGAAGCCTGGCCGAGCTGGTTGCCAAAGTAGAAGATCATGATACGCTTGGCCGACTCGTCGCGACGATACCATGTCGACAACGTCCAGAGACCACCGGGGATGAAACCAGACTCAGTTATGCCCAAGAGGAAGCGGCAGGCGATGAAAGAGCCATAGCTATTCTGGAAGGACTGAAAGGTGCTGACAGTGCCGAAGAGGAAGAGCTGGAGAGTGAGCCACTTGCCGGGGCCGACGCGGTACAGGATCATGTTGGACGGGATTTCGAAGAGCACGATGCCGAGAGACAACATTTGCTGACCGACGTTGAACTCATCCTGTGTGATACCGATCTCTTCCATCATGCGATCCGTGATGGCGTTGGAGACGTTACCACGATCGAGCTCTGGGGCGCAGTCATGTTAGCGAGTGTTACGATCGGGCCGGGCCGTTCCCCATCCGAGGCCGCGGAGATACGGAGATGTGGATACAGAAGTGCCGGCAGGCTCAGGGGGGTGTGGAAGAGGGTTTTTCTTACGTAGACAGAAGAAACCGAGGGTTAGGAGCGGCATGATGATGAAATCGAGCCTGTCAAGTGCCCGGTTAGCGGGTCCGGTTCGATCGCCAAGACTGCCGATAGGTTCGTTGTTGCACTCACTTGCGCTTCGCCTTGTGTTCCTCCTCCTCAGTCCAATCGGCCGTCAGAGCCAGGCCCTGCTCATCCTCATCGGGGGGCCGGAACTGGTTCGGCTCCTGGAGTTGGGCCGAAGCCGTCGCCTTGATTTTGTCGATGAAGCCCATGATTGCGCCTGGTTCCGAGACAGAGTTTCGATGAGAGGCACACTACTGTTTAGATGGAACCTGGTGAGCTGTCTACTCCGATATTAACTGCTGGAAGCTGCTGCGCAGTCCTTATAACCACAGTGCCCAGACTCGCCAAGTAATGGCCCTTTCTCTCATGGCTTTTCTCGCTCTCTTTGCTCGCTGTCGACTTGGGCAGGGCTTTCCCAGAGCGCGCAGTCTCGGCACGCTGGGCATTCTGGGCGGTCTGGCCATGGCGCCGCCGAGTCTGTGTTTCCCGAGTCAAGCTCTAGACGCCAAAGATAGTTGGGATGGTGAAATCGTGAGAATTGAGCACGCAATTCGACCGGGTTCCAGTTCGGCGCATAAGAAAGCGTCCCCCGCAGGTGAACCCTGGTCGCAGCTTCCCGGCTTGGGCACTTGGCGACAACAGCTCCAGCGAATCCGGTCCTCCCGCGCCGACGCCGCACAGCAAGCCAAGCCTAATCCCCATGTCGTCATTGCCCATTTTGGTGCTGTGTGGGGGGTTTCCCGAGCACGTTCTCAACGCCACCTGCCATTTCAACACGACACTCGATGGGAACCGCACTCCAACTGCGCCTGCCACCACTATTAACTTCAAAGCACGGTAGCTCAGCTAGGATTTGCATCTTCCCTTGGCTGCAGGCACGGGTTTGTTGAAGCCGACCAGCCAAGCGTTTCCCCGCAGAACATGCTCCCATTTCTGACGGAACCCGATAACCAGACACGCGTGGTGCGCGGGGAGCTGTCAGCCGTAGCAAACGTGTGTCCATGGTTTGCGTTTTTGTGAGTCAGATGCAATGTGATGATCTCGCTTTGTGCCTTGGAGCTTAGGACCATGTCGGTGCATTTTCAACGTGCGGCCCATTGTCTGCTGTTCAACAAAGCGCGGGACTGCCGAAACGGGCCTCTCACCAACACACACGCACGCCAGAAGAGTCTTACCGTAAGGAAGGCTTGTCGTTGCGGGGTCGGGTCGAGATCCATCTTAGCATTTTGTTAGTCGGGCTGGGCGGCAGGCTCTAGAACTAGGCGACTGACACCGCTTGTCAGATTATCCGTTTCGCCATCGCCAAAGCCGACTGACGCCATGAGATAAGCAAGCAACGCGCTGCTGCGTAGCAATAGGAACTTTGCATGGCAGCCTAAAGCAGCGGCAGTGATACAGCAATAAACAGAAGGCTGGCAGCTTCTTTGTGCCCTGCATCCAGTTCAACCTCTTCCGGGCCATTTGGGAACTGTTTGCAAAACTCGGCAACGTCGTGCAACCCCCACATGTAGCACGTTCTTTCTGCCAAGCTTTGTTGTCAACTGTGCCAAGCTGTCTAGACCCGAAGCCGGAGGATTGTTGACAAGGGTACCAATATTTTCCGACTTCAACAGGGTCCCCCGGGTTGGTTGACTGCGAACCAGATGTGATGCACCACGCATGCTCTCTCTGGATGATGGTATCTGTCTGTGCAAATGGCGGCTGCCGTAACTCCACAGCGGGGCGGAGGACGAAGGATCGTGTCGGGTCTCTGAGCGTTGCTGGTAGCCTGGTACGGTGGGCGGATGGAGACGTGTGGGAGCCTGACTAGTCTATGAAAGCGGGTACGCAAGAGGGAGCGAGGGAAGAGCAAGGAGAGCTCACAACCGACCTGACTCCACCGTGCCTTCACTCGTACCACGGCGCCGGCTCGGTGATGCTTTCTTTTTCTTGTTTTCCTAAGAACCGGTCAGCCGGCTGAACCGACTTTCGTTCAGGGCAGATCTGCCGATCTCTCATCCCTCGTTCCAAGCTGAGATGCGAGTCTCAGACCTCTGTGCCCTTTGCCGTCTTTCCCGACCCAAGACTGTGATAACGCATGGCGGATGTATGTGTTCTATTTGGGTAAACCTGTGGTCGTACCTGTTAGGCGCAGGATCCAGAGACATGCAGACGCAGAGAGCTGCTAGTCTCGACCCCAAGGAGTTGGACCACGGGCCACGGCACGATGCGAGTAATAAAACACAGCACCTGGTGGGAGAGTCGATGTAACCATTAGAGACAGTCGTTAAGGGACATGGTCGTGACAGCGGAGGCTCGCTACGGCGTCCCCCCGGTAGACAAAGAGCACGAGGGTGGGGGGTTAATTTACTCCCGACGGAGGTCTACCAAACATATTCTCCGACCCCACGCGGAAGGATCCGCGCCCCTTCTCTCAAAGAGGGAAACCGCACCATCGTGGGCCCTCTGATGGGTAATAGGAAGGCCATCTTGACTCCTTTGTAGATAGTTAGGCCCACCTCGTCCAGAAGGGACCTAAAGGGGCTCCACATGGTACCTCCTCCGTTGACTGTTGAGATCTTGTAAGCTAGTGCGCAGCCTAGTGCAGGGTTGCACTAACTCTAGCTGAACCTGGGGGAACTGGTCCAGAGCTCGGTTTGGTCCCCTGGTCTGGTCTGGACTGGCCCGAGCCAAGATCGTCACATCTCCCAGCCCCTTGGAATTTATGCGCTGGTCCGCACTTTGTACGATGATCCTCATCGCTTATTCGCAGCCGCTGTGATCGAGAGTGGCGCCCTCAGCAACCCAACGCCGACTCCACAAAAGGATCAACCTCACGCGACCACTCGTTGCTCGTGCTGGCCCTGGTTGGATTTTTTTCTCGTTACGAAACCGACGGCTTGGGTCTTCCCCATCCCCTGTGGATCTCAGCCCGACCCTTGCTCCCTACCTAGGTACTCTCTGCCTGCCGCGCGGGGGCTGTCGGCTTGGATTCTTGCGCATCCAGGGTCTTTCGCGGTGGGTATATCCACGTGCCAGGCACATCCATTTACCTGCCTAGGGTGGGTGTATATACGCCTATTACCTGTGGGCACATGATGTGAGGGGATCTGCACGCCAAACGTGGGAGATTGGGTTTTCAGATCATTCCGACCTTCTGGAAGACGCAGAGGAGAGGAGAGGGTCTGCTTGATGTCACATCCGCAGGTCTTGCCTTCAGCTCCATTCCCACCTTGTAGCCGAATCTGTAAGCTGTTGGTTGTTGTGATTCCCCCTATCCTCTCCTTCGGGGCGCGAGTGGTGTGGAGGCGTTGATGGGAAAGCCACTTGATGATTAACCTAAACTTGATTTCAAACTGCCCGCCATCAACCAATATCCTCCAGCTATCACTTAAACTTGAATGGAGATGACAGAGTGTGGCCGTTGCGCTGCCTTAACGGCTCGGTTGGGGTACCCTGAGCGACCAGACGTGCGGCGGCACATGGCGCGGGTAAGAATTTCGCCAGAACTTTGAAGTCATGGGAAGGCAAAATGGTGAGGAAGGTGCAACAACCTTGACGGCCACTACCAGTCCGTGAGCATTCCTCTTTGGTTTCACAGGCCGAAATCTTGGATTCAAAAGCGGGCCTCTTTCGACCATGGAAGCTCAAGGTACCATGGGGCCCAGACCTGGAAGGTGCGCGTCACTCTTTCAATGGTGATCGTTGCACGTTGAGAGTAAACGCGCAGTTCAACGGGATTTGCCGAACCAATTTACACTGCTCCCACCACTACCGCTCACATCAAGTCCCTTGCCTGGCAAAGGCCGACCCTGACCGGGCCTCTCTATTGTCAAAACTGTTTGGGCCAAGGTCCTCATCCAATCCACAATCCAATCCAATGGCTTTTACAGAGTTCAACTTCCCGAGGCAGGTCAGCCACCTTCGCGAAGATGGCGGCCAGCAATCCACCGCTGACGACACTTTTGATTATATCTTTGCTGTCTCGCAGTCCGTGGTGCAACTTGGCGATTGGCTTTGCAACGAGTGACTCGAATTTTCGACGTTTCCTTGCCCCCAGAGCATATACCGTCTGCTGGCTTTCTACAAAGCGTCTATCTGGGACTGGAGTCTGAAGAAAATCCCCAAATTAGGAATCGCAAAACCTGGACCCCTGGCAACCGCGATACCGCTGTCCATCATGAGAAATCGTCTTCTATGCTTTTGAAGAACATGGAATTTGAGCCGTCACTTGCGTCGGTATTTTCAAAACCCCAAGCAAAAAATCGGAGACTTATGATTGTCATCCGAACTGTACTCTAGGTTCGATGGCTAAGGCTGGGATTGGTCGCTTGATGCCACACTTTGCGACGAAATCAACCTCTCCACCTAGGCCTGGTAGCTGCCGCGCTTGAAGCTCCGCAGGTAGTCGACGAGTTCACCGGCCACCCATGGAATTGACGCCAAACCTCGGTCGCCTTGTGGCTCCGCACTCTTCACCCGCACTCCCGGATTCTGCGGCGTGTCTGCAAAGTCCACTCACGTTTTGGTCCCAGAATTGTTCTTTACACCCTATGATCTCGATCAATTCGCGCCACTCCCCACTTCCACTCCGGGTAGCTACCAAATTTCCTTGAGCACCGCTCAGCGAATAGCAGAATGGTTTTTCGCTGAAACATCGCGGAGAATCTACTCCTCACAACGTGACGGGATCGAAACGTGAGGTTGTTCGGCGCAACTTTTTACCGTGAATTTTCATCAAAGAAAGCAATCAAGGCGACACCATGGTTTCGGAACGTTCACTGCGATGCGCGCGGGGCGCGGACTCGATTCGCAAGCGGTGCTTGCTGAAGCGCAACAAAGGCGCCAGCAGATTCTTTCTGCCAACAATCTCAGAAGTTGATCGAACGCCACCAATTTTCACGGTAAGATATCACCCCCTCAGCAGTCACTCCAGAGTAATTAACTCACCTCGTCGTCATCATCATCACAGGGAGAAACCGAAGATGGCACAACCAAGCTATTCAAGCGCTTGACGGAACCAATCGGTTTCCCCAGCGAGATTCTCAACCCCCGAGAATCTCCTCACCGCCACCTCACCCCCAAGAAAGGCCTTCTCAAGCGCCCCAAGACTTGTTCATCATCGGCAGCCGATGGCCACCACATAGACGACCATCCGAACCTCCCCCTGAAGAGAGTCCACTTCTTCCACCTCTTCTTTCCCGACTCCAACTCAGCCAACTGCACCAGAACCGTTCGCAGCTGCTGCCTCGTCACCGGCCGCTTCATCCACAAATCTCCGCGTACCAGCCAGGAATGGCGTGTCAGCCAGGAATTGCAAAGGCAACAGGCACTGGATAGAACCACCGCTACCACCCCCAGGACCTTCGCTAGTGTTGGGGCTCGACAACGCAGACTGTGGTGGCCCTCCCAGAGACAAATGCAACGCTATTATGCCGAGAGACGGGAGCGTGACGCTGAGCGCGAACTCCTAAAGGGGAGTCGTCCCCCGGATGACCAGCCTGAAAAGCAACGCGATTGGGATGTTGAGAAATCCTTAGAACAGGCCAAGTGGAACGAAAATGTCAACCGGGCGCACTGTCCGCTTTCCATGATGAAGTCCCCGAAGCGCGCGAGGAAGTATCATCCCGCTATATTGGGAACGGTGGCGGAACTGGTGGCTTTGGATGTGCGCCGCCGCCGCCAGCCCAAACTTAATCAGTGGGCCAGGAATGTTGCCTTTCAGGAATGGTGGAAGAAGACTGGTGCTTTCGGTGAAAATCAATTTCAAGAGTTTCGGCTACGGATGCTGAAGTTTGTGGAGGGGTTGCTCTTCAAGGGCCCGTCGAGGCAGGAGGGTTTCACGGACGATGAGGTGGTTTCTATGGCCTTTTCGGTGGTCATTTTCCTCGCGTATAATGTCCGCCCGTTCATGGCGGATACGTTGTTGGATTGGCAGTATCAGTACCTGAAGCAGCAGCAGCAACAGCAGAAGCGGCAGCTTCAGGAGAGCGAGCAAGCCGACGAGGACTTGGAGATGAATGTGGACGTGGTCTCGAGTAAGGCCATGGCAGACGAGAACAACGACGAAACCCAGGGCGGCAGCCTCGGGAACCAAATCGATAGAGTGAACATGGCTGTCATTGGAGACTAGGGAGATCTCGAAAACCAGACCGACTCGACTTCGACAAGCAGAGCGACGGAGAAGAAGACCTGACTAACAAAGAAGAGCCGACGAACACGGAATACGGGTCCAGTGTGACCCAACTGGAATACCGAAGCGATTTTCGAATATCAGAGTGGCGTAAGGGCCAGGGGCCCACGGAAGATAGGTACCCGGATGGAAGGTGATGACCATAGACACCGAGATACCCGTATGCGAAGCCAAGACTAGAGATAGAGAGTCACTTGGAGATCAGGAACACCTAGGAGCTGCCCCCATCTGAAGATGAATCACAGATAAATCAGCACGGAGGAATTTGCCTTTTTTTTTTTTTTTTTCAAGCGCACAGTGGTGATACATGAAAACATGAGGACAGGAAAGCACTTTCACGACAGAGAGAAGAAGGATACAACATCCATCCAACCGTGTGCGAGACTAGGTACCAACGCCACATGCATCACCCTGGGGACAAGACCTTCGGCAGTCACTACTCCGAAGCCCGAAGAACTAATCCCAGCAGGTAAGGTAGGTACGTAGCCCTCCGGCAATGGGGGCAGATCTGTCTGCCTGTCTGTGAGCGAGCCATCGGAGAAATGCCCCGAACGACCCACTGTGAGTGAACGGGAGATCCGGCGCCCTGGAGAACAAAGGGGGACAAGTCGGCTAAAGTGTCCATTCAAGTTCTCCATTGAGCTTTTACCATGTCTTGGCCCCCTCCCCCCTCTCTCTCTTTCACAAAACCGGAACAGTTATGCAAGCTGGCTGGGACCGATCTGTTCGAAATGCGGGGCCAGAGTCCAGTCCAGTCCAGTCCCGTGAGGTTCAAATGTTTGGGGCGGGGTGGGGGCAGGGCATGCGGTGCGGTGTGGTGCCGTGCTACTAATTAGTAGTAGCCAGCCCACGAGCGGGTGGGTCCTCGGGACATATTTTGGTTTCCTTGCCCTTGGAAAAAATACCATAACATGCCCGACGACTCCCCAAAAGCTCGGAAGGCTCCCGCCCGCTCAAATATTAATATGGTTGATAATACTACTATGTACCAATCCGGCACTGGCTACGCCGTGGTGGTAATCTGGCTAATTTGATACAATGGGTGTTAGGTATTTGGACTTCAATTCACACATCACCCATCCATATCCACTTTTACCAGTAGGTCAAGAGTACGCCCCCCGGTGATCCGGGGAAAGCCTATTGTTTGTGTGTGTGTGCGTGTGTGTGTGTTTGTGTTTGTACTCCGTAGTAGTATGTAGCCTCGGGCGATGGGATGCATGGGTTTGGGATATATACATTTGCTGTGAAGGGCGGGGGGTTTATGTCTGAGAGCCCCTTGCAGGTGTCTGGTCTGGCATTCGGGTCTGCTGGTTTTTTGTATGTTGCAGACGTCGTGATCAAATTCCCACCATCAGCATCAGTCAGCCATGAGAACATCAACTCACTTTGTCATGGGCGCCGCAGCCCTCACCGGCGGCGCTGCGGTAGCGAATCCCCTCGTCGTCAATCCCGTCGAGCCGCGTCAAGGGAACCCAACCGTCCAGTGCGCACCCATCCCCTCGCCGTGGCCGACATGGCAGCAGCTGCCTCTGCAGAAATCTCTACCCGACCCCTTTCTGCCGATCAAATACATGACGTCTGACAATGCCGGTGGATCCTCGACCTTCGCGGCCGATGTCATGAACGGAAAAGCCAAGGGCCGCATCACCACCAAGGAGGAGTGGTACCAGTGTCGACAACCCGAAATCCTACAGATGCTGCAAGAATACCAGTTCGGCTACTACCCCGACCACAGCCAGGAGAAGGTATCGGCAACGCGCAGTGGGACGACCATCAACATTGAAGTCACGGCAGGAGGCAAGACGGGAAAGTTTCGCGCAACGATCACGTTGCCCTCGGGAGCTTCAGCATCGAAACCCGCGCCGGTTGTTATCAATATCGGAGGAATGCAAAACGCGCCGTACCTTAGCGCGGGTATTGCTGTTGCCCAGTTCGACTACACGTCCGTATCGCCAGATAGCAACGCGAAGAGGGGTGCCTTTTGGGATATCTACAGTGGGCGAGACATTGGTAAGGTTGTTCTGGTTGTTGTCCGTCTGAACATGCTTGGTTTTTTTTTTTGTTTCGGTCAATCGTCATGACGCTGACAGGTAGGCAAAAAGGAACCTTGACTGCATGGGCTTGGGGATTCCACCGCACACTCGACGGTATCAACATGACGGCTCCTGAGATCGATCCCACACGCGTGGGTGTCACTGGCTGTTCACGACTGGGCAAGGCGGCGCTTGCAGCTGGTCTATTTGACAAGCGCATCACCGTGACCATGCCCATGTCGTCAGGTGTGCAGGGCCTGGGTCCGTACCGATACCACGGCCTGAGTGGACAGGACGAGACGCTGGAGAACAGCAAGTCGGGAGCCGGCTGGTGGAGCAACAGCAAGCTCGGTACTTTTGTCAACCACCACGAGAACCTACCGTTTGATGCGCACACCATCGCCGCTGCCATTGCCCCGAGAGCACTGGTGGCCGATCAGGGCACGGGCGACCAGTTCGTTGACAGCAAGGGGACGTCCATCGTCATGTATCCAGCTGCCAAGGCCGTATATGACTGGTTGGGCGTTGGTGACAAGCTCGGCTTGAGTGTTCGCAGCGGGGGACATTGCGATATGAGTGGATTGTGAGTACTCTGAACCTACCTACAACCTAGACTTGTAGTTCCAAGCAGGCCATGCATGGGTGAGGTGGGAACCGAAAGCTGACGTATATATGACTTTTTAGCGCGTCCGTCCTGCCATTTGTGCAGAAGCAATTTTTCGGGACGGCCACAACCAAGGACTACACGAGCACGGGAAGTTTTGGCGCAGCTATGGCTTCGGCTTTTCCATGGACAACGGCGGCACCTCCAAAGGCGGCATAGTGGAACGAGCAATTACAATTCATGGGTTGGGAAGTAGTTTATACCAAAGGGAGGGAAAATTGGGAGGTGTTCTGAAACAAGATAGTCGATGGATGTATCGAGATAATTGACCGCCCGAGGAATTTCCTGGCAGACGACGCGAGACAGCGTCATGATGCAATGCGATGGACACACTGCGCTAAAAACGCGCTTGAAGAAAAGCGATCTTGGCGCGATCTCAGCTGCGCTGTTTAGCGAGGCTTAGTCATTCCCACTGGGGAATGGACGACCCGTTAGCTCCGGCAGGCAATCTCTCCACTGATCCATCGCCGGGGCCGCGCCTTCCTTCCAGGTTGCGGCACCACTTATGGCTGCGCCAGATTCCATCCAACAAAGGGCCAGATTTCGAAACTACTTCAAATAGTTCTCGCCAAAAAGCTGTCGCCCTGTCGCGATGATAATTAGGAACTCACTAGACCTGCCAGACCTGCGCGACAATGGAGCATCTCAACGCCGGAACCAACGGTTAGTTTTGCCGCCGCCATGTCCCCTGTCCAAACCCCCAAATTGCCGTCGCTCGCTTTCCCGGGACGACGCGCGCTGACCTCTCCCGTCCGGCCGCAGGTCTCTCGTGGACGTCGATCCCAACTGAACTACTTCGGGCCGAGCTGTCTAGACGCGACGATGTCGACTCCCGACCTCAATGCGGATCCGGTAAGAAGGGGAGCTACAGTACAGGGGCTCATGTCTTTGCCCTGTTCCTGATCCTCATCCTTAGCACGCTTGGTAGGTGGTTGACTATCCGCTCGGTTCTCCCTGTATGTCTGTCTTGGTCTAACAGATGCTTCACAGCGTGCGGCTTTCCTCTCCTCTCTCGCCGGCTATCCAAAGGTAGCTCCAAGCAAAAGACCATCATCTTTTTGTGCCAGCATTTCGGCACCGGCGTCCTCATGGCCACGGCCTTTGTCCACCTGCTACCGACCGCCTTCACCTCGCTCACCGACCCATGTCTACCGAGATTCTTCAATAAGCGATACAGGCCTCTTGCCGGACTAGTCGCAATGGTTTCAGCGTTGGCCGTGGTAGCCGTGGAGTCGTACTTGACAACACGGGGCGCCGGCCATTCCCATTCGCACACACTGTGGGAGACAGACGAATCTGAGAGCGGAACATCGAGGCATTCGCTGGGAGAGTCGACACATCGAGTTAGGGGACATCATAGCCACAGACCAGCCGACATTGCTCTTCACGACTTGGCATCTACCGAAGGTCTGGTTGCAGGAGCTTCACCTCTTCCCGGTTCGACGCCGACGGTCCTGCCGGAAGGCAAGATGACTCTTCAGGCCCAAAGAAACAGTTTCGACGACGATGATAGAGAGTCTCTCGAATTCACACTGGAGGATTTGGGCCTGACGGCGAACGGCGCAAACCGTCAGTCCAGGGAGTTAAAGACCGGACAAGGTTTGGCATCTTTACCTCTCGACTCGGATGAGCAGAAACGGCTCCTTATCCAGTGTCTGCTACTCGAGGCCGGCATTCTTTTTCACAGCGTCTTTATCGGCATGGCTATCTCGGTGGCCACGGGCCCCACATTTGTTGTTTTCTTGATCGCCATTTCTTTTCATCAAAGTTTCGAGGGCCTTGCCCTGGGTACCCGTATTGCCGCCATCAATTTTCCTAAGCAGTCAATGAGGCCATGGATGATGGTTCTCGCGTTTGGCGCCACTACACCACTCGGACAGGCCATCGGACTGTTTGTGCATCGCTTCTATGACCCCATGAGCCAGACAGGTCTACTGATGGTGGGCTTTATGAACGCCATCTCCAGTGGTCTGCTGTTGTTCGCAGGCTTGGTACAGCTTCTGGCCGAGGACTTTTTGTCGGAAAAGAGCTACGAGACGCTCCGTGGGCGGAAGCGAGTACAGGCATATCTTGCTGTTGTAGGCGGAGCTGCGTTGATGGCGGCGGTTGGCGCCATCGCATAGCCGGGAGCTGGTTGTTGGGCGTTTTGGGGTCAGACTTTGTGCATCAGCGGCGTTTTGCATCCTTAGATGGTATACTTGGGCGGAAAAGTGACAGGGGATATATCTGATACCAGCGTTTGGAAGCATCCCCACGGGTGTGGGCGTGGACTAGAGTGTAACAGCAGGTTAGACTGTACAAGTCTATCTAATACACGGTTGTTTGTTCAGTCATGGTCTCGCGAGTGATGTTTATAGTTTGTCGTGAATGATGTTTATCTAGAGTTTCTCATGAATGATGTTTATTTAGAGTTTGTCGTGTCAGTCCTCAACGAGGCGGATTGCTGATATACTGACGAAAGGCTGCCTGTGGGTTTTTGGCATTGGCCAACGAGCTCGTGAACGTGCCGACATTTGAGTGTTCATAAAACGTGCTTGACGCACTTGATGGTTGGGCCACCGCTCTCTTTCCTACCGCCCACGCAAATGTGTTGAGACCATCGGGCTTCAACTGTCCCCCGCTCCACTTGCTGCATCCTGTACATGCCACCTCGGTCATCCAATGGGTGGAATTTCTGGAAGAGGACAAGACTTTGTACGTGGCGCCGCTGTACATGGTCGGCATGGTGCGGCCTCTTTTCTTGTATCAGCTCCCGGTCTGTATTCTTTGAGAGGTAGACAGGCATGTAGACTAGAGAAAAGAAGAAGAAGAAGAAGAAGAAGAGAGGAAGGGAAGAATGAAGAAAAGGAGAAAGGAAAAGAGAAAGAAAAGAAAGGACTTACGAAGCCCACCGACTGGAAACCGTCACCGACCCGGAATTACCGTTCGGCCAGGCCACTGTTAGTGGATTCAACGTCATTCCTCCGCCCCAGGCGAATCCTGTCCACGTTAAGGCGACGGGGGAGATCATTTCGAGAATCGTATCGAATGATGACGAAGAGTCAGAAGGAATGGCGAGGCGGAAAATGGGGTTTGATCCGCGGAGCGTTATTTGTAAATAGCATAGTGATGTTGTCGTACTTGACGCAGAAGAGGGTCGGCAGAATTTGGTTTCTTCCCATTGGCGTTTTTGGAGAGCCTTCTCTGGATTCTCGGGGTTTGGGTGGGAGAGGATGGTGTAGGGGAAAAAAAGAAGGAGGAGGAGGAGAGTCGTGATGGCTTGGAAGGGAGAATACATGGTGAGAATTTCGTGTCTCGTCAATCGTTGTGAAGTAAAGTAGAGTAATCCAGTCCAGTACGGGAGGAGACAAGACAAGACAAGACAAGCTTCGAGTGCCGGCCGTTCTTGGAGTCTTGTCTTGGACTCGTCTTGCTTCCTGGCGCTCGGCTCGGCTTGGCTTAGCTTGCCTATCCAGTCCCAAGTTCAATCCCCAGACTTGAAGGACAAAAGAACCAACCCGTTATTAAGTCTGACTCGATAGTAGTTCAGTCCACTCAACAAAGCGAAAGAATAACACCATCAAACTCAAATTGGCGGCTCTCAGCTCTGGTTCCAAAACCTGGATATCGGACGGGTCATATAACGCACCCCGATTCCCCCGCATCCAGTCCAGGATCGGCGGGACCAGATGCGGGACACGGCACGCGGTACGCGGCACGTTGGATATTGGATATTGGATATTACGAGACAGACTATTCGTAGACTAGACTGGAAAGAAAATATGGGAGGATAAGAAATGGGGAGAGGAATAGGCTATTCATACTCATCTTGGAAAAGGACTGGTGGAATCGTCGGGATTATATGTGGTATGTGGCAGCACCGGAAAAGTTAAGGGGACATGTACCCAAGTACAAGTAAATAATGCAGGTGGATGAAGAACCTACCTAACCTAACCTACCCAACTCAACAACGTAACGTAAAAGTTAACGTAAAGCTGGAAAGCAATCCCATCTCCGCCGCGTCATCCCCAATCCAATTCTGTCCTTTTTCTGGGTGCCGTTGATTTGCATGTGGTGGACGGACCGAACCGGGTAAAGTCCTATGTGCTGACAGACGGGGGGCGGGTCGGGCTTGAAGGCACTCACTTACTCTAGAACTATGTGGTCATTCATTTGGATCGGCAGGTAGAAGAAACTGCATTTCGTTATTCGGGGAACGCTGATCTCGCGAGTTTCATTGGGGTTGCATTGAGTAGATGAAATTCTTGGGGGTAGATTTGGTGATCTGCTGGAGGGTCAATGAGTGTGCCATGTGGGCTGTGGTCTCCCGTAGTGTTGAGAATCGCTTTCCCGGGTTACTGATTGTTTCCCCGCCTTGTCGTACCTTTATGCGTCAACGTTCCGGGGCTTTGGTGTGCGGTGTGTCTGTGAACATCCAGATACTAGCAACGAATCTAGCCCAACCATGACTCATGAGTGCAGGGTCTATCTCGGCCAATCCCAGAACGTACTCTTATTTAGTCCGGTCCATTTTCAGCGGGTGGCGGTTGATCTCATCCACTACTAATTGGAATTTCCGGGTCTTGATTGATTTTGGAATGCTCGTCACTTAATCTGACGCAGGAAAGAAGGAGGATATAGCCAACCAGACTACTGAATCAGTTAAACCGCTAAATGCATCTTCTAAGTTTCGGTTCGAAGAAGGGACTATATCCCTCAAAAGTTTGACTGGAAATTTTGAAACTCTCGTTTTGCCAAAAGAACCACAAGGAAGAAGAGGGAAGCCAGAAAAAAGTACGCAGGACTGTGGTATCCAAAAACCCAGAGCCGAAATATATTACAAAAAAAACGCCCTTGCTAGATATCTGGATTGGAATCAAATCACATCATATAGTGAAAAGGAAGATTCGTCATGGCGTCTCGAGTTCCTGATGCTTTCTCTCCGTTCTCCTCTTCCTCAAATCAGGTCCATCCACAACCGGGCATATTGCTCCACGGTTGTGTAAGTTGACCAAACATGTTCCAAATCAAACAAGTCATGGTCCTCTTCAATCCAAAAGGCCGCACTAATGTGAAGCAACAAAGCGATTCGTTGCCACGACCGAAGTGCCTCCATTTCGGGGCACATCTGGACTTTATCGCCACTGAGCGTATTCGGTGTGTCGTTGCTTCTGAGAAGCCAATCCTCTAGCTCCATCCCTCTCGTAACGATCGCCATGTCAGAAATCGTAATAGAGGATTCCAGAATGTGTGGGGGAGCAGCGTCGTGTTGCGTGAGCATTGAAATGATCCTTAACAGCCCGTTGTTGCTCCTCTTCACCTCAGCGTCCGGGAGGGACAGCTGTTGGATGACGAGCTCTAGAGGCGTTAGGTTTAGGCCATCACGGGTCGGTAGTGTTGGGGTGGCGCCGTGTTTCAAAAGCTGATCGATGACGCCCAACATCCGGCCTTCGATGGCGTAGTGCAACGCAGTCTTACCAAACGGGTTGTACTCGTCAATCAGCCCAAGTCTTGACGCAATCGAGATTAACTCCAGTATAACCGTACGGGCCGAGTTACCATGCTCGTCTCTATGATTGTCGTGGAGCAGGGAGTAAGAACAGATGGTTGCTGGTAGGAAGTGGGAACCGCCGATCTCCCAAACGAGCCGAAGATACTGGTCCGAAAGGCTTGCAGCAAGGCCAGAGAGGAAACCACTGCACTCTGCCTCGATGACCCACATCAAGATTTCTGGTATTGCGCGGCGATTGGAAACAAGGCCGCGAAGTTGGTGCATTTGGAAGCCAGGGCGCAGGCTACGTGTTGAGAGTGAGAATGCTTGCGAATCCCGTTCGACGTAAAGGTCAAACCTCACGCGGGCAGTGTGTTCTGGCGTCCCTTTTTGTTCGCTTTTTGCGAGAGCTTGATCGTTTGAGCCGATAAGTGCCGGAAGAGAAAGGTTCTGTGGTATCGGAAACCGAGCAGTTTCGCGAGTGAGGAAGCGTTGCATGCGCTTGATCCCTACCCAAAAGACTCCATCCCACGTCGATCCATCTGGCTTGACACCCTTGGATATCAACTTTCGGATAACTGGCGGTTGCTCCGATTTGATAGCTGCTGTGAGAACTTTTGGCGACAAGGTGACTTCTTTGAATTGCATAGGTGGTGAGTCGATGATCGCCAATGCACCTGCCTCCCAACCAGAAGTGATGGTCCTACACAACAGCGAGCGAAACCAGTCCTGACAACCCCTATAAGTTTCATTGTCGTAACTGGCCATGGACTCAAGAACAAACTTCAGCATCTCTGCTTCTTGATACACTCGCACTGTCGGCCCAATACCGCACAATTCCGAAAACATAGCATCGTGAAGAGACGGGTGGTATCTGTCACCCCGTTGACGACAAAGAGGGGCACTACCAGAGGCTCCCATATTGGCAAGGGAAACCAGACCCTGTCTCCTGACTTCGGCTGAGAGATCGCCATTCGTGGATAGCGCCGTGAGGGCTAGATATAAGGGCAAGATGTTGTCCAGCCAAGGTGGTTCGACTTGGAATGACCCCCGGGATAGCTCCTGAGTCAAACGCACAGCAAAAGCTTCCGTATCATCATTTCGCATGTACCTGTAATCAAGCCTGCAGCGGAGTATGTACTGAAAGACTGCAAAGTGATTGCTTCTCGAGGCGTAATCGAACAAGGACACAATATCCGGCATATCACCGCCCCATGGTGGCTTAGCAACTTCAGACCCTGAGGTTCCCTCGACGAGGGTCTTCCAGAGAGAGTAGTCGACTTCTGTGTGGCCGGGCTCGGTAGAAGTATCGGCGTTGAAAAACCGAGTGTGATGCATCCAGTGGGTTTGAGCATAAGGAAGGAAGCACTTGACCTGGTCATCTCCTCGAACCTGGATTTGTTGCACGGCCGATAATAGATTGAACTGTTCGGTCTTTCGGCGTTTGTCGTTTTTCAGGTGGCGAATGATGTGCGCAAGGAATGGGTTCCGTGAGCCGGCGACCTGCTTCACCTTTCGAGCGACCTCGTCTACATCCACGTCCTGATGACAAAGCGAGAGGCGTGTGTCAAACGCACCATAACTGAGATAGGTGACACAGATAGAGCCCATGTAGGTTTCTGCTCGCCGGAGCTTGATATGGTAAGGCGCATCGGACATGTTCGGCTCGGCAAGGTAAGCCAGCACGCTGTGATGTATAAACCGAACAAGGCCGTCCTCTTCATCAAACTCCAGCAAACTGCCGCCGCTAGCCGCCACCAGTCTCCCGGGTGGCATGTCCGGTAGTTTGCCATTGTCCCAAGTTTTGTTTCCAGGTGTGACTGCCAAGGCAACCTTGATTTGTTCACCACTCAGCGGGCTGACGGCAGCGGCGACCAGGTCAAAGATACGCTGGGTATATCTCTTGTCCAAGATTCGGGATATTGCTTGGTCGAAAGCTTCTGGGAGAGATCTTGGAAGTTTTCCGAGTATGTCGATTACATCCTCGCTGATTGTGATAGTTCCAGGCTGGGTAGGCAGGATCGCCTCGATCTGGAGCGAAACCCACAGATACATTCCCTGAGCTCCGGCACAAAGTTGGTCGATAATTGCGGACTCAACCTCGGGATTCAGCGGCTGAAAGCGTAAGGCGTTCCTTCTGTTGACTTCCATTCGAATAAAGTCGTGAATCTCGCCGTCTCTTTCTGGATTGTTCAGATGAATACTATTACCCGTACCGAGCTTTGAAGCAGCTGTAGCGACTGTCTCTGAGTCCGGTTTGGTTGAATAGCAGACCGAGAATTCCAAGCCCGATACTGCTCCGAGATTCGCCAGGGCGTCCATAATCTCTTGAAGTTCTTCGACTGGACAATGCTCCAGGCCGTCTAGCACAATCCAGTGGGCCGAATTGAGTGGCAGTAAGGTTTGTAGGATCTCCACAACAAATTCAGTTGTCAGGGGGCTCAGGAATAACTGCTGATCTTTGTCAAAAATGATCCATCGACATTGGGGAATGTTTCTGAGCAGTAGCTGCTGGGCGATACTGCCCAATACACTCCTTGCTGTCAGTGTTCGCCGGTCGTCGTTTTTGCAGAAGAAAAAGGCAGAACTCTTGTTCTCAAGACTGAGATCGGCGGCTACATTGGCCAGAGCTACCGATTTGCCGCTTCCGAGGCAGCCGCTAACTTGGAGCACTGACCCGGCGTTGTTAGCTTTCCACGAGATATACGGAGCAGAGTTGAGAACCCAGGGCGCATTCCCGCGTTTCCGTTCCCGGCGCCAGGTTGTCTCGAATAAGTTTTGTTCCGGAGAGAGACGGTCGATAAGCTTCTGCTGCAGGGCAATTGTGAGATTTTGTTTGGATTTGTTGGTTACGAGGCGTGTGAGAGATCGGCCAGTCTTCGCCACGGCGAGTTGGCTGTCGAGAGTCGATTTGGCTATAAGGGATGTGAACTTCTTCTCAATCAGAAGGCCCCATTGATCCAGCTCTTGCTGGGGGTGCGAGAACTCGGCATCGAAAGAGGAGAACAACGAGGCGGCCAGGAGCGCTGGTGTGGATTTCCTTGAGAAGATGACGACCTTTTGACAGAGCTGCACGACACGGATGAGGTACTCGGAAAGGAACAATTGGAGCTCGGTTGATGTGGGGAAGTGTTGAGAAAACTCTCGGGCGATGTGCCATGAGGTCGAGAGCCGCATCAAAAGGCTGGACACGTGGTCGAACAGGCTATGGAAGCCAATGCTCACCTGAGACTGGTAAGCGAAGTGGTAGATGGAATGGGTGTTGTTGACGACATACCTCGAGCATGGTTCTCACCGTGGCCCACACTCCTGATGCTATGAGATTCTGAGAGCCTCCGATAAGGACATCGCCTGATGCCGCGAATTGCTGGATGCGCCGCAAAAATCCACCAGCACGTGTGCCCTCCGCGGGACGCCATGACACGTGCCTTTTGGCGCCTTCGCGGTTCAGCTCCTCTGTGAACTTGATGACATCGGCGTTGGTTGGGCATGTGGTGGCGAGTCGCGTCTGCAATTCCCTGAATTTTTGTTTTGAGGGGTCGTCGAGCGCCTGAGCGAATTCCGACACAGCCTGCGCAAGACGCAGATTTGCGGGGAGACTAGAGGAGGATGCCAGCACCCTCGATATATGTGTAGATGGAGGCATATCGATGCGTCAGATTGCCCTACCTGTCGCTGGCAGCATGGTCAATCTTCTGCGTGGGTTGCGCCGAGGAAGCTCAGGAAGCGCAGGAAGAGCGCGACCAGGCTCTCACGCCCTGCATCAGGCTCCGGGTCTTGATTGCCCATCGCGGTCTGCCCGACGGCAAGCTCCGCCACCACTCAACTCAGCTGCCATCACATGATCTCCTGCATGTCTCGACGTTATTCGCCAGAAGACCAGACTGCAGAGTCTGAGGGCTGTAAATTCTGTCATCGGTTTTTGATGTGACGCCAATGCCCAGCTGAGGATGGGATGTGGTTGGATCAAGTGATAACGCCCAAAGCGATGGGATAGTTCTTCCTCAGTTCCCAATCAGTCGTGGGCAGATATCCTCCGACTCTTGTGAATATGATTTGGTCGGAGATGCGTGCGGTCATGAGAGGAGCGCAGTCTGTCGCGGGGGCAGGTGCATCGTCAAACCAGTCGATTGCCTCGTTTCTGAGCCAGGTCAATGCGATGTGTACATCTGTAATGTAGGGTCCGGAGAAATACCGCGGCCCAGACTGGGGACGAGGTCAACAAGGTGCTCGATTAGGCCCAAGGGTGTGCGAAGCGCTGCGTTCGATCCTTTGGGGGAGCATGCATGTGGTGGCTGGGCATTGCTGCCGCGGGCACCGATTGTTTCGCCAATTGCTTCGAGGGCGATGTCAACGGGTACATGTGAGGGGAAAATCGAACTGCGCAAGTTAGGGTTTTTTTCCCTGGCAGTAGGCCATGCACCTGCAAACCAGACGTTGGTGCATGTATCTAGATACTAGCCAGTCCTTGAAAGATTGTTAAGGGTGATATGGTTGGAAGGGGTTCGTGCAAAGACAGGAATAACCGGGAAGCGTTTTGCAAGGGGCAGGCCTTCGTTCGACAGTCGAGATGTTCATCAAGAACTCAAAATTTCATCATCAAGCCCTTAGAAAAAAAAAGAGAATAAAAACGCCCAGGTAGGTTGGCCCAGAGGTTGCAGCTTATTCATGCCTCTGCAACCCTAACCCACAGGAACATGAGGCCCGCTTTGTGCCTGAATTCTGGCCAAGACCTAACACAGATTTTCCACCTCACATCGCACGTGCAATCCTTTGACAAGCAGAAACCTGCCGTCTACCACCATCACTAAAACCTACACCGTGTTTAACAAATGGCCAGATCATCAATCACCGACGCAGCCGAGGCGTGGGCGTCACTGGCTCGGCAGGCACACGCCACAGCTTTTGCTATCGACTCCGCTCTCGGCGACAAGCGCGGGGCAGACAGCGCCGACCCCACTATCATCAAGGACTTGGCCTTTGGCTCCATTCGACTTCAGCAACTCTCCCTCCATGCTCAACAGCTGGGCGAATGCTTGGTTGACAGTCCAGCCGAGTATTCCGAGAAGCTACACGTCACCATCGATGAGGTGCTGCCGGCCTGCACTGCCGCTCTCAACCACATCTGTGACCAGTTTCGCAAGATCAAGCCAGACTCGGTTCCCCACTCAATTGATGCGAGTGTGCCACCACGATACAACAAGGCGCTTGCCAACATTTCCAAAATGATCATCTTTGCCACTCAGATTGCAACCCTGTGAGTGTGGTTTCTCTTTTTCTTTTTCTTTTTCTTTTTTTTCTCGCCGTTGATTCGGTTCCTTGCTAACTGGACCAGTGATGATCCCACGGAGCAGGTAACAAAGTTGGATCACCCTGAGGCGAAGGAAATCTTTGACAACTCTCGCGCTGCGCTGGAAATCGCTGGGCCGGGGGAGATCTTGACTGTTCCCAACTAGCGGAGACGTGGCTTTCTGTCCATTAATGGATAACTGGTCTTCTTTCAGCAAGTCACCTTCTCAGAGTAACATGGACTACAATGCACAACCCTCATCTTCCGTCCACAAGACTCTGCCTGAGATATCACTCTGATAAGAAACAAATCTCTGACCCCCCTTCCCTCCAAGCCTCAACATCGGGCTCTCTCTCGCTGAAACCGAGAATAGTTGATTTCGGCCAACCATCAAGAGTAATAATGCAACAGCGGCCGCCACACGCCGCTTTTTCGCAGCCGACGATGAGCAAAGAAATGCACGTAGGCAGAATGAAGCGCTCTAGAAGGATTGGAGAAGTTCTGGTGGCGGTGCAATGTGGCATCTAAACGGGGTTGCCGTCACCAAGCAGTCCATACCCAATGCGATGCCCAGCCCAGATCCAGCTGGATGCACCATCAAAGGCTTGGGTCTTGGCGCCTACCAACGCTCAGGGGAAAAGGAAAAGGAAATTCTTGGCATATGGAGAACAGCCACCACCATGCAATGCTAGAAACAAATGGGGAAAGGTGAGCGACGAATTTAGCAAATGAAATTGCAACTTGAGTTTATCTCCGGGCTTCAGTCTGGGCGCGTTGGTAAAGAGTTTATAAAGGCTCCACTCCGTTTGTTAGACGGGATATCATCATCCACTAGTTCTACATGTGCACGCACATTCGTTGATTATCACGAATATCATCATCAACAACAACAACACAAACAATCAGCAAACTAAAAGCACCAATTCAAGTTCCCAAGCAAAGCTAAAAGTCAAAATGGGCCGATTAAGCCAGCTCTTTGGCCTCAAAAAGTCCACTGGTCCCAGCACCGGTGCCATCCCCACCACAGACCAGGAACTCGCCCTCGCCGCTGAGCCATGGCAAGGCAACCTCCCCTGCGTGCACGGCAACAAGGACGGGTGTGACTACCACAACCCCCGTCGGCACTCTGTCTTTTTTGACCCACTCCTCTTCCCTGCTTCGGAAAAATTTAAACCCTCGGGAAACCACCGAAACGACACTCCCCCCGTTCCACTGAACAACGTCCCCGGCGGCGGTCGTCCGTCCATCACCTCTTCTCTCCCGCGAAGTTTGGATTCCGGATGTCTGTCGCTTCTTCCCAGGGTACATAAATCGGTTCCATATTCACTTGGGTTTTACCACCTCCACCATATGACCTCATCGCTGCCCTCAGCCTCCGACTCAGATGTCAACTTAACGCTAAATAACATAACCTGCACGGCCTCGACGGGGAGTAACCCCCGCCTATTCTGGACTGTCCGGCCCATCCTCTCTGGTGGAACCACTCCTTCCATCCTCTTACAGTACAATCTATCCTTTTCCGTCGAAGCTGATCTCGGAACCTGGAGTCCCTCTGCAACATCTCATGGAAGAGCGATTTCCAAAGTCGGCTTAATCGGAAGCGGCTATAAGGAATTCACACCGTGTTTGCATACCAAGGTCTCGTTCCGTTCACATAAAGGGGAGGGAAAACATCATGTGCGAACTGCGGCTGTTTCTTTCTCCAGAAAAGTCAACGGGGCGGAAACAAAAGAGGAGTGGTCCTCTGATTCTTCTTCAGAGATAAAGCCTATGGGCTGTACGAAATGTTTCACAGACGCGTATCTCGACTTTGAAATGCTCGGACCAAACGTCAGCACCGGCGGGGTAGTGCTCATTACCGTCACGGTAAACAAGGATTTGGGAAGTGGCGACCATCCTTCTGATCAGAAATGGCTGGCCGCTATAGGCGCGGCTGACTTACAAAGGGATGTTACGGATTTGGGGAGGATAAGGAGGTGTTTTGCTGAGACGGATGGGATGGGCACGACAGAAAGTCAGGGGCAGGCACAAGAGGAGGATGTGTCCGCGATGACGATGACGGAAACAACGGTGGTAGCAGCTTGATCTCTTTCTCTCTCTCTCTCTCTCTCTCTCTTTGTGGGGTTGGGTAGTGAGTAAATGGATGGCATGGAGGTCCTATCTAGGCATAATGGGACTTGGATTGTTATGATGCATGTACTGGGCAAAGTTAGGTTCATGTCGGTTTCAGTTAGACCAGTTGTAAAATATGATTTAGTGAAGATGCAATGACGATTCTTTCTCGGTTGTTCCTTGGGATAGATAGAAACCGTTTGAACTGACAAGATAGTTAGCGTTAACGCCACCGACTCTCTCCAAGCCGCTCAACGCCCCTCGGTCAAGTCGGCAACCTGGCACAAACCGAAACCTTCCCATATACCAATAAGGTTTTTGGTTTTTTTTTATATGGTTTAAGATATAGAGTTTTCCAATGTTAACGGCGAAATACTGGTGGTATTACCTCAGATATCTTGTCATTCTGCCTGTCACACACACACACTCCCTCTCTCTCTAAAAAAGAATACGGATGAATGAAATTTGTGTCCCATGACATTCGACTGGATATTTCCTCCGGGAAGATAACCCTAAGCAAGCACTACGTTTGTGCGGACACGGTTTCGATTTAGTCATAGTTTCATAGTCTTCACACCGCCCTGACATGAGAGGTTCCACGACTCGAGCCTGGTACATGTCAGATGCAGTGTACTCAGAACAGTTGCAAATACGATGAGGCGGCAAGCCGAGACAGAGCCGACAAAAGTTTCACCGTCATTCCCGAGCAACTACCCAAGAACTACGTCCAACAGTTCGTACGACAAGCTAGGTTCAATCAAAATAATAAAACCAACCCAATGCCATCAATTGAACTCATCATCAAATGAGCCCAGCACGTGCTGCTTCACTGCCTCCATCCTCCAAAACACTCTCCACCTTCTGCTTGCCCTTGCCAAGACCCCCCTCACCGACACCCATTCGTCGTGCCACATACCTCTGGGCAACGACACCAATTGAAAGACCTAGCACTTCTTCAACCCACTCGGAAACCCATTCACGCGGGTCGACTCCGCCTCCCTCAATAATCTCGCGAATCTCATCCGGGACCCGCTCGAACTCGGCAGCATAGCTGTCCTCGGTGCCGCTGGCAGGGGTGAGGGGAGCAGCCATGGCGTCCAGCCAACGGATCCACTTGGTGGGAACCGCTTGGCTGACAGTGGAGTACTGAATCTCATGGACTGGATCAAGGATGAAGACGGCGAAGCAGACCTGCTCGTCCGTTGCATCTTCGTGCACCGCTGACGATGTCTTCTCCTTCTCAGTCGCCGTCGTTCCGGCAAAAAGGGTCTTATCAGAATCAATGAGAATGGCCTGCACGGAAAGGAACAGGTCAGAGCTGCGAACGGGGTTGCTCTCGCTCAGTGGTTCCACGGCGCGCTGGCGAGCCGCTTCAACGCCGCCATGGGCAGACAGGTAGTCGTTCGCATAACCCTCAGCACTGGCCCGGCAGAGCTTAGTGCCTTCAACAAGACCCGTGATGAGGCCCAAGTCCCGTGGCGTGTCAGACTGACGCCACCAGGGGCCATCGCGCCAGCCGGCAGACGACTGAGCTGCTGTCGAGTCCTGCCCACGCTGAATCACCATCAGATCCCCGCCCTCGACCTGGGACATGACACGGCTAAAGACGCCGTAGACCAATGGATCTAGGGATGGATAGCCAACCCAGTCATGTGTTATGTGGATGAGCAGGCGCTCATGGGATGAAATGGGCGGGGCGAGTGTGTGAAGGATGTTGGTGAACGTCGGCAGCGCGCGGTGTCGGAGCTCGTCGCCTGAGAGGCAGAAGTTAGTGTTTGTAGAAGAGAAACAGTGAACAATAGAACATACCGAGACCTCGCAGGGCGCCCACATTGCCTCGGACCTGGTCCGCCCACTTCTTTGCTTCCTCGTTTTGTTGGATTTCCTTGACAGCCGCCTCGGCCTGCTTCATGGCAGCCGTCGCCGTCGACAGCAGCCCTCCCCACCAACCGCCGCCACTCGCTGGTGCAGGTTCTGGCTTCCTCTCGGCATCCTGCGGCTCGGAGCTTGTTGCGCTGGGGGTAAAGCTTGCATGGTAAGAGCGGCTGCTCTCGACGGACTTCCGTGCGGCGCCGGCGCTATCGGTAGCGGGCGGCGGGGTGTTGGTCGACGCTCGCTTCGCCGGCGAGGGTTTGGGTGCGGTTTCTCGAACGCGAGGTGTGTGCGGGCGGGAAGGAGCTGCCTCGCCGAGCTGGTTCTCTAGCTCGGCGAGGATGTCCTGCTCGTTAGCCGATTTGCCCTTCGCACCTGCCGCGGGCTTGGGCTTCGCTGTGTTCTTAATAGCAGTGTCGTCGCCAATGCCCTCAAAGAGCTCGCCGAGCTCGTCGTCGGTGGGCGCCGCCTTATTTCGCTTGCTGGTCATGGTGTAATGTCGCGTGTGTCGGAATTGAGTTTAGGGAGGGGTTGGGAACCTGTAGCTACCTTTGCCCCTCGATTGAAGTGAGGCGGGATGAAGATGCTGCAAAAGTGCGTTGATGATGATGTACAAGGTCTGCAGACACGAAGGGCAGACGCCGCTCGAAAGCTCCTGGTTTCGTGTGAATGTGACCAGTCGCGATGTTGGAGACGATGGTGATGCTTGAAGTGCTGGAACCAGGGCACTGCGTCACGGGCATTGGATGCTGGGATCAGCCTCTTATTATTCTGGGCGGCTGCAACTCGCCTCCAGCAGGCCTGAGGATGACGGCTGACAAGCAGCTGGGGGTGGGGCGGCGCCAGACGGCACGGAACTCGCGTATGATTGGCCATGGCTTATTCGGGAACCTCTGAAAATTGACGTGGGAAGAAATCGACAATCTACACGCCAGATCCGGATTTGCAGCTCACATATCGGCCCCGACACGCTTCCCCTCGTTGCAGAAGCGATCCAAAGCGTCGCAACTGCAACAGGACGGTGCTTTTTAGCTTGTTTCTGATATTTTGAGTGTCGGTTGAGTGCGTGGTGCGCTGCTGCAGGCGACGCTTCTGCAGACCAACGGGCTTTTGGAGCGGATCTCACCCTGACACGTTGGAAGGTTAGTGCGCCTCCCGTTTTTTCGCCTCACCAGGTGCCCTCAGACACTCTCCACACAGCGCAGCATTACCACTCAGCGCCACCTCTGTCAACATCACTTCTCTTCGCACCCTCAAACACGGCATCAGCCAACTGGATGAGGCGCTGAGCTAGCTGCTGATTGAATTACACCAGATGGACCGCGGACGTGGGCGCGGGCGCGCGACAAAGAAGCGTGCCTCATTACAGTCTCACACCCACTCGGAGGAGACCTCCAGACATCAACCCCCCTCCCATCAATCTACTCTTGTCTTTTCCCCCTCTGAATCTGCTTCCCCCACAACTCCCGCACCTTCCGCATCTGCCTCGGCCGCGTATCAGCAGCGCGTTGCCAATACTGCCCCGCTGCGCGCTGCCAAGTCACGCTCTTCCAACCCAATTCATTCTCGCCGCCGAACGGCATCACCATCCTCGGAATCTTCTTTTCCACACCGCAATAACCCGCGTGCTGACCGTCCGGTAAGAAGCGCTACATTCAACCCGACGGTGAGCTTTGATTCTTCCTTGACCACTTCCAACATGGGCGCGCCGGGTGTCTCGGCTCGCAAACGAGCCAGAACTTTCGAGCCCACGTTTGATGGTACTGCTGGCGATGACGAGGGCCATTCCAAGGGCGGCCACTCTCTGCGCAAGCGTACCCGCATCGACTACACCTTGGAACAGATTGATGATGATTTGACTGCCTCGGTCGCCAAATCCGACTCGGCATCAAAATCTGCAGGCACCCCCGCCCGCAACCGCAAGAAGCGCCAGGCGCAAGAAGGACTCGATGACGACGTCGAGGAATTCCATTCTGCCCCCGCCAGCCAAAAGCGCAGACGCACAGAAAAATCTCCCCAACCCACGCGCGGCGGCCTCGCTCGTCGTCGCTCGCAACCCAAGAAATCCCTCTCCACCCCAGAGATCAGCACCTACCACATTGATCAACCCTCTGACAACGAGGTCCAAGACACCATCCTCGTTGGCCTCCCCGGTGGCTCTCAATTGTCTGATGATGAAGTCACCACCGATTCGGACTCTCTCTCCGAACCTGACACTCACCCTGCCTCATCCGATGGAACAGATGAAGGCCTAGCGCAACCGGATCAAGAGCCCGCAACCCCTCAACCATCAGCCATCCTTCAGGTCGAACAAGCCGTGTCGCTCGCCTCAGAAAGCGCCGAGGCAATTGAAAAAGACCTTATCACAGACTCGGCAACAGAGAAAGCTGAGATCACACCTGACAACTTGCCGCTGCCGATTACAGTCAAGGACCCAGAAGCAGCCAACCCATCAGACAAGGCTGAGCAAATCGACCAACAAGTCGTTCTCGCAGAAGAGGCGAAATCACCCACCCAAGAGCAACACGAAGTTGCTCTCACTTTGAATAACACAATTGAGTTTGTCAAAGTGGAGGCTGAGCCAGGGATTCCTCAAGTTCAATCGCCCGAGCCGCTGGAGTCGCCACCAGCCACCGAAGTCAAAAGCACTGCTGGTGACTCAATAGAAAAACAATCGTCGCAACCCAGCTCAAAAGATCTCGAGCAGCCTGCGGCTTCTTCACCTGCCATCCAAGTCAAACCTATCGCGCCCGCCAAACATTCCGACTCAACCACATCGGTTCGTCCGCCCTTGCGCACGCAGTCATCAGCTCCACCTACGAGACTGAAGGTACTTGAACACATTTATCAGACGCCAACCCCATTTGGCACAGAGATCCGTTTGACACCATATGAAAAGGAAGAGGTTCTTCATCCCGGTCTCTCCACAGAGTGGGCCGACAACAAGGACAAGGTGGAGGTGACACCCATGCCCACACCTGCTCCCACACCTTCACCAATTGAATCCGGCCCGGCAGAGTTTGCGTGGGACTTCAGTCACCCGCTCAAGTACGGCGAGTTTTACCGACTTTATGAGCAAGAGAAGAGGAAAGCAGGGCCTGGACCCTTTCCGTCAATGATGGCGTACTACAAGGAGTGCATCGAGAAATACAAGAGCCACAAAAAAGAGGCCAGAGCCGAGTCTGTTGGGGACTCGGGCACTGAGACGCCATCACAAAGCCAGACTTTGATTACTGGATTGTATGCCAAAAAGCAAGACCTGTGGAAAGCAGTGCGCCGATTGCAGCCAGAGCCTGCCGTTTCGTCCCCTGCGCCTATTGAGGAAGAAGATGTTCAGATGGACGCCAATGCCGACGCGGGCGATGATGAGCAAGAAGCCGACGATGTTGAGAATACCAAGGGAGCCAGGACTGGTGCTGGAGAGCCGGTCGAGGTGGTGCGCAACCCACCTAAGCGGTGGGCGTTCCCCAAACTGCGGGACCCTCAGGAATTCGTCGATGCGCTCGAAGGCTGGCAGGAAATGGAGCAGAGCAATCTTTACTCGACGGTGGCAGCAGCCGTTGAGGCGATGCATGCGTACCAGATGGAATACAACGAATTGAAGAAGATTGTCGACGACGAAGAGAACGCCAAGCGCCGAGTTGCCAACGACAAGACGATTGTGAATTGGGAGAATCGTCAGAAAACAGACGAGCCAGCACCCTGGCGCCGCCATTTCGACGACGCTGTCAGGGGTCCGCCAGCGTTTGAGGTCAGAGGCGCTCGCGCGCCCAAGCCGTATGTCGACGATCCCATGCTGGAGCATCAGCGAGAGGAGGACAAGATTATGGCCCAGGCATACGGCTTCAAGCACAATGCGCACCCCACCCAAGTTGGCCGCCAAAATCCTGAGGATCAGCGCTGGGAAATGACCGAGAATCGTCTGCGTGAGCGCAAGAAGACCGAGAAGGGGGCCGAGTTAGCTGAGGAGAATGTCATTGAAGGCAAGCGCATGAGGAAGCCGCGCAACTTCTCGGATCAGAGCAAAGAGCCGAGCCGCTCTGGAACCCCCATTTTGCCCAGTTCCCTGGGTACTGGCCGGCGCGGTGCTAGACGCAAGCCTTTTACAAGCATGAACGGAGACGACGCAGAAGTCTCGGAGGCTGCTCCGACTACAGAACCGGCACCTGAGTTCCTCAATCGCAGAAGACGTGGCGGTTTTCGTGGACGCGCAGAAATCCCCGCCGAGCAAGACGATCCGAACCCGAGCAGCCAGCTTGATAACAATCAGAGCGAGGATGAGGCTGTCGAAGAGATTCACGGGTCGGCGCGCAAACGCGGAAAGGCCTTGCCGATTCTTCAGCCGCCCATCGTCACGCCAGTCGAAAGCGAGGACACAAGACCAAAGAGGCAGCGGAACACCAAACCCGAGATTCCAAGCTCTTCATTCTACAGTAACCAGTCGGTGGACAGCCAGTTAGAATCACGCCCATCAACAGCATCATCGGCTGCCACTGTCGCTACGGAGGAGACAGCTGAGTCGTCATACTCTCTTCGCGACAAGCGAAAACGCAACTTTGCAGTCGAGAACGACCCAGAGCTCGAGACACGACCAACCAAGCGCGTGACGCGGGGAGTGGTCTTACCCAAGTTTGAGGGCCTCGAGCCAAAGAAGAAGACGACGCAAAAGAGCAAGTCGACGGCCGCCACAAGCCAACCGGCTCAGCAACATCTAGCCCCGGCTCCAGTCTCAGCTCCGATTGTGGCACCGATCGCGGAGCCCTCCCCAGTTGCGCCGTCGCCGTCGCCGGCCTCAATGCCAGCAATGGTCCCGGTGGTCCCGATTTCCCCGGTGGCTGCAGCACCACCGACTCCGGTTGGCGGCCTCAAGGCGCCAACACTGATCTTCTCGAACCCGCCACCAACCCTAGCACCCGCACCGCCTGGACCTTTTCTCCACACGTTCAACGCGGCGCCGGCCTTTCCTCCTGGCGGAAAGCCTCCTCCGCCGGCTGCACCACCTTCGGTAAAGAAACCGATCACCAAGATCAAGCTCACCAACAATGGTGGGCTGTCTCGTGCGGGCACGCCGGCCAACATCGCACCAAACCCCAACCCCAGGGGCACGGCCACGGGCACAGGCACAGGGACAAGCACAGGCACGGGCAAAGGGTCGCGGGGCGGGAAAGTGGGTGGTTTGGCCAAGCCGGCCGGCCTGAACGGTGCCAACCCATTGGACGAAAAGCCATACCACGAGATGAGCAAGTCGGAGAAGATGAGCTACTCGATGAGACGTAAGTTTACAGACCACATGTTCGGATGACATGCTAACAAGTTCCCCAGGGCGATGGGCTTCAGGCGAGATGCAGGGCGCGGTCGAGAAGCGACGCAACACCCTCGCCAACAAGAAGGCAGAGAAGGTGGCAGGGGGCACTCCTGCCGGTGGCAGCGACTCGGGCGCGCCACTCACCGACACGGGCTCGGCCGGCGCCTCGGCATCCGGAACGCCAACCCCGGTGCCCATGCCCAACATCTCGGGGCTGGCGATGCCGGGCCAGGCGCCGCCGATGCAGCCGCTGCAGCAGCCGCACGGCTTGCTGGCGCCACAAGCCGTGGCAGGATATGTGTTCCCGCCCGGCGCTGGCCAGGTTTAAGCCGGCGACAACATTGGGACGGTGGAGGAGGGTGGGAGGGATGGAATTGGTCCCAGACCAGACAACACTTTGTTTTTCCTTGTTTTCACGGCTGTCAAAAAGCGATCTCCAGGGGCATTCATGCATAATCCGGGACGGACGGGGCGCATATTTCCCTCTACATAGCATTGGCATGGTCTTTGTCCCTTAGCGGATGGTTGCCGTGTCGGATAGTCCGACACGTGCGGTTGTATAAAAGCGAGGCATGGAAGCATCAAGACATATTGCATTACATGAATGAGTGCGAGTGTATTGTGGTTTGGCTGTGCCTCCTGCAGGGAGTGCGCAGTCCGGTCAAGAGGGTGATGACTGAACCGAGGCATGAAGCAAGGGAGGGAGTGAGTGAGTGGTAATCACGTGCATTTGGAATGGGTGGCGACCAATCTGACTGTGCCACCTGTTGACATGAAAATTCCTCTCTCTCCAGTCGAGCCGTCCAACCCCGTCGGTTGGTCAGTCGGTCGGTCATGGCAAATGGTTTAGCTCCAACGGGCTTGGCTTGGTTTGGGGATGGAGATGGGGAATGGCAGAGAGAATGCGAGACGATGCGATGTGATGCGATGCGATTCGTCAGCGTTGGGTCTGCCTGTTTTCGCTTGGCCTGGCCTACTAACTAGGTACCTGGACCGGACTTTATGAACGGTCCGGAGCTGAGCTGAGCTGAGCTGGTGCGAAGGATTTTACGAACTGGTCTTGGACTTTGGACTTGGACTTGCTGTTTTGCTTTACGTCAACTGTGATTGGTGCGGTACAACTGGTTGCAAAAAAAAAAAAAAACTGGCCGGCGATGGTGATGATGTCCATATCCATGCATGTATGCCATGTTCCGCCACAAACAAGTCCACGAGTGTTTTCACAGTATCAACAACAATGTTTTAAAATGTCAGGAGTTACGACCTGCACTAGAACTAGAATATCATCACCATCTCCAACTCCCATTTAATCACAATCACCATTCCCATTCACCATCATCATCACCCTGTCCAATTCCAATTCCAATTCCACTTCTAACTCTAATTCTCTCCATGGTATTTTTTCTTTATTTTCAACTTTTTTTTTTTCAATTTAAATCTAACTGGGTAAAGGTTGCTAGATTCTGCCTCGTAACGAATCACAATGGACCAAGTAGAAGGAAAGGAATAAAATTCTACGGATCACAATAAAAGAGGGGACTCTGCTATTGTCCTTTGACACCCATCATATTCTCCATTGGGGCAAGTGACGTACGTGGTGTCTCGTCAATAGGTAGGTAGGTACTTTCACGCAGTCAAGAGCACTCAGCTACCTTACCTTGATATACTATCATGCACCCAAATCACGAGTAATTTAAATTTGAAACATCACTTGTTCTATTTATCTATCCTTCAAATTAACAAACAAAAATCCTTTTTTTTTTTTTTTTTTTTTGTTTTTGATTTATAATTTGTTTTAAAAAAAAAAAAAATAAAAAAAATTTAATC
>Ga0247765_1000187_pt1 | contig 49941 bp, 49 predicted proteins | sample UWRJL106311C6_FD_179949 | JGI IMG/M metagenome (GOLD analysis project Ga0247765, IMG submission 179949) | Plant litter microbial communities from Arlington Agricultural Research Station in Wisconsin, United States - UWRJ-L106-311C-6 | ecosystem: Environmental > Terrestrial > Plant litter >... | reverse complement strand
GGGGGCGTTGTATTCGTGCGTACCTATCTAGGTAGGTAGATATCTAGGTTGTAACTTGTTTGGATGTTTTACGCTAAAGTTGCACTTGTGAAACAAAAGGCACTTTACCACATACCCCTCGCCAGTTTTCTGAACTGCGGCTTATAGTATGATGAGGAGCACCCAGCAACTAAGCTTATCAGCGGTAGATGGTACGCTGCAGCTCGAAGGAGATCTAGGAAATTAAATAGCAACTTTTGGCGAGGGAACCGTCCTGGACCACTTGTATCCTAAATCCAGTACTACTTACCTCCTACCTAACCCCCTCCTAGCATTTCACAAAACCTAGTTGATTTCTCTTATCTAGGCCCACCTATTCTGTCTGTTTATCCTAAAGGTACCTAAGTGGCAATCAAAAAACCCGAACTTGAACGCCGCCCCATAGAGATTGTTTCCAGCCTGGCAAAATAACAGCCCAAACCTGCCAGTGTTGTTCCTTGAGAAGCTGGGGTGAGGATAACAACTGTAATCCCTGCGTCATCGTCTTCGTGCCGCCGACTCCAAGATACTTTTGCACGCTGGATAAGTTCTCCGGTTTAAACACCTCGAGCATTTGTGCCAACGTTACCACAAAGACTCTCGGCTCTGTGATAGCAGTACTGGCGGCGGTGGTGGTGGCTTCTTCTTCGGCAGAAGTAGACCCTAAAAGGTCAACATGGAAATACGCGTCGGGGTCGGCTCCAAAAGCAAGATACAGCTCAATGATAGCCGACAGTCTGTTGAGCCACGAGCTGTCAATAAAGACTGGCCACTCCCGGCGGGCTCTCTCCTTTTGCTCATATTGGTTAACAACGTTTGCAAAGTCCCGGAGGAATACTGCCCACACGGAGTAGTGGTGCCGTTGTTGGTGGTCGCCGTCAGAAAAACCTCGAATGCAATCCGATGGACGTCGTCGTCCTTGGTCTAGGAGAAACCTTGTAGTCTCCACATCTGATGCAACCGATGACGAGAGCAAAATGCTGAGCTCTTCCGAGACGTCGTCATCGCAGCCGCTAACAAGCCGGTCTCGAAAGTAACGTCCCTGAAACCAATAGGTGGCGAAATGAAGAAATGAACACCCACCACTCAGATTCTTGGCACGACCACTGTCCCCGGCCTCCCATCTGTGCGACCTTTCGCTGCCAATGTGCATCGTTCCCCTGAATACGTGAAGCCAAAAGGCCTCTAAAGCTAAAGCTGAAGATGATGAGATCACAGTACTTTGGCGGTTGCCCCACGATATCCGAGGAACCTTGGACGTAATGGCTTGCTCAAATTCCCCAAGACAAGACGAGGAGGGGAGGAAGGAGGAGGAGGAAGAGGAGGAGGAGGAGGAGTGGCATGCCCGACGAGCAAGATCACTAAGCCAAAAGAATGTGTACTCATACAAGTAGGTGATGGTGGGCGCTAGTTTGAGTTGCTGAGACTCCTCTGCAGGAGCCGAGCTCAAGAACTTGACCTCGGCGGCGCGTAAACGACCGTACACCTCGGTTAGCGTGGACTGGCATCCAAAGGGTTCGCGGCAGTGGCCTCGGAGAAAATCGACGACGGAGCGGTGGCAGAAGCCGATGCTGTAACGGAGATATGGGATTTGATCACAAGAAGAAGTCGTCGTCGTCGTGTCTTTGAGCTCTAACAGGCCTTGCGTCAGTGAGTAGAGGAGCTTCCGAGCGTAGGCGTGCTTGGCAGCAACTTCGGATTCCGTATACGGCCGGGGTTGCTGGTTGAAAGGAAAGCTGCCAAGGTTTCCATTTTCGAACCAGGAAGCATCATCGAGCCAAGCTAGCGTGAGTGCGTTCAGGGCCGATGAGATGGGGTTGTACGCGGCAAGGTACATGATCATGTTGGATTGGCGACGGGCCGAGGGAGAAGGGTCGACTTTGGATATCATCTTTGCAAACATGTCTTCAACCTTGTCGGGACACTCCTTAAGCCGCTCTTTGACTTTTTCCACCACCGCGTCTCCGTCCAGAACTCCGTCCAGAGCCCCATTGATAAGCGAGCGAACCACAAGACTGGCCCACAAGAACACACCGTCTGCGCGAGCGACAATCCGGTCTACGGATGCTAAGCAGGCGTCCCGACATATAGTCGGCACGGGATGTGTGAGGTTTATTGCAAACTGGCGAGACGCAAACTTGAACATGTCTTGCCGGGTGAGCTCGTGAAACTCTAGTGTGGTACCCGCGTCCCGAAACGTGTCCCGAAAGACCGTGTAGGGCCGAGCGGAACAGATGATCTTGACTCGGTCGAGTTGACTAGACCACCTGACAAGTTTTTTGGCCAAAGCACGGTAGCTCTGGCTATCACCATCGTATTCATCCAGACCGTCAATGAGGTAGCAGAACCGAAAGTCGTTTTGCATGTCACCGCCACTGAACTTGACAAGTCGGTCAAAGGCTTCTTCGAGCTCCCCGACGGGAAAGGGGGCGATGATTGTGAGGTCGTCGGCGGGTTTCGTGGGCGAGTTCTCGGTGGGAAACACATTAGCGACCAGCTCTGGACACTGGCTGAGCGTGTGAAAGAGAATGGTCCTGTAGAATCCCTCGGTCGTTCTCTGTAGTCGATTTTCGGAGCTCCAGAAGAACATGGTCACCATAATGAGCTTTTTGCCATCGGCGGCCCATTCCTCAAGACCTGAGCGGACAGCCGAGTGTTTGCTGAGAAATTTCATCATGGTTGATTTTCCGGATCCAGCCTTCCCACAAAAGAAGAAGATGGAGCCGCCATCGGATTGTCGCAGGAAGCAGCGCAGACTGTTGAATGCATCCCATTGGGCGATATCCGATGCAGAGCGAGGGGGTTCAACTGGATCACCAACAATCCATCCAAACGTGTCTTGCTCTGCAACCGAGACATCACTTTCTCGCTGACAGATCTCAGCAAAGTGGAGCCTCCGAAGAATGTAATTTCCCCGCTGTGTCGCTTCCGTCACCGCTTGGAGGTTCTTGAGCTGCTGGGCTAGTTCGTCGGCCGACTGCTGCAGGCTCTCGAGACGGCTAAGCGACTCGCCAACCCTGTTTTGGGCCCTTTCGAGTTCTCTCCCATTGGCGTTTGCCATTTCTTTTGCATTTCTCTGGATTGAATCCAAAAGAGCTTTGGTGGAAGACTGTTCCTTGCTGTAGGATGTGAATACTTTGAATTCTTGAATATCGAATGATAACCTAAAAAAAGAAAAAGAAAAACTCACCAGAGAATTGCAGACAGACGCATGACAATCGCCGCACGATACTTGTCCAAGGAGTGTTCAGCATCTTTGATATCCCTTTGTTTCCAAAGTCCCTTTGCAACGACCCTCAGTTTTCGGAACCCGCCCACATTTTGTGGCACCTGCAGGGTATTGAGCAAGGCAACCAGCTTGGTCGATTCCTGTTGACATTTTGCGCAAATATCCAACAGCTCATGATCTTGAACGAGTAGAGGGTTATGCTTGAGGCCAATTGCCGCTTTCTCCAAGTCTCGAGTCAAGTCCAAGATTTGCTTGTTCTCGTCAGTCGAACCCGAGTGGTGAATCTCGTATGCGCATTTGGCAACCTTGCATCCAACGTCGATAAAGGTAAGAATGCTTGCCGCTAAGCCTAGTGCCTCCATAGGTAGGTAGCAAGAGCCTTGGCGTGCACCAGGCCGCTCTTTCGGGGTTCGATGATGTTGGGGGGAAGGAAGGGGGATTGGGATTGGGATTGATGGAAGTGAGTCGAAAATCAACCCCGCTTCTGGTTGCTACCTGATTCCACACCACCAAGTTCTACCTGCTTGCCTTGCTTGCTCTTGCTTGCCAGCTCGCTACGTTTTGATAGGTACATCGAAGACGCCTTTCACGTGACGCGAAGCCTCGTCACAACCTTAGCACACAGCGGCTGCCCAACTTGGGTAATATGACGTCCTGAAACCTGATCTGAGGAGTCTAGTAACTTTTCAGCAAGTATAACTTGAACAGTCGCTACATATAAGAAAATAACACAACACGAGACCACAATCTACATGCTTCGCTCCTGCAATTTTTCCAAGGTATATTCGGACCAAAGGCATGAACGCGCACAGCTATACGGCATCTCATATTGTGCAAACAAATGTAGCGCCCTTGTGAGGGCATCCATGGGTGTGTCATTTCCCGCGAATATTCCGCAAGTTGCAGTTTCCTGAGCAGTTCAAATGGCACTCTAACCGCATAGCTGAGCTGGACTTTATTACGAGCCACCAAGTGCGTACATTCTTGGAATAGAACCTTACCCTCAAAACTCCCTATGCTCCTATCCTGCTTTCTCCATGTCATCTCTCATGTGCCCAGGTGAACACACCAAACACTGTCGGCTTAAATCACCCCCTCTTAACAGGTACGAAATACACATTCAGCGGCAGCGGTCCCAAATCGTAAATGCCCCTTGCCTCTCCAGCCACTTTTGGCTACCATCGGCCAGTACCATGTCAAATTCGTAAATCAACCTGGCCAAGATGAGGCGCATCTCCGCGTAAGCGAGACTATTCCACATTAACGTCAGTGTTCCGTTTCACAGAGTCGGGCGAGTCCAGTGCAATCTGAGGAGGATTCTTACTTTCGCCCAATGCAGTTCCTTGGACCCATACTGAATGGCTGTGAGGCCTCGAGCACATCATGCTTCTTGTCGCGAGACTGGAGAAATCGCTCCGGGTTAAACTCCCACGGGTCGGAAAAGTTGTCTTTACTGTGGTTGACGGACCAGGGCTGTACTTCGACAAAGGTCTGTTCTCTCGTCAGTCAAGTCTTTTGCAAGATTTTTCTGAGATGTACGTGGTGACTTACACCCCCCGGAATAAAGTGTCCCCCAACCTCCGCTCCACCCGGCGGTACAATGCGCACCAAACTCGCCGTTATGAGAGGATACATCCGCAATGACTCGTTCAGCACCGCCAACATGTATGAAAGCCTATTGACCGAAGCAATTTTAATCCCCCCCACACTGCTAAACGCGCTCCGCACCTCCCGCTGCAACCTCCCCAGAACTTCTGGATGCTTCAGCAAAAGATATGTCGTCCCCGTCAGCGCCGTCGCCGTGGTTTTCGACCCGGCTAGAATCAAGATAAAAGAATTTGCCGTGAGTTTCTCAAAGCTGAGGTTCCATTCCTGTCGACGTTTCGCTAGGCCTTCAAACAGGTCATCTTCTCTCCCCTCGTCCATGGCGAGACGTTTTTCCATCATGTGGTCGTTATATTCGCGCGTTTTGACCAGGGATTTATTTCCTCCCGTGAGACGAAATAGGATTTGTACGGCCCAGTCGAAACCCAGATAGCTTAGGGCGGAGATACTCACTCCCCATTTGATGGTGCCCATGATGAATTCGATCCACGGATTGTATTGGGATCCTTGAATACAGCCGAAGGCTTCGCCGAAAATGAGACTGCCTGTAATGTCAAAAGTTGTCCAGTTGTACCCAGCTTCGGCGTTGGGGGGTTGGCGTCCTTCGTCGGATTGCTCGTGGAGGCCGTGAAGGAGGAGGTTGACGAATTCGAGAATGGTGCGCTCTTGGCTGCGCATGGACGAGTCGGAGAAGCCGTCTATACAGACGCCTCAGCACCTTTAAAAAATAGCAAGCTAAAATAGATGGAACAAATAGAAACGACAGACGGCGGAGAGAAAAGGGACCTACGATGCCCTGCGAACTCTCCCATGCTCCTCCCGATCGGCATTGAGTATCGAAGTCGGAATATCGTCAATTGGCTTCGCCCACGCCTTGGTCTTGCTCATTTCCTGCCGCCCACTCTTATGTCCGACCAGATGACCATAAATATCACGCCATGCCGCTACGTTGGTGAAGCTCAGATGTTTCGGTGTAATTCGCACTACAGGCCCGTACTTTTCGTGGAGTCGTTGCTTGCTGAAGGCTTGTGTGCCGGTTACCACCTGCCATGCCTATGGTAGAGATGATGCGCGTTGCAAGAGGGGTCCGGGAAAGTTGCGGAGGGGGTGGAAGAAGAGGTTGTCAATGACGGCGTAGATTTGGTATGCAATTGACTATTCTCGTTCGTCAGCGCTTTTCCTCGACGTAAGTCCCGCGTCAATTATTTAAGTCTTACCAAACCAAGGACACCCCACACGGTTGATAAAGGCGCTGACAGGTCACCGTGGAACTCCGAAGCCGCCAACATGGTGCTTGTCACCTCTCAGTCGTGGGCTCAAAGGAGATGAATTGAAATGTTTCTCGTGAAACGTGCGACGCCGCTCTTATATGCATGTGTGTTGGTGCTTACTGCAGCCTGGCCGCTACGGCAGATCCTAGATGGGCAAGGCAGCCGTCTTTGGAAACGACTTCGTAAAGAATTGGCCGTTAAACATGAGGTTGAACTCGCACATACGCCCTTGGCGGCAGGTATCCAGGTCAAAAAGGCTCTTGGCCAACCATCAGTGATCGCCGTCATCAACCACTGATTCTCGACATGGCTGCTCCGCATCACTGTCTTTCCCTCTGTTGATCCCTTTATCCCAACCATGGAAATTCATTGTAATATGTTCTCCGCTTGACAGTGAAGCAGTCGAGTACGGGCCCTTCCTCCTTTCCTTCATGGCAGCGCATCGAAGAATTCTTCCTCCTCCTCCGAGTCGCCATTCTCGACCAGTGCTTCATCCGAGCCATCCCCACCCACGCCATTTTCACCAAACAAAAGACTCATATCATAGTCCACTAGATCGTCCTCAGCTTCATACTAGTCCGGGTACTGGTCGACGTCGGGGTCCCATTCTTGATACGCAAAATCCTCCCCGCTGTCGTAGATTCTTTGCCACTGCCACCCAAGCCATTTCCGTAGCTGCCCAATCCGTCCATCGGCTTCCAGGGCTGTCTTGGAGTATAGGAAGAGGCCCGCCTCCCAATTTCTCCGTCGGAGGTCAGAAACTAGTGCGTAGAAAGTGAAGACCTCGGCCTTTGTCAGTCTTGTCTGTGTCAGCATCAACGGTTCAGACATTCTGGTCTCAAAGTCGTCGACAACGGACAACCCATTGTAACCCTGGTGGTCTGGATCGATGCCGCGGAGGTCCATTGTATGTAGAGCCTGTAGTTGATGCAGCCCGTGATGGATGGCTGTGTGATGGAGAACACCATATCCGAAACTGTCAACCGCAGTAGCTGTTGCCCCGAGGAAATATAGATGCAGCATCGTAGAGGCACTTCCATGCAGGGAAGCTCGGAGTATGGGTGAATGACCATCGGTATCACGAAGCTCATAGTCAGCGCCCGCCGACACTAACTCTGACATCGCCGACAAGTATCGCATTTCAGTGAATCCACGCCCGAGGGTTACATAATGATGTAGAGCGTTTTTACCAGTTAGACACGTTGCATTCGGCCTCACACCCGCGGCAAGGAGTTTCTGCACTACCCGGACGGAAGAAGCCAAGTGCAGCAACGTACACCCGTGGCGGTCCGTAATCTCGGCGTCGGCTCCATTATCTAGCAGAAGGGAAACCATATCTGGGTGTTCTCGGAGGACGGCGATTTGCAGTGCCGTGTAATTTGTACATCTGGTTCGGAGCTCGATGGAAGCGCCCGCTTGAATGAGCGTTTCACCCGCATCCAAGTGCCCTCGATATGCTGCCCAATGAAGGGGAGCGTGTCCAATATGATCAATGGTGTTGAGCTCGTGCAGTTCTACAGCTAAAGCCTTCTTGAGCACGGCACGGCTACTGTTGGCTAAAACTGAATCTCTAATGAGTGTTGATACCTCTGGATCGTCGTCGTCATCCGCTACGATCCGCAGTATAATTCGACGGCCCTCGTCTGGTAGCCCCGAGAGGTTAGGATTCGACAGTAGCAGTCTGCGGGCAACGAGCATTGCAGATCTAATTCGACACATGTCAGTGTGTATACAAGCTGCAAGTAATTTCGCGGGTCAAACGAACTGGCCGGTAGGGTCGATGAAAGAGGGCGAAAACCCCAAATCAAGAAGCATTTCCACAGTAGCTAAATGTTTGGGATTATATGCAAACGTAAGTAATGCCTGGCCAGATACATGGTTTGATGTGTTAGCATTGTCGAGGTACTGGTGTGAAGAACCTCTGCCTGGTGTTGATTGGGCGGTGCACTAGGACTAGGTGTAGAGCCCAACATACCGATAAATAACCATTTCCAAATGTGGTGATGTCGGTTGGCGTGAGTTCATGTTTGGAGACTTTATCTTTAAAAAACTGAGGGTTACCCTGTAATGCGGCGTGAAAAATGCCTGCAGGTTCAGATATTCTTGGAACGGTCAGATACAACGAGACGCCCACGTTTGTCAAAGAACCCCAGTTCGCCGACAGAAGGATGGCCCTGCCTATTAGCCAGTATGGAAAGGAGTAAGAAATCCAGATGGATGCATTACTCGGCGCGGTACAGACAAGGACATCACAACGGCTCTTGCCCGTCCAAAAACCACGGCTATACTGTGCCATGAGCGACCCCACAAGGCTTCTCGCCCACGGCGAAGTGTGGAGGGCTGCGGGCCTGTGGCATCGACACTTGCAGTGTCTCGCACACTCTCGCTTGGGGATATCCATGGTGTTGACCGAGTCGCTGGCCGCCTCAACAGCTTGAGACGTATGGATCTCGCTTGATGCTGGTAGCGTACTACTCGGCCCAACGGGGAGAGCCAACGTGTTGAGTCGTGCGTCCAGATCGTCGATGCGGGTTGAGAGTTTTTGGATCAAATCATGCTGTTTCTTCGAGTTGGCCAAGACATCCATACTGATCCTCCGTTGATAGAATCTGGGAGGAGGAGTGAATAGAAGTTCTCTGCAAGACATTCCCGAAAAGGAACGACCTACTGTTCTAGGATGCCAAACAAGCTCAGAGACACAGCCATGTCTTCACGACAAGTTTTGGCACGGTTTCGCAGTTTCAGAACTTTGCCGCGTTCTCGCTGCCAGCTGATGACAGAGACCGTTTGCTCGGCCCCCCTTCCCAACCGGGTTGAGTGACTACCTCGTAGTAGACGAGATCCGATATCTTCTGTCGCGCCGACAATCTGGCTGAGTTCGTACTTTTTCGCCTCGAGCCGCATCAAGACTTCGGTAGGCAGAGAAAGATGAGGATCCGCGGCCGCGCTGACGACGGTGCAAAATTGGCGCATCGTCGCCTGCAGCATATGCAGCTCATTGAGCATGTCGGTGAAATCGGCCGAGGCATTGGTGATGATTGCCAGCACCCGGATGCCTTTACCCAGAGCTTGCGAGACGGTGATGACGGATGCGATGATGGAGAGTGGGTCCATTTCAGAGGTGGTGATAATCAGAGAAGGTGCGGAACGAAGTTGAGAAACTGAGGTGGAAGGAGGGACTGACAGGGAAGTCAGAGAGAGCCTTCCCTACCCCTCCCAGGGAAAAAACGCTGACGAAGGTGCCTAGGCGCTCTTGCATCGAGTGTGCGTTCTCAGCCTCTGGTAATTGGTGGAATACGGAAGATGCTGCGCTTCACGCCTTCCACGAAGTCGCCTTTTTGAACGGGCGGTGAGGGTGTGCTTTTGGGGGCGTCTTCGATTGCAATTCCAAACCATTCTGTCGCCATGGCGCGCCCGAGACTTTCTGCAAGGTGATGAGAAGAGTGCACAGGGCGTCACGATTTCTGGACCAGATGCTTGGCATGAAACATCAAAAAAGCATTGCCCAAATGTTAGTACTAACAATTATTTGCGTTGAAGTTCCCAGTACAGATCTTGAAACACCTTAGCAGTGTAACACGGCAGTTTGTTAAGAGCTCAACCTACGACCAATCTTGGAAAGTCACCAACCCAACAACAGCTGGACCAGGGCACAACCCAGCCCCTTCTAATGGAAGATTTCCCACGTGCGAAATGGAATAAATTGAGCGAATATCTTCAAGTTACAGACCCTCCCAAACGCCGTGCTCCAACACCTAGTCTCCGACTCCAAACCCATGCACTGGATATTCCGTACATCTACCTCTCTGACTTTGCAAATTACAACCCCTTATCTCACCCCTTCGCCAAACGCTCATGCAATCTGATTCCGTCACAAGCAATACGGCACCCCTCCCAAAATCCCACATTTCGTTCCTCCCGAACAGTCTTCGACCTTCTCATATTCCCCTACCGCATTACAGACCCGTATCGCTCCCGTGCCTTGACATTCGTATTTCCCTGGAGAAGAACACTTTCCGCCGTCCGAAGGACCCGTTGGTTCCGTGCAATAGGGAAGCATGCCCCCGCCTGAAGCGAGCATTTTACATGTTGTTCCCTTGGCGCACGTCCAGTCTAGCTTCCAGTTTCCGTTGTAGTCACACACCTGAATAGAATTGGGAGGTGTAGCGCAACGGTAGGTTCCGTAGACGCACCGTCGTGGTGGTGGCGGGGTGGTGGGAGAAGCGAGAGCGGCGGTGGTGAGGAGGGTCAGGATGGTGGTTTGGTAGATCATTGGTGTTTGATGTTTGAGTCTTGATTTGTGGTATGTATGTATTATATTGTATGGTAGATTTTATGTTGTGAATGGAAATCAAGAAAGGATGTACCAACAGTGTCAGAGGAAGAAACATCTTATACTTTGGTCAAGACAAACATGTCACGAGGACAAGCTCGTATGTGTCGCACGACTTGAACTCAACTTGGAGCTACCGCCGTGTCTGCGCCGAAAACCAAATCTGTGTAAACATGGTTGGCCTATCATTGCGATGTTCAATCCGTGGCTGAGAGTCGCCGCTTTCTCAAGCTCAGCGGTGCATGCGAGACAATTATGTGATATGCAGCTGTTTTCTCGGCTATGCACGGTCGGGCTGGTCGGGGATTGGTGTGGAAATAAGGGGTCAGGAGCTTGCTTCGGGAGCCATGCCTCGGCCCAAGCCATGTGTCTTCCCGAAACTCGGAAGTAACGCCGTGGCGGGCTATAGAGGTATTTATAGCACCAAAATTGTTTTCTTTAACGTTCTTAAGGGTGATAATCACAAGATTCAAATGATACGTTGCGGAGAAAATGCGGGAGCTGAGGGGTAGGCTGTAACGGTGCATTGCATAGCGCTGACCGCAGTGAGGTGACTCGGTTGGTGGTGTGATGTCACGCATTCCAATACTGACCCCCTTTTTTTCCCTTATAGGATATAACGAGTTTGCTATCAATTGCCCCGTCTGTATAACACTTCTTATTTTCCGCTGAGAGATTGATTTGCGAGCTCTTGGTTGTGAAAGCGTCGAGATTGACCTATACTTGCTTCATGTCGTATAAGCGATGCTGCGGTACGACGGACATGGAGCGGCCATGGGTGTTTCAGGTCAATTAAAAGCTCTCACGTCCTTCGTTTATGGGAGCGGAAACTACGACAGATGATTAAATATTCGAAGCTGATTATCTTCTGGACAGAGGAGAGGACTAGAAGCGTGATACCTCTCTTAAGGCGTAATATAAAAGGCAGAAGCCAATAATCAAAATCCACAACACCCATTGAATGTATAAATCTTGACTGCCGCTCGAACAGCGCCCAGAACTTCAACTTCGCACTTTGCATTCCCAGGAGGGTTCTCACCATCCATTCATCCAACGACAAATATGCTTTATCCCAGTAGAATATTCAATGCTTTCTGCTTTCCCTTCGAAAACGAACAAAAGATTCCAAGTTCTTTCCGCTCAAAGTGGCTAGAACTTGACGGCAATACTGTTCGTCCATTTTCCTTTACCAATATCTGGCCTGCTGTCTTAATTCCGCCCCCTCAATCCAAGATAAGAACAAAAGGGGAATAACGAGAAACAGCACCACAAAGATGGGAATCACCACATGCATGGACCTCCTCCTCCTGTCTTTTGGCTCCGCTTTGAACGTTGCGATGACAGCGGCTAGTGACCCCGCGGAAAGAAGGCAGGCGTTGACAGGCCAACTGACATGGCGGAGCATCCAGTAACCATCTGGGAACCTCCATAGAATAGGGTTAAACTGCTGCGTTGAGTATAAGTTGCCCCAGCTATGCCACCATGGCGGGGATTAATGTTGAAGACTCTTAAGACTGCGATCGGTCCATGGAAAAAGAAGTGGTGTGTGTTGAGGGAAGAAACCAGGGCACCTAGGCACCTGAGTGGGTAACAACCATTGATGTGGCCAAGTGTTGAACATGAGAGCCTGGGAGGCACTTGACGGAAGATGCCAGGTCCCTAGCGTCTTCAACCCCTCTTTGTGGCTTGGGTAAAAGTAGCTCTGATTCGTCGCCTGACACGTCCCCTATCAAGATGAGGAAGAGGACGCTTTTACTTTGTGCTAGCAGGAGGCCTGTCCTTTGTTACATTGTTCTCGACTTGAACAGAACCAGACCGGTTGTCCTCCGTGAAGATGAAACTGTCATCTTACTTTCCCAAGGTTCCCGTCCAGTGCGATGGACCCGAGTGTGGGCGGGGTGAGTTTCACACGGGAAACTCCGAACGAGACTCGAGAAGGCTCTGAAATATCGCTGCAGGCTGGCCCAAACTACGGCCCACGCACAGATGTGATTGGCCGTCTATACCGCCTCACCACCACTTAGATCAAGTAGATAATCGCGCGGGGGGTGGTGATGGGAGCCTAACCGACGAAACGGCACAAAGTGCTGATCGGTGGGCTGACAGCGTCAGCGTTATTGAAGGGGGGCATTTTCCAAGCGGTTGGTGTTTGGCTATAAAGAGCCTCGAGGAAACCAGGTTAACAGACTAGACCTGAAGAATCAAGAGTCTTGTTGTCCAAAGAAGATTCTCCCACCGTTTGATCCAGATTCTACGCGTCAGTTGATTTCATAAAAGAAAGAAATACCCAATATCGCAATGTCAGCTGCAGCCTACCAACCTCTGGCTGAGAAGTGCTTCTGCCTCCTCTGCACCGCGGAGTTCCCAATGGCCCGCAGCGTTCCCAATGGCCCGCAGCTAGTCTGCGCACTCTTCCCCTACCGTATCGACGACGCGCTCGAATACCAGGCACTTTCCTACTGCTGGGGAAAAGGCGGTTTTACCGAAAGAATCTGGTGTAGCCTCAACGAATGTTTTTTGCCCATAACAGCCGAGCTGCTCCGCATTCTCAAGGCTTTTTGGGTTTGTGAGGAATTGCACAAGCCCAAGTGGATCTTGGTCGACCAAATCTGTATCAACCAGCAGGATGAGGCCGAGAAGGGCACGCAGATTGCGCTGATGGGTGAGATTTACCGCCGGGCGGAGATGGTCACCATCTGGGTGGGGTTCGAGCGAAAACGCAGGAAAGCTTGTCGAACAAGGAGCTCAGGATACGAACCTGTTGATTGCGAGATGCGCAAGGGATATCAGCGGAGGACTCGTCGGGCTGGCGACTGCCTCGAATAAACTTAAGGAGTTTGTCAAGTTCTTCAAGCGACCTTTGGTTCACGAGGATGTGGGTCGTTCAGGAGGCTCTGTTGGCCAAAAACACTCGTCTTGTCTGCGGCATCAAGGCCATTCCGGATTGGATGAACATGGCGGTGCTTGTTGTGAGAGCTGGCGAAGAGGCGCAGAGCAGCCTCATGATGTTCAGAATTCCGCGGTTCGGGCAGAGTGTGCTCAAGCCATTCAGTAAGTTTTCCCGTCGTTGGTAGTTTGGTGCAATGCTGATGCAAGTATCTAGACACCTTAGAGGAGATGCGCAGACAGCAAAGCGCTCGACACTACGACCTCGAGTTGCTGAACTTGGTTAAACAGCGCGAATGCGCCATGGACCGCGACCGAGTCTATGGCATTCTCGAGCTCATCAGCCCTGAGATCCGTCAGGCGGTTACCATTGATACGACAGCACCCACTCGCCAGGTCTTTACCGAGTTCGCCGGAGCGTTTCTCCGTCACCACGGGGCCTGATCTGTTCATCTTCTGTTCATATGATCCACCAGCGGCACGAGTAACTGCCGCCGCTGTGGCTGGACCGGCGACCAACCCCGTGATCGCTCCCCAAAGCATATCGACCAATAGTGCAGACCCAAACCCCCAGTCTCTCTCGTCTTGGATTCTCGATCTCACCTCACCGCTATTCTCTGCCGCTGACCACTTCATTAGCGGTCCAGGCGCAGAAGATAGAGCGCTACGCACCATGGTCGACGGAACTCTCTACCCCGAAGCCATGAATCGACTTGGTCTCCGGAATGAGTGGACCGTCATGGTGAGAAGGCTGATGAGCTGGAAAGAGCGCGGGCCAGGCGTTGAAGGGGATAGGCCGAACTCGGTGTTTCTGCGTTCCCTAGCGGAAGCGTAGAAAGGCGCTTGTGTTTTTAAGACAGCACAAGGGAGTAGCGACTATGGGACCGAGATTGGGATTGGGCCAGCGGCGGCGAAATGGGGGGATAAAGTGTCTATTTTCTTTGGTGGGTCATCACCGATTTTGTTAAGGCCAGAGAGATAGGGGAAGGGGGTAAGACGGTGCATCGCGTGCTGGGGCCAGCGTATGTGGACGAATGGATGGACGGGAGGGCATTTCAGGGAAAGAATCCGGGGTTAGCGTATGAGGAGTTTGAGATTATCTGATGCTGGTGAGCTCTCGATTGGTAGAATTTCGGCGCCATCCGTCCAATTGTCGTAAAGCGGCGATTCAGTCCGGCACACACGTCGCTGCGCTAGCTCACCACGGTGTTTCCCGTTTCGGACATGGCCGATTCGACTGGAGGGACGAGTCCGAAGGCCGTCGTGATGGCGGGAAGCTCGTTGCTCGTTGTTGTGGGCTGAAAGCTGACATTGCGGAGTTCAGTGAGGCGTTGAGGATGCGCGGCTCATTGCCATCATGCAAGGGCGAAGTCGTCTCAACTCAGTGTGCACGGCGTGGTCAATCGAAGTTTTAAGCTGTGGGGTGTGGGCACCTTCAACGACGCTAAGGCGCGTTAAGCGGACACCACGACGTCATTCGGATGGACGTGATTTCGCGGCGGCGCGTTCTGAGCTCATTTATTCACAATTGCCGCCCTGCGCTTGCCATCTATAAGTTCTGCCCTCTCCTACACACACACGCGAAAACCTCCTAGCCAACCCACCACAAACCCAGCCATGAACAAACGGGCGAGAATCGACTGCGACGGCGATGCGTGCGGACAGCCAGAATGCGGCTCTTGCTGGATTACGGCTCCAGCTGTTGCAAACCCGCTCCACCCTGTCGATTATGTCGCAATGGTGTCGCAATTGAATGAAACCACAGTCCGAGCCCTTCTCTCTTCCCTGGCGAACACCTCGTATGAGGCACAACTTTCCATCGTGGCAGCCTACAACAGCCTCCAGTCCATGCTGCAGTTGCAGTAGGTTTTCCTCCCCACCCCGAGGCCTGCGGCCACAGTCTCTAAAAACCCGCAAGACAGCAGATGCAACAGGCAGCACAGCCACAGCAGGTGCAACAAGTGCAACAGATACAACCGACCGCGGATGAATATGACGAGGACGAAGAGGACGAAGAAGACGAAGAGGACGAAGAGGACGAAGAGGACGAGGAATACAGTGAAGATGAAGAAGAGGAGGACAGTCCCCCCGCTGGCTCGACTGAACAATGCGAGACACGCGTCATAAACTTTGATCAGTACAGCACCAGCGCATGGGATATTCTCAACACCAGCTGGTACACCAAGCTGAGCGGCAGCAAGCAATACGACGCTTCGGGTGACGTTTGCGACAAGGTGGGCAAGTGTGTCAAGAAAATACAGAAGCAGGTCAAGGCCAACAGTCCTTATGGGACCAAGATGAACGCCCTCGAGGCACTGCTTGAGATCGCCGACACAGTGCTTTCCGCCGGCGATACGTTGGGATATGAAGTTCGCAAGCAATTTCAGTGGGATGACTGTGTCCCAGCAGCAATGATGGCTATCGCCGAGTTCATGACGCCTGAGGAACGACTCAAGGCTGGCCAGAACAGTGGAGGTCGTAACGGCACGCTGTTGGAGAGGATCGACGATGTTGAAGGCGAGGCTAAAGGTCTTTGCATCGAGGGCTTGCAGGTCGGCAGTGTCGGCGTTTTGTTAGGGGGTACCAATTGACGGCGGCGGAAACATGGGACAAGCACAAGATGGTCTTTGATGGGCGAGTTGGAAGGGGAACACCGGGACTTGTTAGCGCCGGGACCTTTTCCAGCACGCCGAACGCGTCTGGATACAAGCTTCGCGGCATTATAGTTCCCTTCAGGACTTTCGACACCAATTCGATCGGTAATTGCACGGATGCATTACAACGTTCTATCGATCCCTCCTGATTCCCATGGCCATGACAACTGCTAATAAGTAGGTGTTACTCATCTTAGAGCCGGTACAGTCGGACCGACTGCCCACCACTTTCACGGAGGAGCTGTTTGTTTTTGTACCCATAAAAGATTCGTAAGCTGATGGCTGCAACAGTGACGAATAACAGCATTCCGGCGTTCTGCGGTCGTTAGTGCCTTTTTACCACACCACAGAAACAGTTCACTCACCACCCAATGGCCTGTAGGATACCCCGCTTTCGCCTCGTCTGCCTTGTAGATCCAGATACCAGGCATCTGACCGACACCGGCGCCGAATCCAACGTTGAGAGCAACGGCCAGACCCACTGACGCGGTCGAGTAGACGTTAGAAGTCAACCAGCCAAGCATGGGAGGGACTCCAGCGAAACCACCAGCCGCGGCAACAATCAGACAGCCGTATCTCGACGCGTATGCGTCCGGAGGCAATAACGCGGATGCCATGAAGCCGACTGCCCCCATGAGGGCAAATGCAGCCGTGTGGAAACCCCGAGCGTTGAAATGGTCTGCGGACCATGCGCCGATGATTTGCACCACTGCACCCAGCAGGTTAGCAAGAGTGGACCAGACCTGTTATCACAAGAGTAGGACACTAACCATAAGCAACAGCGTACGGTGGAACCGTCATGAGCTGGGCTTTCAGGTCGAAGAATCCCAACCCTGCGGTGATGGACGGTGTAAACAGCGACAACGAACTGAACGGCACCCCCACCCCAAAGTACATCAAATAGTGGCCATACAACCTCCAATCCGTCAAGGTCGACTTTGCATCCTCCCACGTCATACTATGATGATGGCTCTTACTTCCCTCATGCAAAAGTCGCGCCTGCGCAATCTCCCTATCCCTGCCCTTGAGATACTCATCTGGATAATCTGGCAGCAAGAACCATACCGCAAACGCCGAAAGACACGACGGGATGCCCTCGATGATAAACAACCACCGCCACGCCGCCAGGCCCAGCGCACCATTCATATGGCCAATCCCGTAGGCAATCGCTCCCCCAAATGCCCCCGCCAACGTTGCACTCGCGAGGATAAGGGCAACCCGAACACTCCTTTCATCATACTTGTACCAAAACGTCAGATAATAAACCAGTCCCGGAAACAGCCCAGCTTCAAACACACCCAGCAGGAACCGTACCGCCGCGGTAGCCCCAAAGTTTTGCACTCCACCGAGACCAATCGTCACGGCGCCCCAGGAAAACATGAGAAACGCCAACCATCGCGACGGGCGTAATTTCTTGAGGAGGATATTCGAGGGGACCTCAAACAGGGCGTAGGATACCAAGAAGATCATTAGCGCGATATTGAATTGGTATTGTGTTGCGGCAATTTCGGTCTGCATGTCATTATGGCTCGATGAGTTGAGAATTCGGGCGTTCCCAATGTTGGACCGGTCCAGGAAGCAGAGGAAATAAATCCCGGCGGCAAGGGGGATGATGATCAGGTCTTGCTTCCAGATTAGAGCACGTTCCTCGGCTTCGGTGTAGGTCACTGTCTGGATTTATGCGTCAGTGCTGTTTGTGGGCGGTTTTTTTTTCTTTGGAGGGAGACTTATTGCCTTACGGGTGAAATTGCCACTTTCCCTTCCGCATCAAGGCGAGGGTCGACTTTTTCCGTGTCGACATCGTTGCTGACATCGTTGCTGGAAGATATCGTCATTGGGGCTTTCTGGGGTGCAAGTCGGGAATACAGAGTCGTCGCAGAAAGTAAGACAGACAAATCCGCGACAACGCGCCTTATGACCCCACCAGTCTAGACCGGGCCTAGAGTACAAAAGAGTATGCGGGCCAACTTAGGTAGGTGCTTACCCTTGACCGTCACGTTGCTTCACACTGACAAAAGCGGGGTGCAGCCATATCTATATCTATAGTAACTATGAGCCCAACCCTGTGGCCACTGTAATTTGTTGGGGATTCTGCGTCAGACGATCACCACAGCCAACAAGTGACGTCGCAACAAGCATGCGCGTAGCCCAGACCCGTCCCGAGACACAGCCAATCACAGATGCCGTCGCGTTGCGTCCCCGGCCCCAGGCAAGGACCGGCTAATCATGCATGCCAGTTTGTAACTAACGGCAGGGAATGGAGACTGGCACAGCAGAGAAAAGGTTGTTGGACAGGGGGGACACTGCGGATCGGCACTTGGTCTCGGCTGGGGTTCCGGGGTTGTCAGAGTCCACCTTCCTTTTTCATGTTTCTGATGGGAGGTTCGGTCGAATCCGTGTCCGGGTGGCCGGCAGGATTGACAATTGACGTGGTATGCATTTATTTGATTTGGGCCTTTGGGATGATGGTTCAGCAAATCCGCCGACTGCAGATAACCTGGGAATTGTCCAGGTTTGAACTGTTTCTGTCTGTCTGTAATAGAGACGCAGCCGTTTCTTTGCAGGTAGTATCCAATTCCGGGTTTGTGTTTGTGTTTGTGTGCATTTGAGGCTTAGGGCCTAAAGACGCATCTCTTAATAAGAGCTCGTCCTACCTCTTTCTCCTCATTCACAAACTCTGAATTAACCTCTAGTGAAAACTGAAAACTAGAACATAATATGAGCTACTCATCTACCTATTCTTCTAGATCAAGAAAGACACACCCCCATCACCGTGGTGACCTCCTTCGTCGAAGCCGAAATCACATTCTCACTCGCGACTCCTGTCCGCCAAGGGCCCAAGCCCAGAAACTGTCCGTTGACGGAATAATATGTCCCCACCATGCGACTGTTTCGCACTTTTCGCTGTTCGTCCCAGAACCAGTTTACGGTTTGAAGGGGGAGAAACGGCTGCAGGATATATTGCCCTGTTCTTGTCCCTGTTACAGTCTCTATTTCGGTCTCTGTCCCTGTCCCTGGAGAAGAAGAAGAAGAAGAAGAAGAAGAAGGGGAGGGAGTGTTCATGTCGTTGAGAATCTCAATCCATTCTTCATCTGAAAGGTTTTTTCCAAGTAGGATGCCCTTCCCCCGCGCTAGGCGCAAAGGCTTGAGGATGAAATCCTTTTTATTCCCCGGATTGATACGCGCCGCTTCACGAATTGCGAGAACCTCATTCGATGAGGGAAGAATCGTCGGGATGAGGACATTTCTCAACATCTCTCCCCGAATTTCCGAGAGAACCCCACGGTGAACAAGAGAGTCCACTTCGCCCCGCAGAATGCCGAGAATGCGCTTATCGTGAGAAATGAACACGGACCGCACATCGTTGATGCAGCACAGCGCGATTTGGCGGATCATAGCCTCAGAAAGGGAAAAGAGCTCGGTGTCGTGGAGTTGGAGGGCAATTTGGTGGACTTTTTCCATCTCTTCTCTATTTTCGTTTATCAAATCAGGGGATAGGTTTCTGTTTGGTGTGTTTTCCGGGGTGTTGGCGTTAGGGTTGGCGTTGGCGTTGGCGTTGGCGCTGGTGTTCAAGTTGGTGTTCCTGTGGGTGGTCAAATTGGTGATGCAATACAAGTCAAACCCCGTCGGTGACGTCGCACTACCAACAAGTCGGAGAGAGGACGGCTTTATAGACCTTGGCCTCATCCCCGTGCGCTGCTCAATCAGCCCATACAGGGGACTGTCCTCAGTCAAGTCCGAAGATTCGCTGAGAAAATGAACAGGAACCGACGAGTCAAACAGGTCAAGCAGCCCGTTAAAAAGCTTCGTGTGGTCGCTTGCCGGTTTGAGAAAGGGATCCTGCCATTCTTTCATGGTGTCGGCCAGCGCTTCATACCCAGTAGCGACGAAATGAAGAAAGTTGATTGGAAACCTGCCGTTGATCTCGCAGACTCGAAAGGGAAATGTTCCAGGGGCGTCGCTGACCGAGAGGAGGATGCCTGGTCGCAGGTTGCCTTGGTTCCCCTTATAAGGACGGGCGAACCCCTCCTTGGAACCCTGGGCAATCCAGCGAAGAAGCTTTTCGACTCGAGGTTCAAGTGGCATTCGGCTGGGGAAATCAGCTTCCTTGTCGGTCCACCACCTGTCAACAATATCGTCTAGGGCAATGATAAGCGCTTCGTGGAAAATGTTGACATCCTCCAGGAACTTTTTCGGTAAAACCGCAGGGTGAGAGTTCAGCTGAGAGGCGAGTCGCCGTGGGGGCTGTCCGTAGGGTGTGACATTTCGAACGAAGGAGTCCTGGAGGTATTTGGTTTCCATAGCGCGGGTGGCTTCGTCGGTGTTCTCGGGCGAAATACATATTCCTGCGTCCGAGCTAGCAGCTACCGAGACCTGACGCAGCCAGGGACTCTTGTTCCAAAGCACATTCGGGGCTTCAACTTCGACAACACGAAGGGACTATTCCATAAAATCAGTACCATCAAACATAATGTGTGGAGGTGAAAGTGAAGGCAATTTACACTCTTAAATGAAGCCCCCATCCTCATGCGAATAAAAGACTTGAGCGGCATTGTCTCTTTGACAAAATACTGAAAAATCGCCTGTGCAGTCGACCCGGGGCCAGATAAAACCCGCTCCAACTCCGAGTGCACAATCTGCCATCCATCGCAGCTGTCTCCTTCCAGTCCTAAGCTGTACAGTAGGTATCCGATATGGTTTTGGACAAGCGCATGGTGTACTCTGTTCCAAACCTGGTGAATGTCTTCGGTAACAGTGGCTCCCAAATTCGTGATGTCGAATCCTTGGTCTTTGAGAGTTGGACCATGGAGTTTAACGCCGGCTAGGTCGCGGATGGCGAAGCCTTTGACTCTCTTGGTTCTTTTACAGATGCGAATGACGGAGTTTTGCGCGTGCAACTCAAATCCGACTCCGTGTTGTGTGAGTGGACCGAGCGCGAGGGGGAGTAGGGCGCGGATGTATCTGTTTGTGTTAGCCGGACTCAAATAGGGGAGGGGAAAGTTAAAGGAACGACGAGAAGGGAATAGGAGTGAGAGGGTGAGAAAGAAATGAGAGTAGAGATGAGAAAATAAACGAGAGAGAGAGAGAGAAAGAGAGCTAGGAAAAGGACGAGAAAAAAGAGAAGGAAAATACGAGAAATTGAACAAGAAAAAAAGAAAAGAAAGACACAAGGAAGAAGGAAAAGAACCACATACCCCTTAAACCAGAGAGTCTTTTCCCTCACCGTGTCCAACCCAAATAGTATCTCCGCATACGTCCTCCCCCCTCCCCTTGGTCTTTCCATCAACGCAGCAGCCAGGACTAGCGCTTCCTCATTCTGCTGGGCTTTCAACTCGAGATTTTCTCGCAAGATACACGTGATATACCGCGCTTCACTGGCGTCCCGTTGGGTCTCGGCACCAGTTATGGCAGCAACTTCTCCAAACAGCCAGAGGTCCTCGGGGATTAGCTTTCGCAGGAGATCTGTCATGGGCGGTGCAGCCTGAGCCGACCAGCTTGGCAGGACACGTAAAGCCGACGTGATTAGACAGGCTAGCGAAAACTTGATGTCATAGTCGTAGCCTGGAACCGAGACAGTTCGGAGGGAAGCTTGCGCTACTGCGCGATTTGTCACGGTTTTTACCAGAATTGCCTCGGGGAAGAAGTGTAGAAGCGCAGGAAGGTGTTGGGTAAGACAGGGCACAACAGTGCAGTTATTTTCGAGGCCAAAGTCAGGGGAGGGGATGTCCAAGACATCCAGGAGAGGCTTCACAAGTTTTTCAAACGGTCCAAACATCCGGACGGAGGATCTCGGGATCGCAACGAAGGAAAGCTGAGGGTCCAACATGTTTGGAATGTCGTCAGGTCCAACTGGTTGCAAAAGACCATGGGCAAAGCATGTTCTGTGAAACTAGAAATATGTCAACAAACCTTCACAAGTCAAGAGAATCGCTCAGTGATAGAATACATACCGGATGCGTCGGGTGTCCCATGATGAGGCTCTTCTCCCAGTCGAGAAACGAAGAGTTGATATCGAGAACAGGCCAGTCGGACGCGAGCTCCATCCATTTTTCTTTTTGACGTTAGTGTTAGCATTCTTTTCTCTGGTTTACGCCAGCAGCTGGGGTAAGTAAGTGAGCGATGTTCACTCACCCAACATTGCTCCCGAATTCCGAAGTTCATACGTAATTGCCACTGTCGTCTCCTCGTCGCAGCGAAACCATGAAGCTGCGAAGGCGAAAATCGATCCCGGATCATCTTCTTTACGCTCCCCGTCTTGGCTGCGCAGTGTGACGGGAAGACAGAAATCGTTGGGCCGGAGGGGTTTTGACAGGTTGAAACTTTCTGCAACGGGAAGGGTTATCCATTGCGGTGCGTCACCCGTTTCTGTTTCTGCTGGTCCGGTGATGCGTGCTCGTTGTTGATCGGGGCCATCAAGCACGGTGAGGGTTACCAATCGCTCATTGACCAGCTGAGCGATGAGTCGCTTCACGGTTTCCGCTCTGGCTGACGATTGGTAACTTGCCATTGCTGGTGACAGCAGTTGCGGGGAATGGAAGTTGTGGAACTGTGTGTTACAAAGTGAAATCTGAGTTTGCCGGGAAGGTTCCGCCGAGGTACATGTAAACAAAAGAGAATGTCGTGACGTCGTGACAGGATCAACAGCACGCCGACATGCGGGTCTTTCCAGCCAGCCACAGAATTATATCCCGGGAGTTACGCCGGACGGATCTCGGAAGGGGGGACGCGGAAGGCGACAGAAAAAAATGATCTTCGACTCCGAGATCAGCTGTCCGAGGGCCCAATCGTTGATTTACATTACTCCATAAAAACTCTAGTATCCCCTTTTGATTGATGTCTCGCTTGTCCCCGTTGTGAGACTTTGTTGATCGTTATCTGCGTGTCTCGGTAATCGGCGACCACTACCCGCCACAGAGGTGGAAATGTCTCACTGCGCTCGGGTCACGGCAGTGTGGAGCAACCAATCGCCAACCATATCAACAGCCTTCAAGGTGCTTTTGTCCGAGACCGGTAAGGAAAGCCGTAATGGGTTTTGCAAACATGCGGAGGTTTCCGGGCATCATGGAATCCGAACAGTGACACAGAGAGATCCCCTTCGGAGCAGGCTTATAGATGACATCTACTCTCTCTTCGAAGCATCGCAATTAGCTAGTCCCATGTTGTCTGGTGGACAATACTCTACTCTGTCACCATGGAGGAAACACGCCTCTCTGGCAGAAACTGGATACCCCATCGGACACCCCAGGCTCTCCCTGTCAGCGAACCGCACATTCACCCTTCCGGTTTGCCTCATGTTAGTCTCTTTCATGTCTATTTTGTTTGGCGCGACTGACAATCCTCAGGCAGTCAGCGCGTCACTGCCCACTTGGGCGTCGGTAGTTGGCTGGTCGCAGAAGAACAAGGCGCTTTTGAACAGCTTCGATTACTGTTATCCCAGGTAAGTCAAGTCCATTCAAGTTCCCAGCAAAGGGATGATCATGTTACTTACACCTGAGAGCAAGATTCTTCATCTGCAAGCCGTTGCGGTCACTTATTCTCCACGTCAAGGACCGCTTGCAGATTTCACGAGATGATCTCTCCTGTCTGGTCTTTCCGTCAGCGGGAATGGCACGTCGTTTCATGGCCGCTCTGGATGCACAGTCAAAGTCACAGTCAGACACAGACACCTCTCTGGAACTTCACCAAGTCCGATTCTTTGTGCCCTCACCTGAAGTCAATCTGGCAGATGCCAATGCGGACACAGACCCCAATGGCAAGGACAGAAACACTGCACGTCAGTATCTCGAATTCTCCGCCGTCATTTTCCCCACAACCCTCACCAAACCGGCCATGGGTTTTTGGATGGACAGCGGTGCCGGCATGACCACTCGTCACGCGGACTTCTGTTTGGCGAATTTCAACTGTCTGGCCTCAGACTCAGACTCGGGGGATCCCGCGTTCAAGACCCCTGCTCCGGCAAAGTTTCCGAGTGACGTGCACGTGCTGGAAGAGATGCAGTTCTGGTATGGCGCAGAGGATATGAAAGAGGTGCAAACGCGTATCGCCCAGTTGACTACTTCCGAGAGAACGGATCTGAAACCCGTGGAGGCAAAGGATGTGTGGTTATTTCCGACTGGGATGAATGCCATCTTTACGGCTTCCGAAGCACTCGCCGCTCTGTCTCTGTCATCGCAGTCAGCAGTTGTGGCGTACGGGTAAGATCCTCTCCTCCTCCGAATCCCTGACAAGAATGCATTCTGATATAGAGGATACAACAGCTGGCTGTACCCTGAAACCGTCCACGTTTTGAGAAAAACCTGGGACACGGTAATCTGCTTCAAATGGGGTACCGACGAAGAGCTGGATGAATTAGAAGCGATGCTAAAATCGCGCCGCCACCAAATCACGGCGCTGTTTTGTGAACTGCCCAGCAACGTCAAGTTCATCTCGCCGAACCTACAACGAATTCGCGAGTTGGCGGATACGTACAACTTTATTGTGGCGTGTGATGAGACGGCAGGCAACTTTGTCAATCTCGATGTTCTGCCTTGCGTGGATGTTGTCTTGTCCAGTCTGACCAAGATGTTTAGCGGTGCGTCGGATGTGACGGGTGGGAGGTACGTTTTCCCTTTTCCTTTTAACATCACAGTCCCCTCAAACTAGCGGTAAGGTACCAATCGCAATAAAAAAAAACTAACTGTTTCTTGCGTTAGCATCGTGGTAAACCCCAACTCTCCTCACTACCACAAAATCCACAGCCAGCTTGCCATCTCTTACCGCGAAGTATGCTGCTTCCCGCCCGACGTGGCCATTCTCAAGCGAAACTCAATAAATATGCCAAGTCGCGTGCGCGAAGCCAACGCCAACGCCCTCGTTCTTGTGGAGTTCCTCCGAAACCATCCCCTCATCGAGCAAGTCCTTCATCCCTCTTTTGGCCCGACATTTCCAAACTATGAACGTCATCGACGACGTGACGGTGATGGTGGTGGATACGGCAACATCCTCAGCGTGGTCTTCAAATCTTCAGAATCTGCGAGATATTTCTACGATACATTGGACGTCTGCAAAGGCTCGAGTTTCGGCACAAATTTCACCCTGGCAATTCCCTACGTGCAGCTAGCTTGTTATTGGACGCAGGATAAATGCGAAAAATATGGCCTGCCGCGACATGTCCTGCGCGTTAGCGTCGGACTGGAAGACCCTAGGGAGATTTGTCGCAAGTTTGCGTTGGCTCTGGCCGAGGTGGAGAGAATCGAAAGGGGGGTTCCGATAAAAGGGGTGGGGATGGAGACGGAGTTGCAGACTGCGGTTGTGGGTTGACAATAACTTTACCTTGTTAGTATGGTGGAAAAGTGAAAAGTCAAAATTGGAAAAGCGTCATCTTTCGCGTATTGTCCATCTGATACGAAGTTTTTTTTTGTATGATCATATATACTAACTAGATAGGATTGACATTATTCCAACTCAACTGCTCGTTTTAACAGACTGAGCACACAGACTGAATTCAGGAGTTCAAGTTTCGGATAAATCCCCCCCTCCCAATTCCCTCGGCTTTACCAGTTCCCATTGGCTGCCAGGCATGCTGCTTTTCGGGTCAAGCCTCAGCCGCACGCAGATCCTGACATACATACTTCCAAACACCCGCCTGCATAACTGACAGGCATCCATCTCCCCTTTCAAGTGAGCAGACCCCGCATTCTCTTTTTCTTTGCATCACTTTTTTTTTTCTCTCTCAGAAACGCACAAAATGGACCCAGTTAGCGCCCTCGGATTTGCCGCGTCCATCATTAGCGTGGTCGATCTATGCTACAAGATTGTCAAAGGTTCTTATGAGATCTACCGATCGGAATCGGGCGCTCCCCAGGAACATGCGCATATCGGGGATGTTCTTGATGATTTGCAGGGCGTGGCCAAATCTCTGGTGTCTGTCAGCGCTGTGGAAGGAGACAGTCCCCATCGTGAATCCCTACAAAAATTGGCGGGCGATTGTGTCGCTGCGTCGAATGAGTTGATACGAATCCTCCGGGATGTCAAACGAAAAGAAGGAAATAAAATCTGGCGAAGCCTCGAGGCAAAGTGGAACTGCCTGCGCAACGAGGGCGCACTAGCGGCGTTAGAGCAGAGGTTGAATTTTCTTCGTCTGGAGCTGCTCTTGCGGTTGAATCTTGTTATTCAGTGGGTCATGTTTTTGTCTCTAATCATTTTCATGACAGGAACTAATTTAGGGGGGCAGTGAACAACAATCGTCAATCAAGTCCAAGTTGGACCAGATTGAATCCGGGGCCATCCGCTCTTCTGCGAGCGTTGAGAGCGACCTGCAAAACATCCAGACGGCCATCCGTGAACTCGAACAGCGCCTTTCCAGCAAACTGTCTGATGCTTTCCAGCTTGAAAGCGACGCCCACGTGCAGTCGGACCACTCCTTGACACAAATCAGCTCATCTCTATCTACTATCCTGATTAGCCTACGGGCTCTTCCTACAGCACCTACCGCCGAGGAAACCATTCTCCGAAGATTGTATTTTCCCACCATTACTGCTCGCGAAGAAAGCATTGCCGACGCTGGATTCGGAACATTCGACTGGCTCCTCGACTCTTCTTCTTCTTCTAGCGATTCAACGTTTAATTATCTTCCTGAAGACGAGAATCTGATTAAGCGCAAGCAAGCACGGCAATCATTCTTGTCATGGCTGGAAACCGGTACAAAAGTCTATCATATTTCAGGGAAAGCGGGGTCGGGAAAATCCACATTGATGAAATATCTTTGTCGGAATTCGAGTCTTCGAGATGCACTAAATCGGTGGGCTGTTAATGCTGGTGCTCATGGAAATGGCAAAAATGCTAGCAAGCGTAAAGGTGAAGACGAGAGTGGTGGTGCTGGTGGTGGAGAGGGCGACGAAGGAGAGGGCGGTGAAGGAAGAGAAGAAAAGAAGGGGAAAAAACTCGTCTTTGCCAGCTATTTCTTCTGGAACTCCGGGGGGCCCGAACAAAAGACCCTGCGAGGCCTCTACCAGTCTCTGCTCTTTGAGACACTGCGACAGTGTCCTGAGCTTATTCGCGTCGCTTTTCCCCAGTATTTTGTTTCTTCCAAACCTGGCGTTACTGGCGCCGCTGCCGGAACTGGAACTGGAACTGGAACTCCTGGGAATGCCGAGACTGGAGTTCCCTTTTCGTTCTCCGAACTCCGCAGCGCCATGGATATCCTCGTCACCACTTCCCACTCCTTTCCAAACCACCGGTTCTGTTTCTTCATCGACGGACTCGATGAGTTTGCAGCAGATCTTCACACCGATTACTGGGATTTAGCGACCGACCTACGTCGATGGACCTCAGGGGATTCTTGCGACATAAAAATCTGCGTGACAAGTCGGCCGCATGAAGAGTTTCTGCGGTGTTTTGATCCGAAATTGCGAATGCATCTCCACGAGCTCACGCACGGCGATGTTAAAGCGTTTGTGAGGGGGGTTTTGGAAAAAGAAGCACAAAACTGTGAGGTTGCCGATCTCGATGTCGACAAGTTTTCCGTCGAAGTGGCGGATCGTGCGGATGGCGTGTTTTTGTGGGTGAGGCTGGTGGTGAGGTCTTTGGTCGATGGGCTTCGGCATCGTTATTCTACTACCATGTTGGAGGAAAAACTCGACAAGATGCCGAGAGGGCTGGAACCGCTGTTTGATCAGCTCTTTAACAATATCGACCCGAGTGATCGCGATCGATCCGACACGGTGCTGCTCCTAGCGGCGACAGGCGAAGCAAAGAACGCACTCATGTACTCGTGGCTGGATAATCTCGCCGATGCAGAGTTTCCCTATAGCACGCCGGCCCGCGCTTACACGGACGACGAGATACACTCACGTCTCGACCGACTCAAGAGTCAAATCCGCAGTTTGACTGGAGGTCTTCTCGAAGTCAAGCCTCGGTTCAACAAAGACAGTGCTCGCGGGTGGAAGTGTGACGAGATGGGACTTCGGGATGATTATTTCGCCCACAATGTGGACTTTTTCCATCGCACCGTCGAGGACTACCTCAGCGAGCCGGGACGATTAGAAAGTGTAAAACGTCGACTCGAACCCGGCTTTAACATCGTCAATGCTGTGCAGAGACTCAACCTGGCGGTCTTTAAGTTCTCCAGGACCATGCCGTGTTACTTTCGAGCTCAAGGTCTCGGGCAGACGGCACTCATCGATTGTTTCTGCAACGGTGTATTTGGCGATAAATACCCCATTACGGAACCTAAAATGCTTGAGGAATGCGAGCGAATTCTCGAACATCACCGTCGCCAACCTTTTTCGTTTCGCGAAGTCGCCGGACAAGAAAACCCTGGCGTGATCGCATGGGGCCAGGGCTGGAACACCACCTTGATAGGCGGATCTCTGACGGGGGACGATCTCAACTACCTCCTCTGGCTACTTTCGTTTGACACCTACGACGACTTTATCCTCAAGCGTCTTTTCGGACCACCGGTAAACAAAACCTTACTCGAGGAAGCGGGTCCGCATTTACTTCTCGCATCATCCGTCGCGTTTATGAAAAGCGGCCCACCGCGAAATTCCGACTCGTTTCCCTTCCAGCTTCTTCAGCAGGGTGTATCACCAAACTCGGAAATCACCATAAAACACATTCCCCCAAACTACGAAGAGGCCGACCCGACGGGGGAATACGAATATACCGAGCATACGGGGAACTGGCTGCACCAAACCACCACCGCTTGGGCAGCATATGTGTTTCTCATTGCGGACTCATCGCTGAATGATTACATGTATATTATTGACTGGTATATCCGCGAGCGACACCCAGAGAGCTTTTTGCTAGTGGAGAAGTTTTTACGGATGGGAGCGGAATGCGATATCTCCTTTGATTTGGAAATCGTGCGCGATGAAACCCGCTCTGCGAATGAACGTAAAAAACTTTCGATTACATTTGAGGATTTGATTCTGTATATTGCGCCGCCGAACCAGGATGCGGTTATGCAACACGTAGTTGAAGGGAAAGCTAAATCAAAAGGCAAAAGAGAAGGAAACTGGCTATGGCAAGGGGTGAATACGGTTCTTTCACCGTGGACGGGCACCACCACGACAGAAAAGACCGAGGCGGAAAAAAAGATGAAGCACAAAAGAGGGAGACTGGATGAGTTGAATACCGAAGAGAGGGCATATGGAGTGCGGACAATGTACTTTGGATCGCGGCAGTTGGAGCATAGGTTTTTTGTCAATCAGTGGTAGGCTATCTCAGGTACCCGATATGAGATTAGAGACCTGGAGGGCATATATGTAAATGAGAATACTGTCAAAGTCACCGGTCTTGCTTCAGCGCAATCACAGCAACCCGACCCTGAAAAGAAATGCTGCTCAGAATTCACATGAGTGGGCAAAAAGGATATTACTAGATATAAGATCCACGTACAAGACATTTGCAAGATAACCACACGCCCAAAGCGTCCAACGCGCAACCCAACGGAAAATCCAAAGTTGCAAAGCCGGCCGAGACATCTTCAACAATAACCTCCAGATATGTGACCTGGGCTGGCTATGCTTGGAACTCTTTCCACCCATGGCTAACCCTGTCACGCTAGCCAAAGGTCATCCTCACCCTCGCCAACCCCTACCCTCACCTTCCAGTCGAGTCCGCAGGTCCATACTACAACCCTGTCTGTCAGAAACTGAACAGTACAACAGCAAAGGAGAAAATAACTTACCTCACTGAGGCTTCGAGGTAGCGGTCGGCGAGGGCACGCTGGCTGCTCCTTGGCAAAAACCACAAGCCGCGCCGCAATACTGGATTCTCAGAGCCAACGTGTACCCCACTTGGGTACAGAATCCAGCTGCCACCCACTCTCGACAACTGGGGTGGTCTGTCGTCTTGCACACGGACAAGGTGGCAGCAGTACCGCTCACGGGAGAAGGAGCAGCGGCCTTGGGGCAAAGTCCACAGGCGATGCCGCAATATTGCTGCCTGTCGACTGTCGTATAAAACGTGTTGGTGCAGAATCCTAACGTCACCCACTGCGGGCAGTTGGGGTGATCTGGCTGCTGTCCGCAAACGGATGATCTGGTCTCGATGTTGTTGATGATAGGCTCGGTCATGTCGTCAGCTTCGACAGGTGCAGGTGCAGGTTCAGCAGAACGACGAACTCGTTGGGCCAAGCAAAACCCACAAGTCGCAGCACACTGTTTTGACATCAAGGTCTTGTACCTCTGGTTATTACAGAGGCTGCTCTTCAGGCGGCAGTCCATGGCTATATCCACGCACAGAGTGGTGGTCCGACGACGAAGTGCGACAACACTTGGGCTCGAAGCAGGTTGGCAAAGGCCACAAGCGCTAGGGCAAGATTGACGTGCCACAGCTGCAAACGTCGTGCTCGTGCAGAGTCCCTTTTCGAAAAAGTCGGTGCAGAAGGCGTCATCTGGTTGTTCGCAGACGGATCCGGACTCGGTCGTGTCGACAGTGGACTCATCGATCGTACCGACAACAGCGGACTCGGTCGTCTTGACTTGAGGCTCTTGCCTTCGCGCAGTGCAGCGGCCACACGTCCGAGGGCAGTGTTCGGTCATCAAGGAATAATATACCGCATTACTACACAGAGACGTCCTGTCTTTGCAATCGGGGCTTTTATCCACGCACAGGCTCGAACTTGTCGGTGGTGTTGAGGCAGCCCGTTGGCAACGGCCACAGGTCACAGGGCACTGCTGTGTCATCAAGGTATAATACACCGCATTTGAACAGAGATATGACAAATCCCTGCACTTGATGTCGAGATCCGCGCACGTGGCCAAGGTCGAGGCCGGGGCTGAGGAAGAGGCAGGTTGGCAAAAGCCACAAGCACTAGGGCAGTATTGCCGTGCCGAGGCTTCGTACCCTGCCTTGGTACAGAGGTTGTTCTGGACAAAGGAAGGGCAGATGGTGTCGTCCGGCTTCGTGCACACGGGCAAAGTCGTGTTGTAGGCGGGAGCTGCGGAAGCTTGAGGCGCTGCGAGAACAAGCTCGGCGGCCTGCAGGGCGAAGGCCAAGACGCCGAGATGCATCTTGTGTATAGAAAAGAAAAAATATCGTAAAGACTTAGGCTGGTCGGTGAGCGCGTGCCGCTGGTGTCAGGTACATGTAAGGACTGGATGCTGGCCGAAACGTAAAAAAAAAAAAGGTGTCGTCTGGTCCTGGACGCGATTCCCTTTATTTAGGTTCGCGCTTCCCCAGAAATTTTCCAAAGGATCATGCCGTGATCCCTGCAGGATCAACAAGAATGGCTCGGGTCCGTTGCCCTGGGCGCTTGCCAAACTCAGCTGATCCTGAATCCCTTGGCTAGTATCGATTGAGGTGCTCACAGGCGGGCTGACCGCCTGCTGATTGCAGCCAAGAGCGATAGCGTCCAGTTGCCGAGAAAGAAATCTGCCGATGATGCACAACTGAACAACGCTGATTGTGTTTTCAGGGGATCGCATCTGAGCTTCTTGGACGCTGCAGAGTTTTCTCACAGGAAGCTTGCCCCTGAATGCCACAGCCAACCCGGATTTCCTACTTCATGCACACTGCCGTTCTCAATCGGAGTGGACGTCAAACAAGCAATTACCAAATTCAACGCATAATCTTGTGAAGCGGTCAGTTCCGCAAGGAATCTGCGCACTGAGGCAACCTCCGCCAGATTTTCGAGATTGAAAATTCCATATCCATCTGTCTTGCGCTCTCGAGACAAGTCCGTCCGTCCTCGGTCCCTAACCACCAAGGCACAGACATAAGCCGGTTTTTCTGCCTGGACTTGCGCATGCTCCTGTGTGAGCTTGGTGTTCTTCTTAGCGTTATTTAGCCTCTCTAATAATGGGAGCGGCAATGAAAGCGGCAAAGCGCAGCGCTTGACAGGTAGATCGTGGTTGTGGATAATGCTTGACCGATTTGAACATGGAGGATCTGGGGAATCAAGAGGGTTTAGTCAGGGATGAATTACTTTAACCTGGCTTTACGGTGCGGCAGCGGCAATGAGCAAGCCTGTCTCCCTCTCTCAAACCTTGACAATTAAGGGGTGTGAACCTTGACCAGCACTACTTCCAAGTCACTACTTCCAAGTCCTGGGCGCGGAAACCCTCGAGGTCTTTGGAGCGAGAACCCCTGGGGTTGGCTGGCTATCGAGCCGGTGTGTAGTTTGTCCATCCGCCGTCGAATCCAGGTAAAGCAGTGGCTAACTAGCCCTTCTCTGCTCACCGTAAGGCTCCTGCCAGGGTATCTTCCCGCCGAAACAACCCTTTTCCCCGCCATTGTTCCCCCTCAATGTTTCGCTTCCGCCGGACCATTTCTGCAACCCCCTCCCAATCAAAGTACTGCAACATTTTTTCATCGTGCATCAGGGACCCTGTTCGGCAGGTTCTGAAGGACTCTAGCTCGGAAGATGCCTTCGGGCAATCTTCCGGCTTGCCGGCCAAGGGTATGTGGCTGGTGATCTACTTCGGCGGCAGTCCCTTACTCCGTTAGGCTAGCATCACGACTGGCCGTCCTCAGGAAACGACAAGGAATCAAGTCGTGCCGTGGTCGACTCAATGGGCGGGTGTTCAAATTCTGAGATCGCCTTCAGCACCCTATCAGGTGGGTCCGCTTGTTCTGACAAATCGATGTCGGTGTCGGTCTCGACATGGGCTTTGAGAAGCTCGACCATCTGATCGTCGTGGTTACCAAGAGCCAAGTCTAGTGGTGTCTTGCCAAATGTATCATGTATGTGAGCATCGGTCATCCGTTCCAGAAGAAGTTTGGCCACATCAAGATGACTGTTCTCAGCTGACCAATGTAGCGGCGTCCGATTAGCCCAATCCTTCGCTTCGATATTCGCGTTCCTCTCGAGAAGAAGCTTGACGACCAGGTCGCGGCCACGTATAGCAGCCCGAGTCAGTGGTGTTTCGGCGGCATTGGTCACCGTCTCGATATCGGCATTGTTATCCAGCAGAAGCCCCACAGTTGCCTCACGGCCCTCGTGTGCCGCCCATACAATTGGCGCCCGGCCCCAGTGTTCATCCTTGGCCTCGATATCGGCATGCCGATCAAGAAAGAGCTTCACGATGGCCAAGTGACCCTCCTTGGCAGCCCGAATTAATGGTGTTTGGCCAGTCTTGTCCCTCGTCTCGATATTAGCATTTTGTTCGAGGAGAAACTCTACAACATCCTCGTAGCCCTTCTTGGTCGCCCAGGTGAGTGCCGTCTGCTTGAATTGATGGTCCTTCGCCTCGATGTCGGCGTTTCTTTGAAGAAGGAGCTCGACAGCTTCCAGCTGGCCTTGGGAGGCGGCTAGTATTAGTGGTGTCTGGCCAAAGTGATCCCTTGCCTCAATATTAGCATTCTTCGCAAGAAGAAGCTCCATGACCGCTTTGTGACCCTCCCTGGCAGCCCAACCCAAGGGTGTTCGGGTCCATTGCGTGTCCTCGATCTCAAGGTCAACATTCCCTTCGAGAAGCTGTTCTACAAGACGCTCGTGACCGTTTTTAGCAGCCCAGACAAGCGGTTTCTCGCCGGGTTTGATTTCGATATCGATAGTACCGCTCTTTTTGAGAATCTCCACCGCTCTCCCAATCTTTTTTCTCAAACATGCTACTCTGAACTCTTTTGCCACTGGCAAAGCCTGGTCGCTGTCAGATGAAGTTTCCTCATCCAATGGTTGTTGGCGCCATCCCAAGAGCAGCCCATCCTTCTCCGGTTGGGGTAGACTCGGTTGCTTTACGACTTGGAAAACTTCGCCCCAGCGTCCGTCGTACGTGAGCTGCGTCAGGTAGTCATTCCCGGGACCGGAGTCCTCCTGGTTCTGGGAGGATTCATCTATGTCAGGTGGGTTGTCGTGCGAGTCGTCAAAGTACGCTACTGGAAGGTCAAGCCCGTCATCGGTCAGAGCCTCTTGGTCCGGGATAGACTGTCGACGGTTGGACTCGGCAGAATTTCCGGTTCTCGTATTATCAATGGGCAACGACAATAGCGCGACAGATTCCAAATGGTGCAAGATATGGTCTTGAATATCTCCGTCGACATTGTCTCCGGGTGAGATAGCTTCGGGCATCCGTTGGTGAAATTCCTTTTGGCAAATTGGGCACACGTGGCCGATGAGATTGACAGGGTTATCGGCTTGGCTCTGCGCTGCGAGTGACGCCGTCAACACGGCGAAAGTGTCTGGTGCTGGAGATGCACTGTTCCGAACGATGGAAGGTAGCTGTACATCTGTGAATGAACCTGGATGATCCGATCGAATATGATGCTCGAGTTCCTCTGGGGAATCGAATGTCATGAGTTCGTGACCGCGGACCTGGCAGGACCAAACGACAGTGTGCTGCCACTGCATGTGACCCAGCCACTCCTCCTCTGTCTTGTACAGCGTGTTCTCCATATCGCAATGCTCGAACAAACAGATGTATGGATCGATGTCTTTCAATATGTGCCGACTTCAAGCGGCGACGGCCGACGTCAGCTTTTCGTATCAGGCACACACGACAGAGTGAAGACGGGGCAAGGGAAGATGAGACGTACGTCCAACGTGGCTCCTGCCTCTCTTCACTGCTTATTATGCGCATGCAAAATTTGCACTCCATTTTCTTCAGCCCCTCGTCAATGTTTTGGGGTGGAGTGGGGACATCCAGCTTCTGGCGCCTGGGAACGGCTGAGCGAGTTATTCCGGACAGGGCTGTGGATCTAGCGTAATTTGGGAATTGTTGTCGATTCACCGAGGAGGCATTCGTCGCCGAGAAGATAGTGCGGCTTGGGCGCTGCTGCTGCTGCGCTCCTCTAACGCCCTGCGCGGCACCGCGGTCTCCATACTGACCGCCCAGCGGGCCGCTAGGAGACTCTGCAGGCGCAGCCGGTCGTTCTGGTTCAGCGTCGCTTGCATGACCAGAGTCGAATGAATCAACGATCCCCTGCCGAAGCTTATCCCGGTGTCGTTGACGGTACCGCAGTTTCATCCGCCGAAATACAACGGCAGAGACCAGACGCTGGGCCAGGAAGGGTGGAGTGTTGGGGAACCTAGCCAGCAAATGGCTCTGGGCGTGATCTTGAGCATCTTCGACGTCGAACGTCTCGCCCTTCGATTTTAGCTTGGTCATGAAATCCCTGACCCTTGCATTTTCTGATGACGATTCCGGCTTTCTGATAACTGAGGCCAGTTGGTAAAGTCGGCTTATTATGTCGTTTGCCTTTCTGAGAGCCTCCTCTGAGCCACGACTGTCGTCATGTTTGTCGGTCTTGGTCGTGACGCCATCGTCAGAGCCTGTTACCTCTGAGTCTAGACTAAGGGCGGGCGATGACGCGGTCTTATCGGAGCTGATGGATGCTGTCTCCATAGGCATTTGAGATGTCATCCTGGAATCATCCTCTTCCTCTTCCTCGACAAGGGGTGGACTGATGGCCTGTTCGAGGCTACTCCTGAGACTTTTGAGCATGGAAACGACGACATCAGCAACGTCGGGATCCTCGCGAAGGCGGTAGTCAACCGAAGCATTTCCCGGGGCGAAGGCACCGACATTGCCGGCCCAGATTTTGAGGCGAGCGTGGACATTTTCAAGCTCCAAACGCAGAGCATGATTCAACGTTTCGTCCAATCGGGCCCTTGACAAGAGCCGTGCACACTGCTGAAGAACGACTGAAACCAATGGCGTTTGCATATTTGAGGCATATTTCATATTTCAGCCATGAAGTATGGTGTCGAATGGTCTCGAGTAATTGGGAGATGGCGGTGGTGAACCTTTTCGCCGCTCGATGGATGAGATCAAAATGAGGGGTAATTGCTGCCTGCAATTCCACGACCAGTAATATTCGCCCGCAAGCGATAAAGCAGCGTGGATAAGGTGTTTTTTGGTGTATGGCGTGTGGTTTGAGAAGGTGCAACCCGGCACACTTGCCCATCATCTGAGGGCGGGTTCTGTTACTGGCTGAGATATCCGCAACCACGTGTTCAAGAGCGGGGTAGCAGAGTTGCCTCCGTCGCACGCAAACTGAGCAGGGCCGTTCTTTCCTTCGGTCAACGACAATTCTTGGCGAGAACAACACGCCATGTCAGGTTTTGAGGTTGTCGGCGTCGTTTTTGCCGTCCTGCCCGTTTTCTCCGAGGGCGTCAAACTGTACGCCCAGAATGCGACCGCCCTTCATCAGGCCATTTCGACCAAAAAGCGCGACGACAAGCTCGTTGAATTCTACGAAACAGTATGGTGGGATGTTTTCACGTTGCGGAAACAGATGGAGAGGGTTATCTCCAACCTGCCACAGCTGTCGGAGGAGAGAAAGCGCGAAATCATGGACAGTCGCTCGCTGGAAAATTGGGATAAAGCAACGGATGTCGACCAGGCCCTCAAGGCCTTCTTCCTGTCCGAGAACGATCATCTGGCCTTCCGCACTGTCATAACAAAGGTCTTGAGTCTGCTCGCTCGCCTGGTAAAGGACGACAGCGTGCACATCTCAAAGCTTGATACGGTAAGTGGCAATCTAGACCCCTGATCCCCCTAGCATCTCCCTGACATTTGAACCCAGAATGCAACTAGCATGTATGAGAAGCTCAAGAAATTTCAAGGGGACCGAGATTCTGGCACCACTTTGAGTACATTCGTGGACCGCTTCAGATTCTTGAGGAGAGAGAAAGACCGCGAGACATGCTTGAGGAACCTTCAAACGTGGAACAAGAGGATCGCAATCGTCATTGGACCTGCTTGCGAAGCAGCGGAGAGTCAAAAGGCTGTCTCTGCTCCCATCGTGTCCCCCCATACTGCGTCTTCCCTACAGTTGCGAAAGCTTTCGCGGAGGCTCTTCGACGCTCTTCGTCGATACTGGGTATGCCCCTGCGATGTCCGCCACGAAGCGAGGTTCTCCCTAGCAAGTTGTGGTAGGTCTGAAAACTGCGCCATGTCTGACCGGATCTCTTTTGATTTCCTGATCACGGCATCACGCCAGCATCAAGATGCATCGTGGCAATGGCGCGAGGGTACCATCGAGATCCAGAAAACCAGGTGAGAGGATTTCCGTGGAAGATGCACAGCGTCCGCGCTAACCAGGGCTTAACTCGGCAGCAGCAAAACCTCGCAGAGTGGTGCGGCTAAATTGTTGGAAAACGTCTGCGATGCTATCATGGACGCTGTCACTCCCCGTCACTGTCTTCAATTGCTCGTAGAAGATATGGAGCAAACGCAACGGATGTGGCGGCTCAACTGGCGTGAACCACAGCTCCAATATCTCCCGGAGAAGCCACCAGATTCTCTCGGCATGCTACTCGAGCGCTATGCAAGCCCGTCGCTCATTGAACGCCGAAGGCTCGCACTCCTGTTCACCCAGTCCCTCCTTCAGCTCCATGAAAACCCTTGGCTCAGCGATAAATGGAACAACGACCATATTCAGTTTTTCTACATCGGTTCTGACGTCCCTGATCTGAAACGCCCGTACATTAGCACTGCCTTTGACGATCTCCCCTCAGACCTGGAGCAGCCCGACGGTAACTGCTTCCACAAAAACCCGGGGATACTGCGATTAGGCATCCTCTTGATCGAAATCCACAAGTGGCGGCCCCTAAAGGCATTTCAAATAGTAGATGACCTGGTGGACGGGAAGTGGACACTAAACACGGATCTATTCGTCGCGCGGCGCGTCCTGAAGACCATGACCGACTGCTATCCTACATACACCAAGGCAATCAACGCATGTTTGAATGTGCCGTGGGTGTGTAGTGGGAGCCGAGTTAGTCTTGAAGATCAAGAGACACAAGGCGGTTTGCAGAGTGATGTCATCAAGCCGCTGGAGAAGGAGGTGGCTCTTGGCGATGGGTAAGGGTAAGGGCAAGGGCGTTGGGTCCAACCTCCCGTCTGGATGTCCTGAGGATGAATCCCTGAATTTTGTATGTTCTTTCTTGACGTTGATAAAACATTCACAACGCACAACCCGCTTTAACGGAATTAAATCCAACGCATTTTAACACGGTGGCGATCAATTGGGACGAACTAACCAATGTTGTTGGTGTATCTATCCCCTGACGGAAAAAGAGACTAAATACTGGGGGACCATGGGACGTCAACACCAAGTGCCTTGGCAAGGCCGACTGTTTGACGCGGGAATGACGCGCTTCCTTCCTGCACAGTGCTTTCGGGTCGTCGTGTAACAGCCTGGTTATATGAGACGAATCTGGGCACACGAAATTCCCTTTTTTGTCTGCAGTCCTGAGCTGGGGTGAGCTGTGGCTGATTTGTCCTGAGTTTCCCCTGATTTCCCTGAGCTGGTGCAATCCGCCCAGCAGTACTGATTAGATTCGAATAAAGAGATCGAGGCCCAATCCCCTCTGCAGCCTCTCCGTTTAGCACGATCTGGCAAATAACCCTTCCTCGACCCCGCGCACCCAGATAGATTCTTTCCTCTTCATATTGTAATTAATTACGTTTGGGCACAGCTACTGCCGCTTTGACTCGGCTAAGTTCACCAACCTTGATAGCCATCCCAGATTTCGTACCATCCCATCGATGCTGGTATGTCATGTACCATCCCAAATTTCAAGCTGGGGTACGATGTCCCATCACAAATCCGAGCTGGGATACCATGTATTATCCCAGAATTTGAGCTAGAGTATTGTGTACTATCTCAGGGCATGTACTGGTATATTCTGGCACAAATTCGTGACCGTGGCCCAGGATTCGGGCCATTAGGGCAATGTCGCCCCTTAGCAGTGTCCACTGCGGTCCCCATTTAGGCTATCCTTAACATTAGAATAATTACAGCCTGGTAATCTGCGGCGAATCTGGGCACACAAAATTTCCTTTTTCGTTCGTCCTCCAAAGCTAGGCTGAGCTGGGGCAAGCTGTAGTTTATTTGTCTTGAGCTTTCCCTAATCCTAATTATTCCCCCAAGCTAAGGTAATTCTATACGCCACCGCCGTACACTTATCGGGGCCGCAAACGCCCTTACCACCCATGGTTTCTAACCAAAACGGCCACGTCTAAGCTACCGCCGTTAATAACGGCTAGGGCAGTAATTAACGGGGCCAGCGGCATGGTAAACGTAATAGCGATCAAACGGCACTATTGGTTATAACAGGGAAGTATTTTAGAAAATAATATATTATTAGTTTAAGGAATTTAAGATTCATTATATAGTATAAGTATAATTATCGTAACTATATATTTATCATATTATTTCCTTAAGACCTAAGATAATTAGACTTAAAGCTAGGTCCTTTAAGGCTAGGTCTATCCTTAGTAGTGTCAATCACAGGACAGTGGGATGTGACAAGCTTGTATGGCATGTGGTCATGTAAGTCTGGAGTGCTTCACTACCATACAGGAATATATTGTTTGACGACGTGCGTCGGTTAATAAAGTCTATCCTTCGCTCCCGTTCATCGCACCGCTTAGGCATTAAGGTGCCTAAGCACTCTTATAACCCAGTCCAACCACCTCTTCACCGCGGTATTCTCGTGGTACATTCTTTTGATGTCTTCCGCCCACTTGTTGGACTTGGGGGAGACACAGTGGAATAATGATGACTTAACCACAGCCTAGAGCACCAGTATTTAGCCCCTTCAGCAGTGCAGTTAAACTTCACCCAAATCAATCACCTTTTACCATCACAGTTGACAGCATCACACACTCTTCGTCTAACGGCTCTGCTAGCAGCCCGTAGAGCACGTATCTAGCGTTGACGACTTTGATGAAATTATCATCGGCGTTGAGAAGCATTGGGGTACCGCCCAAAACTTTGTGGATAATAATCTACTCAAAAATGTTTCAATCTTAAATTTAGTATATAAGAAGCTGGTACTACTGGATTAGGTGGTGAGTTGAGTAAGATGGCAAGCAACAGAAAGGTTAGGTATGCTGCAAGATGAAAGTTGAGCGTAGTCCCTATTCACTACAGCGGAACTCAAAGCGCTTTATACTCTTTCTTTCGATTCTTAGAAAATACCCTCATTTCTCCTCTTTCTCTTCTCTAGAGTATTAAGACAGAGCTATAGCCTTTTCCATGTCTTCTAGTGGATCTAGCACCTTTTCCACGAACTCGCTGGGTCGGATAATCTCGTCGCCTGTTAAACCAAGACACCACTGCACAAGGAAACGGTACCTTTGCCCCATCCTCATCTCCGTTTCCCGAGCGGCTTTGATTAGCTCCTTTGGCCAGTGGTTGGGAGTCTTTTCATCGAAATTACCCTGTATGTTGACCAAGGGCTCCCAGAGGCCAATCTCAAGGAGCACAACCCCTAGGCTGTACACATCATAGGTTTTGATATATCTCGGGCGATTTTTTTCTCGCAGGCGGTGGGGGTGTTGATAGACGTCAAAATCCCAAATTGACCTCGGCGTTTTCTCCGTCTGGTCCTGCTTTGCTCCAGCCCCTTCTCCGATAGTCCTCGCATCATTAGATCGGATCAGGTCAAACCCCATCAGGTAGCATTCGTCAACGGGAAGTGAGCTGGTAGGATCCTCGCTGAACTCGAAATTAGACATCCCCATCTCTCGTCGTAGAGCAACCACACTGGAAGACGTGATGTTCTTGTGGAGGAAGTTGGCGGTGTGGAGGAAGAAGAGTGCTTCAGCGAGCTTGTGCGCTATCCTGATCCGCCCATCGAGGGGGACTGGCACCATTGGGAACGGGTTGTTATCAATCATTCGTGACAGGGATGTCATTGACATGATAGGATAGGGTAGGTGATGGGCGAAGAGAAAAGCTTGGGTATCGGGGTGGTAGAAGTAGTATTCCACCTTAAGCAGCTTGATGTCCGCTGCCGGGTCGATGCAATTCAGCGCTGCGGCCAGCTCTCCCATGTCGGCAGAGATTTCTCGGAATTCTGGAGTCCCGGGGACCATCTTGTAGAAGTGCTTCCGGTATGCGAAAATGAGCTGTTCTTGGCCGAACCGTAGGGGCAGCGAGGCGATTCGGTCAGCCCTCCCAGAAATCGCGGCCGCGAGTGCATTAGAATCCTCGAGAAGTATATCTTTTGCCCTCATACGCTTAGGTGCGGGTACCTGTGCGAGAAACTGCCCCAACCGTCTGTTAGATGCCACGATAGCTGAAGGGGTAGGGTCTTCGTCCTTCTGGTTGGTTGTGGTAGCAGGGATGATAGTCTGAAGCTCAGGGGGGAGTCCTAAAAACCTCACGTCGAATCGCCTCGTCCAGTCGAATAGCTCCTTTTCCAGGCTTTGGAGCTCGGATTGCCTGGATATCCACATGGCCCGGTTAAAACCTGCTCTCCAGAAGCCTGTCCTCTCAATCTTTCTCAGGCTACGCTTCACCGATTCGGCTAGATTGTCGAGGTAGTTGCTTGTCTGGTTAAGTAGCTCTTGGTCTTGGATTGACAGGTGCGCATTCGAACCTTGGGCGCCTCTGTGCTTGAAGTGTTCCTGGATCGCTCGGATGGCTCGCATGTCCCAATCAAACCGAGCCTTGAGTGATTTGGCATCGTCAGAAAAGCTGCTGCAGGCGGTTAAAAATTGAATAATGAGACCACTGGCGGTGACCACGCTGTCAAATAAATCCATTTTGATCGGGTAGTGGTCCTCAATTGAATTGGCGTTCAACGGCAGGAGAGACTTGGCCTCCGCCAAAGATGACCTACAATCGGACTGGGAGGCAGCACGCTAGCAACTATATATCCTGTAGCCTGCTGCACACATTTAAAATTCCAATATTGCCTTGCTGGGTTTCTTCCCTCACCTTCGATAGTTCCCGCGTTATCTGCAGCTGTAACGTAGTTCTAGTATCACAAGGCGAAATAGCATTAATTTCAAACATATCGAGTTAAAAAAAATTTGCTGCACATCTCTAGGTGTAAGCATGCACTGAGCCACCTATTTGAAGCACAGCCTGTGGCTTAGACTATGTGGTGGGTGGGATTGGATCATCAAACCGCAGATAAGAATCCGATAGGCCCTGATCACACTTTCCGAGCTTGAAGTTCCTAGCGGGTGGTGGTACGATGGCGGGGGGCGTCACTTTCCTGCCTCCTTCCGCCACCGATGCGCATTTTAATATTTTGCACGCCAATCGAAGACGAGGCTTTCACATGTTCAACTAATGGCGGACAAACAAGTTCTTCAAGCCAGATCAAGACTAAACTATTCTAGGCAGCTTCTGAAACCTACGTTAATAAATATTGACCATGCCCGGTTGGCTACTACACAAAGCGCGGACATGCATCCCTGTCTCACGCGCCCAATCCAGCTAATCATGACACCACACAGCAAAACGTGACAAAAATGGGGGACCCACAATATATACACAAACCAAATGGAAATAGAGGATGTGCTCCAGAGGTAGCGCGCCCTTTGGTTCTTCAGCCGGCGCCAATCGACTGTGGTTTTCCCCATATCAGACTTGCACTTGTACTCCAGTTGCGCCACTCCCTAAAACGGGAGCCAAAAATTCTGAGATTGACACAATGTTGCACTAACCAGAGGAGATCCCACTTTTTAACCCAGGGACCTCCCCCGATCCTCAGATTTATGATTTTATATCGTACAGCAACTCTACCTTCTTTTCGGGATCTTCTGTCAAGATGCACCGTGACTTTCACTTAACGTCCAAATCGGGACGGCATAAATCTAGGTTAGCCTGCGAGCTGGTCCGTGCCATGGTGGGCGTTGCTCTACTGCCTGCCGGAGACGCATTCTACCCCGCCGATGCAGCATCGCGTCGTTCATCATTGACCATGACAGCGTTTTGATCGAACCTACCGTCTCATTCCACCGCCCCATATACCGTATCGGCAACTACAGCAGCATCCCCCACATCCACAATGGAGGTTCCGCATGAGGAATACAATAACGAAAATGACATTCCTTTCAAACCTGATGGCAGGCGATCCATCGCCCCCGGCGTTGAGAAGGTCGTCGGCGACTCCGGCCGTTTCACGAACTTGAAGTTGGTTCGGAAGGTGATAATCCTCGAGGATCCGGATGCCTTTGAGGAAGGCAAGCAAAAGTTCTTCAACGAGGTTAAAGCTCTGCGGTACGCCCGCCACGGACATGTCGTGGAAGTTTTTATGTCATATTTGTTCCATGATGAAACCGCGAAATCCCTGGATTGCGCGATTATCATGGATCGTGCGGAGGGAAATCTTGAGCCGTACCTGGTCGGTGGCAAGCCATCAACTCAGCTTAAGCGCCTCTCTGGATGGTTTGGGTGTTTAGCCGCTGCCGTTCGATACATTCATGGACGCGGCATTCGCCATCGCGACATCAAGCCTCCTAATATCCTAATCAAAAAGGATCAAGTCCTACTAGCAGACTTCGGCATCTCGAAGATGGGCCTGGGTAGGACAGCCCCGACAACCTTCTACCCGCAACCACGATCGAGGACGCGTCAATACTGCGCCCCAGAGGTCGAAAGTGGAAGCACGCGTGGGCGCTCTGCAGACATCTTCTCGCTAGGGGCGGTCTTTTTGGAGATGACCGTTGCCCGCTACTTCTCGACGACGGTTTCGCACCTGGCAGAAACATTGACGCACAGCGACAACGGCAATAAAATCCAGTCTTATGCCAAGAAGATCGACGATGTTCATGAAATGCTTCAAGCCCTCGTGGACCATGCGGCTGCGAAAATGGGTGTTGATAATCAACAAGACCGCGGGCAACTGGACCTCTTACTCCTTTGCCAGGACATGCTCTCGAAAGACCGCGAGAATCGCCCTTTAGCCGAACAGATTGTTGACCGTTTCGTGTCTTGGAGAGAGGATAGTGCCTCTCCAGTCGCGCTGTGCAGCTGCTCCAACCTTGTGTCACTCACGGACGAGGATCGCTTGATTGACGCGAGCGGACGGACAGATGGGCTTGGCGAGCTGCGGAGCCTGATCAGCAAGGGCGTGCACAAGCATACAGTTGGCGCAATTCACCATGCGGCAATTCGCGGCATCGACGCTGCCGTCCACACACTTCTGGAGAACGGAGTTGATGCTAATCAGAGGGGTCACTTCGGTGAGACGGCATTGCACTGCGCGGCTGGATACGGGCATAGGGACCTGGTTGGCAAGCTCCTCGATAACCTAGCCGATACGGAGGCGGTCAATGAAGACGGACAGACGGCACTTCACTGTGCGGCTGGTTACGGTCATGAAAGGGTCATCGAAATGCTGCTGGATAAAGGGGCCAACCCAATGGCTAGGGATATCGAACTCGCGACACCGTTGCACTATGCAGCAAGACGGGGCCATAAGGGCGTGGTCCTGACGCTCTTGCGGGACATCCGCACCGATGTGGCGGCTGACGACAAAAAGGGACGGATACCCCTCTATTACGCGGCCGGTTATGGGTCGGCCCATGTTGTCGACGCGCTGCTTGAGCACTTGGCAAGCTCTGGGTCGATAAGTGAGGACTGTGTGAAGTCAGCGCTCGGTTACGCGAAGGCCGCTAGTAATCCTGAGGGGAATTACAGTCAAGTCGAAACCACTCTGTCGAAATACCTGCTCGAGAAAGTGGGAGACGAGGAGCCCAATGGATCTACTTCGGTGGTGAGCTCTCCCAGATCCGACAAGTTGGCGGCTTCACAGTCCGATTTACTCACTTTCCTAGCGGCTGCTCAGTCTCTCGACATCGACATCCTCCCCATCACATGGCATCCCGCGCTTGGGAGAGTTGCCGTAGGGGGCACTGCCGAGGTTCGCCAGGCTTTCTTAACTCCAGCGGCAGCCTTCGCATTCAAGCGTTTGAGACCCTCTGCCGGAGACCCGCACACTACGAATCTACCTTTTCTATTCCGGATTATGACTTCCGAAATACAAGTTCTGGGTCACCCGGCAGTCCGCAATCATCCGCACATCAACGCCTTGTACGGAATATGCTGGGATATAGAGCCTCGCAGAGGAACAATCTGCCCGGTTCTCGTCTTTGAGAAGTCACAGTACGGACACCTGGGAAGTTTCACAAAAAGAGGACAAGGGCATAAAATGGCCCTAGTGGACAGACTCAAACTATGTGCCGACGTCGCCGTCGCAATCAGAGATATGCATGCTCACGGTAAGCTTAAAAAGAAACGACCCAGGTAAACTATGGCCGGTACGGCTAACCGCTTGGAAGACATCGTCCACGGCGATATCAAGCCCCGAAACATCCTCGTATTCAAGGATTCCACCGGAGCATACATAGCGAAGGTTATCGACTTTGGATACTCAAGCCGTTTCGCGCACACTGGCGAACGAGCTCGAATGCCCACGTCAATTCCCTGGACCGCTCCAGAGCAGAACAACTATGCCATGCCCGTTTCTACAGCGAAGAAGATGGACGCCTATTCATTCGGCATGCTGTGCCTGTGGTTGCTGTACTTCAGCTCGGAACAAGACAGCGGAGACTATGCCAATAGTCAACACAGTTTCTTTCGCGCCCTTCAACGGCAGGGGCCAGCTCTGACACTAGCCACACGGCTAATTGAGGAAGAGACAAGGCTTGAGGGAGATGCCAGCAACAGTCTAGCAGAACTCTTCCGTCTTACACTAGACCATAATCCTCTCAGGCGGATCTCAGACTTTTCCAAGTTCTTAGACCTTCTCGACTGTTGGAGACGGCCAGGGTGAGCACCTTTCATTCAAGGACTATGTCCAGAACATAAATTAACAAAGGGATCACGCAGGCTGAGCCTTAATGCGGCGTCACAGCATGCACAAAGGTCATACCGAAACGATTTTAGAGTGAGTCCAGCCAATCATAAACTTGGCAGGCGTCTTCCCTTTTTTACCAGTCAGACAAGAGAAATGTATCTAACCCAGATAGCTCAGGTCGACCTATCCATGCACCAACTATGTCGCGGACCATACGAGGTCCGAAGTCATATCACAGCGTGCCTTGAGGAGAAATCGCGCAGCTCTCAGTCCGCGGCATTCGATGCGGCTTTTTGTTACAAGATTGGCTTCGGCGTTGAGAAGGACGATGACAAGACAACAGACTTTCTGCGTCTGAGCGAGAAGACCCCCGAGGACATGGCTTCCCGGCTCAACGAGGTCAAAAACAGTGGCTGCCGTCGCCGATTTCAAGATACTGCTTTTAGAGATCATTTGGCCAAAGGCTACGTACAAGCGGTTCAGCCGGCCGATCATTACCGTGAGACAAATCTCTTACCCCTCGCCGAGCCGAAGTATCGAAAGGAAATAGCGGATATGGAGTCAGAACTGGGCTCGGAGAATTGTTTTGTTCTCACCTTGAAATCCCAACGTGCCCAGATTCTCGGGGAGCTGGGGAGGTGGGCGGAAGCCGAAGCGCTCGCGGAAGAAGTGCTTAAGTTTCGAAAAGTACATGTGCGATGCACGGCCATCGTCCAGAGCATGCGAGACCTGGCTCGAATCTACTTGAAACGGGGACTCTGGAGCAAAAGTAAGGATCTAAATGAGGAAATTATCGACGTCGTCGAATCCCTTTACGGCAAGGGCCACGCTCAGTCGCACTCAGAAACTTCGCATCTCGCTGCTATCTATTTCGCCCAATCCCAGTGGCAGGACGCCGAACGGTTGCTTCAACCCCTCGCCGAAACCAACAAGAAGGTGCTTGGCATAGAAAGCCCCATCACGGCCACCACCATTTCGAACCTTGCATCAACGTTGGTCCATCAGGGCCGTCTAGGCGAGGCCGAGCGTATGTTGAAGCAAGTCGTGGATGCGAGCAAAACGATCCTCGGGAATGATCACCCAAACACAATAATGGCCAAGAACAACCTTGGGTCGGTGTATTGGTATGCTTCCAGATGGGAGGACGCAAAATCCGAGTTCAAAGCTGTTGCTGAGGCTAACACGAAGACCCTGGGCGCCCAACACCCGAGCACGCTTCTTAGCACGGCTAACCTAGCGGCTACATACCGATCCCAGGGCTTACTAGGGCCAGCCGAACAAATCGAAAGAGTCGTCTTCGCAGAGCGTCTCAAACTGTGGGGGGAAGACCACCCAGACACTCTTGCGGCTCTCACGAACCTAGCGACCACCCTGTCATGCAAAGGCGACTTGAAGGAAGCCGAGAAGCTGCAGCTGCAATCCTTTGAAGCATCAAGCAAAATATTGGGTGAATGCCACTCAGTAACCCTTGACGGCGCAGCCAACCTGGCGTTGGTGTACTGGCGTCGCGGACGGCTTGACTTGGCACATCAACTCTGCGCCAGGGTGGTCGATGGCCAGAAGCGGGTGATGGGGGAGAAAAGCGTCGGTACAATCACCAACGTTACCCGCCTAGCATTGGTGGCGATGGAAGGGCAAGATCTGGCCAAAGCTGAAGAGTTTTTAGTTAGCATCGTAGAGGTTTGCCTGGAAACGCTGGGACAACAACACCCAAAGACTTTAAGCGTTATGAGCGAAATTGGAACCCTCTATAGTCGACAGGGCAAGAAAGACGAGGCAGAGGTGCAGCTTCACAACGTCCTGGCTATGAGGAGGTGCTTCCTTGATCCCGGCCACCCGGATATTCTCTATAGCAGAATGAGTCATGCCAAGGCTCTCTTTGAGCTGGACAAGCTAGAGGAGGCGGAGCGAGAGTTTTCTGAGACGATGAATGATTGCGTTGAAATATTAGGGGAAAACCATCCCAAGACACTCAACTGCAGGGTTGGTCTAGGGGTGGTGGCGTTTGCAAGGGGGCGGCTAAACAGAGCAGAAAAACTGTTTGAAGAAGCCATCGAGGGGAAGTCAAAGGTCATCGGGGAGATGCATCCATCTACATTAGACTGTATGAAGAGCTTGGTGGAAGTGTATATGAGAACGGAGCGGCTCTTGGAAGCGAAGCGTCTTCGAGAAAAGATTGAGGAATCAGGCAACTGCTCGAGCCTGCGAAGGAGGGGAGAATGGTGGCGGATTCGATGGTTGTTGGTTATTACCGTTTTTGTTGCCTTGTTCTTGTACATATATGGATTAGGTGTCAAGAAGTAGGGCACGATCCACTCCGTATATCGTGTCACTGGCTGGCAGGTATGGCGATCAAACTGTTGATCCGCCGCAACCCTGTGATCTAGTTCATGCACTTAGAAACACAAAAGACAGCACTCTCGCTTCGCTAGAGAGCTAGCAGAACCAAGCAATTACCACTCTCTTCTTTCTAGTCGCTCTGGTAGTAATCATAACAGTAGTGCAGCGTTTCTGACAGATAGCAGGTAGGGGAGGTCCAGGGTGGCCCTGGCTCGCACGTGATGGAATCACCTTCTGGAGATGATCCTCCACGCTGCGACCGCAGCGGTCACTTGGAACCTTCCTCAATCAACCAGCAAAATCTCGTACCCCCCACCATCTCGCATTCGGAGACTCTCCAGGGAAAAATATCCGAAAGATGGACTTGAGCCTGCCGAGATGTGGTTTTGGTGGAATCAGGTCAAGGGCAGGGAGGCGGAAGTCTCTCGGGACGAGGAGTGCAAGGCGAGAAAGTTTGCGTTGGCTTATGGGTGTGAAACCCGGTTTAGACGATGATAGTAGTTCAGCGGAAGGTTTAGCGGAGAGGATATTATCAGAAAGAAAGGGGTTCAGAGGCCCTGGGCTTACCGTCAGCGAAGGTGACTGGATGCCTGGTACTGGCTGAACGCCAGTCAGCCTCAGCCATGGTGTTGACGAAGCCGAATCCTACGGAGTGGTCTATAAAGATGGAGGTTCTGGCTGGAAGCCAGAACCTGAACAAGCAACCTTCACACACGCAATACAATCAACCTGTTGCAACCCATTATTTCCACCCAATCCAGAGTGCAAAGTGCTTTAAAGAAAGTAAAGGTGGGGCAGAGGCTAAGTCCCCAGGGGCCAGGCAGGTAACACAAAAAAATACAAGAGGTAAAGGCGAGGTTGTTCATTTTCAAATTGAGGACCAATTTTGGCCATCTTTATATATGGGACCAATTCTAGGCCCACTCGGCTAGAGTTCAAGCTGTTCAGAATGCTGCGGCGCAGCGTGCCGAAAACAGTACTTATAAGGCCGAGCAAACCCTGAGCAAGCAAACCCTGAGCCGAGCCTGAGCCGGGTGAGCAACGCCACGTGCTCAAGATACAAAAAAGGAAATTTTGTGTGCCCGGATTCGTCTCACATAAGACAAGATACCAAAGAGGAAAGACTGATTACAACCTACCTACCTACCTACCTACCTACCTTATGTTGAACAGCAAAAGCATAGGCCAATTGTTAGCGCAACCGCGGTATCTAGTATATGAATTCAACACTTACCTACCTAGGGACCTGCCTCTAAAAGGTGTAGTGCAATCGAAAGGGGGGAATCTGGCACTTGTGCCCCATTTCAAACATGGCAATCTCCAAAAAACTGTTCCCAGTGAGAGAATCATGACAGACCCTAGCGCGGCGTATTACTACCTAGGCAGCTTGGCTGGTTCATGTCTTTACGGTTGGCGTGCGCCTTTCAAGATGCACCCGGTTCAGATAGACAACGTCGCAGTCGACAGACTAGGGTTGTCGGACCCATTCTGGGTCGCAAGGGACCTACTATAGACCTACAGTACCCTACTATGAAATGCGTTCTCCTACCAACGGATAGGAAGGCAGCATTCGCACAAAAATCCAGTTTACGGGTTGGTTGGTGTTGGTACAGGTACGGGCCAAGTCTTTCCTGACACTTGGCCAAGGAGGCACATTCTCCCACTTCCAAGACCGGAAAGTAACGAATAGATTTGTTAGGATCCTCTGTATAACACTAGGGATCTAGGGAATACCTTGACTCCCAAGAGCTGTAACCCTGCGGCGCAAGGCAAGGCGGGTGAGATTATGAAGTAGTCCTTGTGACTTTTTCTAGCCCCCCTATCAATTGAAACCTCGGCGTCTTCTTCCAAGTCAAATAACCACACCGGTAGCGATAACAACTACTAGGACTATGGCGAACTCGGTTAAAATTCAGCAAAAAGATGCTTCTTTTGGGGTAAGGAAAAAGCAAAGTCCTGTGTTTCAGGGATGCTGTGTTTTCCGATGGCTTCGCTGCCTAGTTCAATGTGCGGCTTCAAGCAAGTATAAAAAGGGCAGCAGATCCCTTTGTTTTGAGGGACAATATTCAACCAGACACAGCATCAATTTGATCTCCCCCCCCCCCCCCCCCCCCCCTACCCCCCCC